>JGI24724J26744_10002799_pt1 | contig 11424 bp, 10 predicted proteins | sample Cruoilmetagenom7_FD_26744 | JGI IMG/M metagenome (IMG submission 26744)
TTTTGACAAGACACGCATATTGGTCATTTCTAACGCCATCAACTCAATTTCAACCGTCGATATTTTTGCCTTAAACGCTGCGTCTTCTATTAACGGTTTTCCGTTATAACGCTCTTTAGAAGCCAGTTCTTTAAGCCGTGCTATTTGTTTTTTTGAACGAGGGACTTGAGCAATGTATGTACGCTCATGCATTAGTAACGACTTTGCAATGGTCCAACCGTCACCTTCTTTACCAACGAGATTTTCTACCGGTACTTTTACGTTTTCTAAAAAGATTTGATTGACTACGTGCATACCATCAACCGTAATAATAGGTGTTGTTGTTACACCTGGCGCAGTCATGTCAATCAACAGAAAACTAATACCTTTCTGCTTTCGATCCTCTTGGCTGGTACGCACNAGNGTAAACATCTGNTCNGCGTAATGCCCATGAGTCGTCCATGTTTTTGANCCATTAACNATGTAGTGATCACCCTGTTTTTCAGCTTTGGTTTGTAATGAAGCTAAGTCAGANCCTGAATTNGGTTCGGAATAACCTTGGCACCACCAAACATCACTATTTAGAATATCGCCCAAATATTTCTCACGTTGCTCTACTGTGCCAAATTTCATTAATACTGGCGCTAACATGACCAAACCAAAAGCTACTGTTCTTAAGCAATTAGCCGCACCACATTCTTCATCAAAAATATATTTTTGAACTGGCGTCCAACCAGGGCCACCATATTCAGCCGGCCAACCAGGTGCAACCCAGCCGTCTTTCTTAGCCAGAATTTTTTGCCAACGAACATAATCGTCCTTTTTAAGGGCGATGCCTTTAGCTACTTTTTCTTGTATGTCTTTAGGGTAGTTTTCTTTAAGAAATTCGCGCACTTCCAATTGGAAGGCTTTTTCTTCCTGGCTATAATTTAAATCCATGTATTACTCCTTTATTAGCTTTAGTTTATTAATCTGTGTTTCAAAATAAATTTCATTTATTTCTTTGGAACCATTTTAACGTTAAGCGTTGGGCGATTTTTTTCTCTTTCTGTTAAGGGTTCGACCCTTTCAAATGTAGTTTTACACCGCTCAACGAGTTCGTGATAGCATTTCGTGCCATCCCTTTTCCATTCTATTTCTTCATCTGATAATTCACGTACAACCCGTGCAGGTATTCCTGCAACAAGTGTATTCTTCGGTACTTGCTGGCCCGTTTTAACAAAGGCCATCGCTGCCACCACACTATTTTCACCGATAAACGATTCATCCATTACAACCGCATTCATACCGACTAATACATTAGTATCTAACTGTGCACTATGAACGACAGCACCATGACCTATATGCCCCCAAGCTCCAACAATGGTTGGAATACCTGTCATACAATGGAGCATACAATTATCTTGAATATTCGAACCTTCACCAATTTCAATTGATGCCATGTCTCCTCGAAGTGAAACATTAGGTCCAATATAACAATTGGCTCCAATCGTCACATCGCCAATTACTACAGCACTCGGATCAACAAAAGATGAGGGATGGATGATCGGTATAACGCCATCAACCGAAAACACCTGGGCTTGTGTCGACTCTTTCATTTTTATTGGTTAAATTTACGAAAATCAGGTTTACGTTTTTCGTTAAACGCCTTAACACCTTCTTGTGACTCTTCGGTATTGTAGTACAGTTGAAGTGTCTGAATACCTAGTGATGAAATACCCCTAATATTTTCTGTATCCGCATTAAAAGAACGTTTTGCAATCGCCAACGCTGTTGGGCTTTTTTCCATAATTTCATCACACCATTGTTGAACTTCATCTGCTAATTGTTCGTGAGGCACAACTTTATTCACCAAACCCATTTCCAAGGCTTCTTGAGCAGAATANTTACGACACATATACCATATCTCACGCGCCTTTTTCTCCCCAACAACCCGTGCTAAATAGGCAGTGCCATGTCCTGGGTCAACAGAACCCACTTTAGGACCGACTTGTCCAAATACCGCTTTTTCTGAAGCGATAGTCATGTCACAAATAGTAGCAAGAACATTACCGCCACCAATTGCATAGCCTTGAACCATGGCAATGACAGGTTTCGGTGCATCTCTTAAGATTGTTTGCAGTTCTTCAATGGGTAAACCAATCATTCCGCGCCCATCATATTGCCCTTCATGAGCACTTTGGTCTCCCCCCGTACAAAAGGCCTTGTCACCAGCACCTGCAAGAACGATAACGCCAATACTTTTATCCCATGCTGCTTTGGTTAAGGCGTGAATAAGCTCTTCGCAAGTAATGCCTCTAAATGCGTTATATACTTCTGGGCGGTTAATAGTGACGTATGCTGCACCATTTTTAACTTCATATGTAATATCTTGATAATCCATCGTTGTTCCTTAGTTTTTTAATATTGTTTACAAAATTAGCGTGATTTAAAAACAGGCTCACGACGTTCACCAAATGCTGCCAGCCCTTCTTTAACATCATCGCTAATTAAGCCTTTAACAGCTTCGTTCTCTTCCAATTTCAGTGCGCTTTCTAATGCTAAATCAGCACCGGAGTAAGCTAAGTCTTTCATCATGCCAAGGCCATCAGCACTTTTAGAGGCTAATAAATGACAGTATTCAAGTGCTTTAGCTCGTAGCTCATCGGCTGGCGCTAAATAATTGACCATTCCCCACTCCTGTGCCTCTTTGGCTTTCAAACGACGGCCAGACATCATGAGATCTAAGGCCCGACGGAAGCCAATAATCCTTGGTAAACGTTGGCTTCCACCCCAACCTGGAATTAAGCCATAATTGGCATGCTGATCACCAAACACAGCATCATCGGCAGCAAATAAAAGATCACAACCCAACGATATCTCTAATCCTCCCGCCAAACAAAAACCTTGCACAGCACCAATAACCGGCAACGACGTCCGTTCAAAGTTGGTGCACGTTTTATGCCCTAATTCAATAAAACCTCTCAGAGCATCTTTGTCATTTGAAGCGATGGTAGACTGCACTTCGTCTAAATCTGCACCAGTGCAAAAATGTTTCCCTTCTGAGCACAATAAAATTGCTCTAACATTGGGGTTTTCCTCATGTGATTGCAATGCGTCTTGCAAAGCTTGATGTACATCCATTGATAGACAATTGAATTTATCGGCTCTGTTTATAATGATTAAGCCAACGTGGCCTTCCGTTTTTGAAACAACGATTTGTTCTGACATTTTTTATCCTATATTGGGTATTTGGTAAAAATTAGTATGGCACACCATCACGGCCAACTTTTTCACGAGCAATAATGATCTTCTGAATTTGAGATGTTCCATCACCTATCTGCAGACCCAATACATCGCGCAAGCGCTGCTGAATAGGGAAATCCTTGCTGTAACCTCCATGACCATGGGCAAGTAAGCAGTTATGAATAATTTCAAAGGATACTTTGGGCGCCCACCACTTACACATAGCCGCCTCAGCTGTATGAGGTTGACCTTGATCTCTCAACCATAAAGTTTTGTAACAAAGTAACTTAGCAGCTTCGATAAACGTTTCAGCCTCTGCCAATGGAAAACTAACACCTTCAAATTTAGATATTTTTTTACCAAAAGCTTCACGTGTAGTTACCTGCTCCCAGGCCTCTTCTACTGACTTTTTTGCTGCAGCCAAGCATTCAAGACCAATCAAGGCACGACTGTAATCAAAGCCTTGCATCACCTGAATAAAACCAAGCCCTTCTTCACCAAGAATATTTTCAGCTGGAACTTCAACGTCATCAAAAAACAAGGATCCACGACCTACAACTGATTCACCTAAATCATCAAAATGCGTACGCTCTATCTTAGGGTTATCAAGTGGTACTAGGAATGCACTCACGCCTCTTGCTTTTTCTTCTATTGTTCCTGTTCTTGCAAAAACAACAGCAATATCCGCCTGAGCAGCCGCAGAAATAGATGTTTTCTCACCATTAAGCACGTACACATCGCCCTTACGTTCGGCTTTTAGTTTTAAATTAGCTGCATCTGAACCTGCACTAGGTTCTGTTAGCGCAATAGCACAAATCGCTTCACCCGCTATCATTTTTGGAATCCACTCATTAGCTAAATGTGGCGCAGCAAATTTTTCAATAATACCGCCATTCAGCCCGGCCAGGATTTGCACATAAGCTACATTGAAGTCTGCGCGTGCAATTTCTTCTGTAATGAGCCCCGCAGTAACATAACCTAATTCAAGTCCACCGTATGTTTCAGACAGTTCTGCCCCTATCAACCCAAGCTCACCCATCTCCTTGAGCATCTCTCTATCAAAAGCATGTTTATTATCATTATTTTGATATTCAGGAAGTAATTTATCTTCTGCAAAACGGCGAGCGGTTTCTTTAATAGCTAACTGCTCTTCTGACCAACTAAAATCCACGTATTTCTCCTAAATTTTTTACTTAGTTTCTATATAAAAGATACAGATAACTAAAATACTAACAATTGTTAGATTTTACAAGAAATTTAAATCTATTTATGGTATTTTTCACACTTAATTATTATTTACTATGACTGGATAACTCACAATGAACGAACACGCACCTGAAACCATCTCGACCGAACTCTCTCAATTTGTTTATGATTTCGATTTAAACAATGTCCCTCAGAATGTTCAACAATATGCCTTACATTTAATTCTTGATGGCACTGGTATTGCTTATGCGTCTAGCCAGTATGATTTTAGTAAAAAAGGGCTCGAAGCATTACGTTTATTCAATGAGCCAGGTGAACATATCGTTTTAGGTACCGGTGAAAAAATGGCTTACCGCGATGCAGCACTGGCTAACGGGTTGCTCATCCATGGTCTTGATTTTGATGATACCCACGTTGCAGGAGTCGTACATATGACTTCAGCTGTGTGGCCTTGCGTATTAGCCGTTGGTGAAAAATGTAATTCAACAGGTGAAGAAATGCTCGCTGCTTATATAGCCGGCATGGAAGTCGGTGCGCGACTTGGTATGGTTGCAAAAGGTGCGTTCCATCAAGTTGGCCATCATCCAACAGGTATCGCTGGTGCATTTGCTTGCTCCCTCGTAGCAGCAAAATTAATGAAACTATCTGTTGAACAGATGACGATGGCACAAGGTATAGCACTTAGCATGGCCTCAGGTAATTTTGAATTTTTAGAAGATGGAGCATGGACTAAACGTTACCACCCTGGGTGGGCAGCGGTGTCAGGCATTATGGCGGCTACATTTTCTAAAGCTGGATATGTTGGTCCTAGCCAGCCATACGAGGGACGTTTTGGTCTGTACAAAAGCCACCTAATTGGCCTTGAACCAGGGTGTGATTACAGCCTAGCCACTGGTGGTTTAAACACTGTTTGGGAGGTCATGAATGTAGGTGTTAAACCATACCCATCTTGTCACTTCACACATGCTGCGATTGATGCCACGTTGATTTTAACTAAAGAACATCAATTAACCGTCGATCAGATCGAGAGCATAACCGCTCTCGTGCCAGAGGAAGTTGTTAAAACAGTTTGTGAGCCACTTGAAAACAAACAGTCACCAACCTGTGCTTATGAAGCTCAATTTAGTGTGCCTTATCTAGTTTCAGTTGCTTTAGTTCGCCATGATTTCACTCTAACAGACTTAGAAGAAAAACCATTGGCGGATCCAATTGTTGCTGGATTAGCCAAGAAGGTTAGCTATGAAGTAGATCCAAATTCAGGATTTCCAACGTATTATTCTGGGGAAGTACACATCACATTGAAAAATGGTCGTGTATTAAAACACCGTGAGCATAAAAATAGAGGGTGCTTTGATCGTCCTTTGAGTTCAGATGATATTGCCAATAAATTTTTCCTTAATTGCCAATTGGCTATATCTCAAGAAAAAGCTCTCGAAATTAAAAAAGCTGTTTTAAATCTAACTTCATTTTCAAACGTAACAGAATTAACCAGGCATTTATAGGCGGAAAAACTAAGGCGAATAACGTGATGACAGACTTACGTTATTCGCTTTAATAAAACTAACCTTTAATACCGTCCCAAAAGAAACTGACTTGAATTTCAGCGATCTCATCTATCGACTTATCTCCAGGTGAGTACCATGCCAGTGTTCTATTGAGTGAACCCAAAAGCGATAACCTCAATATTTTTAAATCAATAGAGGCTTTAATATCACCTTTTTCTTGTGCTTCAACTAGCCACTTGCGCCACATATTTTCATATTTATCTCTTACCAAACGCCCTTCTTCTTGAACAGCTGCTGGCATCTGTCCATAGTTACGAATACTGGTAGAGGTATAATCACCTTTCTCAAGAAGGGCCGTTAAATGCCCCTTTGCAGCCTCGATTAACACCTCTTGAGTTGAACTGCCTTCAGGCAATGCATTAACGCGAGTAATAACCGTATTTATTATATTCTCAAGACCAATCTTTAAAATCTCGAGAACCAACTGTTCTTTCGAGTCAAAATGGTAATAGAGGCTTCCTGCCTTCATATTTAAAGCACCCGCGATATCCCTTAATGCAGTGCCGTTATAACCTTGTCGGCTAAACAAAGCGGCAGAAGCATCTAAGATCTTCTCTCGAGTTTTTTTAACTTTATTCTTAGCTTGAGGTACTTGTACTGTCGACATGATTTTCTATGATTTTATATATGACTAAACAGCATAAAGTATAACATAATTACATATTGCCATAGTTTGGCCCGCCGCCGCCTTCAGGGGTTACCCATGTAATATTTTGGGCAGGATCTTTAATGTCGCACGTTTTACAATGCACACAATTTTGGCCATTTATCTGAAATTTATCATGCCCTTCTTCATCCTTAACAACTTCATACACACCTGCTGGGCAATAACGCTGCGCAGGTTCATCATAAAGTGGTAAGTTTTGTTTAATTGGTATGGACGGGTCAGATAATTTTAAGTGGCATGGCTGATCTTCTTCATGATTGGTACTGGATAAAAATACAGACGACAATTTGTCGAACGTGATTTTTCCGTCTGGTTTTGGATAAGCAGGAGCCTCGCATTCTGAAGCTTGCTTCAACGTTTCATGATCAGACGTTGTATTATGCCAAGTAAAAGGCATTTTTCCTGCAAAAATATTTTGATCTAGCCAAGCAAATGAACCGCCGATTAAGGTACCGAACTTATGTAAGGCTGGACCAAAATTACGTGTTTTATGGAGTTCATCAAATACCCATGACGATTTGTATTTCTCGTCCATTAAACTTAGTTCTTTATTTGCTATCTCACCAGTTATCATAGATTCCATGATCGCTTCAGCTGCCAACATACCTGTTTTCATAGCTGTATGGTTGCCTTTTATTTTTGCGCCGTTTAAAAAGCCTGCGTCACAACCAACTAACATCCCGCCCGGGAAACTCAGCTTAGGAACCGATTGCATTCCACCCTTATTAACAGCACGCGCACCATACGCAACTCGTTCTCCGCCTTCAAGAAATTGCGCTATTTTTGGGTTAAGTTTCCATCGTTGCATTTCGTCAAACGGACTTAGGTGTGGGTTGGTATAATTTAAAGCAATAATAAATCCAAGTGCCACTTGGTTGTTTTCCATGTGATAAAGAAAACCACCACCTTCGGTATGGTTATCAAGCGGCCAACCAGCTGTATGCACAACTAGACCTTCTTGGTGTTTCTCAGGGTCAATTGTCCAAATTTCTTTAATGCCTAAACCATAGTGCTGCGGATCTACATTGTCACGTAGGTTAAAAGTATCCATTAGTTCCTTGCCTAGATGGCCACGACAACCTTCAGCAAAAATAGTTTGCTTAGCCAATAACTCCATACCTGGCATGTATCCGTCTTTTTCTGAACCATCCTCAGCAACGCCCATATCACCCGTTAAAATACCTTTAACGCTACCATCTTCATTAAATAGGACTTCAGATGCTGTGAATCCAGGGAAAATTTCAACACCCATTCCCTCTGCTTGCTCAGCTAACCAACGACAAACGTTGCCCATACTTACAATGTAATTACCTTCATTATGCATGGGTTTAGGAATTAAGAAGTTAGGTGTTCTAATGCCTTTTTCTTCACCCGTTAGGTAATAAACATCATCACCTTTGACTTGTGTATTTAAAGGCGCTCCTTTCTCTTTCCAATCGGGGAATAGCTCATTCATAGCCGTTGGCTCTAAAACAGCTCCCGACAATATGTGCGCACCGACTTCAGAACCCTTTTCGATAACACAAACCATTAATTCCTGTTCTTTTTCTTGTGCTATTTGCATCAACTTGCATGCCGCAGATAAGCCAGCAGGGCCAGCACCAACAATAACTACATCGAACTCCATTGACTCACGTTCCATAATTCCCCCTAATTAATACGAAAAAAGGTGCCAGCGCTTTTATTAAGCCCTGACACCTTTTTTATTTTATAAAGTGTCTATAGGGCTTTTTCAAGCTCTTCAATCACTTCAAATAAATCACCTACTAAACCATAATCAGCTACTTCAAAAATAGGTGCATCAGCGTCTTTGTTAACCGCAACGATTGTACCCGCATCTTTAATGCCCGCTAAGTGTTGAATAGCACCCGATATGCCGAACGCCATATACAGTTCTGGTGCAATAATTTTACCTGTTTGACCAACTTGATGATCATTGGGAATAAAACCGGCATCAACAGCTGCTCTTGAAGCGCCAACACCTGCGCCCATTTTGTCCGCTAAACCATAAATGACACTGAAGTTTTCTTCACTGCCTACGCCACGACCACCTGAAACAACTTTTGCAGCTGCTTGAAGATCAGGACGATCACCGCCACCACTTGTTTTCAAACCTTCATAACGAGTATGTGAAGGTAACGTAACAGATACCTCACGCTTTTCAACAGTCGCTGAACCATCTTGCGTTACAGCTGGATAAGATGCAGTTCTAACTGTACCCACTACTAGCCCCTCTGGGGCCTCAACAGTTATAACCGCATTACCTGCATATACTGGCCTATCAAATACCTTCGCACTTTCAACACGCATAATGTCGCTAATTTGTGGCACACCTAGATGCGCAGCAACGCGTGGCATCAAGTCTTTGCCAAATGTCGTACTGGGTGCAAACACGTGACTATATTCAGAAGCCAACGATTCAATTTGAGGTGCCAAGAGAGCTGCCACAGCATTCTCATTAACCGCATTTTGAACCAATACTACAGTTGAAACACCCGTTAATTTTGCCGCTTGCTCTGCCACTGCACTACCATCTGATGCTAAAACAGCAATATCCACCGCTTCTAGCCCAAGTTCGCTTGCACAGGCCACAGCACGTGCTGTTGAGCCATTTAATAGGCTGCCGTCATGTTCTGCAATAACTAATACTTTGCTCATTAGATCAACCCCTTTTCTTTTAATATAGCCACAAGCTCTTCAACTGATTCCACTTTAATACCTGCTTCGCGTTTAGCTGGAGCAGATGTTTTTAGAACATTTACTGCTGGTGCTGCTTCAACGTTAAGGTCTGCTACGGTCACTGTTTCAATCGGCTTACGCTTAGCTTTCATAATGTCAGGTAATTTGACATAGCGCGGTTCATTTAATCGTAAATCCACACTAATAACGGCAGGCAAATCCACTGATAAAGTTTCTAGACCTGAATCAATCTCGCGGGTTACTGCTGCAGTTTCACCATCAATAACCACTTCTGACGCAAATGTAGCTTGCGGCCAATGTGATAATGCGCCTAACATTTGCGCTGTTTGATTATTGTCATCATCGATAGCTTGTTTACCAAGCAATACAATTTTAGGCTCTTCTTTGTCAGCCAATGCTTTTAAGATACGAGCACCCGTAAGTGGTTGTATCTCATCATCTGTTTCAACGTGGATAGCGCGATCCGCACCCATTGCCAGTGCTGTTCTTAATTGTTCTTGGCATACTTTAGGGCCAATTGTTACAGCGATGACTTCGTCTGCCTTGCCCGCTTCTTTGATTCGTAATGCTTCTTCCACAGCAATCTCATCAAATGGGTTCATGCTCATTTTTACACCATCGGTGGCAACACCTGAGCCATCAGCTTTAACTTGTATACGAACGTTGTAATCTACAACGCGCTTAACACCCACTAAAATTTTCATTCACTCACCTTTTTTTACGTTATTTTTAGCATTCTAACAATCATTAGGTTTTTTTTAAAGATAATTTTTTAAACCATAATATAAAATCGAATAGGTATTCGAATTTGAATTGTACAACAAATTAGAAATCTTTTTAGCCCTTATAATCTAATGATAGATATTAGCCCCTTTGCCAGTTTTATTTTATCTTCAAGCTTACAAACTGATAATATACTTCATTTAAAATAAACGTGGTCTTAATACAATGGATATAAAAGAAGCAATTGAAGGACGAATTTCGGTGCGCGCCTTCCAAGATAAAGCTGTATCTAAAGAAGTCATTTCTGACGTTTTAGACACCGCACGATGGGCACCTTCAGGCACAAATACACAGCCTTGGAAAGTTGTTGTCGTTCAAGGCGAGACTAAACAGGCCATTTCAAATGCATTTTTAAATGCAGCAAAAAAAGGCGTTAAAACTAACCCTGATTACCTTTATTACCCAGAAGAATGGGTAGAACCATTCAAAGGCAGGCGTTTTCAATGCGGTATGGATCTTTATCAAGCCCTAGAGATTGGTAGAGAGGACAAAGAAAAGCGCATGGAAGCCTCTTTAGCTAATTATCGCTTTTTTGACGCCCCAGTAAGTTTGTTTTTCTTTATTGATAAAATAATGGGCAAAGGTTCTTGGTTTGATATGGGGATGTTTTTGCAAAGCGTTATGTTGGCTGCCCGAGGCCATGGTCTAGGTAGCTGCCCACAAGCATCAACCAGCGATTACCCAGACATTGTTCGTGACATTTTAGGTGTGTCCGATCAATATTCATTAATTTGTGGTTTGTCTTTGGGTTATCCCGATGATGAGAAACCTGTCAACCAATACCGCACACGTCGTGAAGAGGTTGAAGGCTTTACAACATGGGCTGATTAATAACCATAAAAAGTAGTGCTATCAATCATACTAGGGTGGCGCTACTTTTAATCACCAACCTTAGCCTTCAGCGCCATCTGCTCTTGCTCGTGTTAAAAAAGGTGCATTCACTAAAACAAATAGAGCAAAACCTGTTATCCAAAGAAGTTGCGACATAAAAACTGATTCCATATAAAGATTCTGCAGGAACAGTGGCACCACTACCCTACTAATAACCCCCATTAATAAAAGCCACTGTGCCAAAATAATCCAAGGCGAAGGCTGCTTAACCCCTCTTCCTGTATGCCCTAAGGTAACACGCGACATCATTGATAGCGTCATCAAACCAAAACCACCCAGTGTGAAGGCATGGAGTGAAAGCGAGCGTGTTATTACATCAACGTAAGGCAGCAGAGCAAAAAGTAGAAAACCCAATGTCATAACAATAAAGGCACTATAAATGCCCCATAAAAGTGGCTTGCTCCATAT
>JGI24724J26744_10002800_pt1 | contig 11424 bp, 8 predicted proteins | sample Cruoilmetagenom7_FD_26744 | JGI IMG/M metagenome (IMG submission 26744)
GCTTTAAACCTTACTCGCCAAAACAGATAGTTATCAGCGGCTCTTTAGACGCGGTTCGATTGTGTATGAAACTAGCTGAGGAACAAGGTAATGTATTTGCAGGGTGACTAATTGGTCTATTAAAGAGGTCATAAAAGGTGATAGGTAGGCGTGTAGTAATAACAGGCGTAGGTGTGATTACTGCTCTAGGAATTGGCGCAGAATCGAATTGGTTTTCTGTCGTGAAGGGGGAGTCTGGCATAAGCTACATTACTTCTTTTAACCCCTCTTCTTTTCAAACTCAAATTGCTGCGGAAGTTAAGAATTTTGAGCCTGAAGAGTATATTAGCGATAAGAAGATCATCAACATGCTTCGTAAAGGAGATGATTATGGCTTAGTCGCCACGAAGATGGCTATGGATGATGCCAGATTGGAGCATGGAAGTATTGATTCCACCAAGGGAGGGATATATATAGGCTGTGGTAAAGAAATAGTTTCACTAGAATATATGTTCCCGGCAGTTGAGGCTTCCATCAATAAAGATGGCCACGTAGATCAACGCAAGCTTGCTGTAGAGGCAATAAAGCAAACTTATCCTCTTCTCTTAGTCAAAGATCTGCCTAATAGTGTGTTATTTTATATTTCCAAACTATATCAGTTTCAAGGCATTAATAGCAATATTGTAATTGGAGGAACTGCCAGTTCTCAGGCTATCGGTGGGGCTTTCCGAGCTATTCAATATGGCGATAGTAATTTCGCCATAGCTGGTGGCTTTGACTCCCCGGTTAACCCAATAAATGTTTCCCTTTTTTCCAATTTGGGATTATTGTCGACTCGTAATAATGAACCCAATGAAGCATGTGCCCCCTTTGACATGACTCGAGATGGCTTCGTGCTTGGAGAAGGAGCAGGCATAGTAATCTTAGAAGAACTTAACCATGCCCTGTCTCGAGGAGCAAGAATTTATGCGGAGTTAGTTGGATATGCTGCAACTTGTGATTTAGCGGAAATTATGAACCAAAAGCCTGAGGGAAAAAGTCTTGCCATTGCAATTTGTAAGGCCCTAAAGGATGCAAACATAACTCCCGATCAGGTTGACTATATCAATGCTCATGGCGACGCTACACCTTTAGGTGATAGATCAGAGACTTTAGCAATTAAGAAAGCCCTCAATGGTGCAGCTTATCAAATTCCTATTAGTTCTACTAAACCCATAACTGGACACTTACTGGCTGCTTCGGGAGCTGTGGAACTTATCTTTACTATCATGGCTATTAAAAGGGGTGAAGTGCCGCCGACTATTAATTATAAATACCCTGATCCCCTCTGTGACCTGGATTATGTTCCTAACCAATCTAGGGAGACCGAGATAAATGTTGCTTTGGTAGTAAATTGTGGCGTGGAAGGAAGAAATGCAGTTCTAGTTTGTAGAAAATTTACCGGTTGAAAGGAGGGGTTAAAGGTGGGGGAATTGGTCAATCACACGAATATTAAGAATGTTTTTTTGAATTTCCAAGGGACAGAAGAGCAATTAGAGGATTATGTGGAGAAAGAAGGAATAGCTTTTCTGGAACGACTAGAAGGTACTTTTGGGCATGCCTATGAAAGGCATAATAAAATCAAAGCATTTACGGATTGGGTTGGGCAATACCCGCTCTATTTCCTGTTAGTTAAGGATAAAAAGGGCGATCTAAAGAGGGTGATATTTGCAAATGATATCACTACACTGCTGTCAGACCTTGACTATGCATATAAAAACGTGTATAGGGTGCCACCCTCCCACCTTGTGACGATTGATTCTGAAAAGGGAGACATTGAGTTCCAGAGATATTACACTCTTCCAAGATATTCCAGGGAAGAAGTAATAGAGAAGGTGGGCAGGAAGATAGAAGAGATTGGGATGAATTATAGAAAGATTCTTTATGAAGAGGTGGAAAAGAGGCTTCCACCAGTGGGGACTAAGATAGGGCTTGCACTAGGGGGAATTGATAGTCTTCAAGTACTAAAGATATTGCTCGATCTTAGACCTAATGATGTTATATCTTACAATATAGAAGGAGAAGATACGCCTCGCAGCAGAGAAGTAGCAGCTATACTTGGTGTTGATTTAAGAGAAATTCGTATCCCTAAGGGGGAATTGCTCGAAAATGATCATAGGTTAATTAATGATATATTGGACAACATTGAAGACTTTGACTCCCTAGATGTATACACTGGATTTGCTTGTTACCTTATATACAAAGCAATGCATAGAGATGGAATTGAAGTGGTTGCAATAGGTAATGGTGGGAATGAGTGGAGTGGAAAGTACACCAGCTCCAAGTGGTTTCAGATAGATCAGGACAGCCTCCTTGAAATATCTGCTAGACGCAGATTGGCTTCAGGCTACCCACCAACATCTGGTTTTTATCATCAACAATTGGGCGGGGCATTGACTAAGGGGTTAAGCGTCTATGATCTGAAGTTAGCTCATAAATTCGGGATTGATAGAGCGATAGAACCTTTAATAGGCAAAACGCTTATGGAGTTTGCGCTGAACATTCCTCCAGATTATTTCAGGTTTGGAAGGGATGAAATCAATAATTGTTTTAGTGGTTTGGTAAAGACTAAACTTTTAAGTAGCCTTGATTATATTCCTAAGGGCAAAAAAGGGGAATATATTATTGCAAGATTACCCGTTGTGTATCACGCCTTCAAAAATGATATCCCCGAGGTATTAATTCCTGTGGGTGGAAGCCGATTTTATGATTCAGTTGGCATAACAGGTATTTTAGATTCAATTGGAGGGGATGATTATATTCTGAGAAGGTTTAATACCAGATACAAGGCAAATGAATCTAGAAAAAGATAGAAATCTGTAAAGACTGGGGAGGACAATATGGATCAAAAATTGGCCAAAAATAAGATTAAGCAATTGATAATCGAGATAACAGAACTTGAGATGTCTCCAGATGAGATCAAAGATGATGACCTGCTTCTAGGGGGAAATTTCGGCCTCGACTCCCTATCCATTGTCACCCTAATTGCGGGATTGGAGAAGGAATTCAATATAATTATTGGAGATGATGAAATAAAAGGGGAGTTGTTCGAATCAGTCGATTCAATGGACAGCTTTGTACAATCCAAGATGCAATAGATGTAGCGGGTAGTCAAAGGACAGAAGGCTCTTTAATCGGTAATTTGAGGTGAGAAGGATATTTATTATATGAGAAGTGTGAAAATTGTGGGAACAGGTTCCTATTTACCAGGGGAACCAGTTACTAATGATCAGCTAAGAGAATACCTTGGTGGGCTAGGTGAATATTATTCTAGTTTAATAAAGATTCACCAGAGACACTGGGCTAAGGATTTGAAAACAGGTGTAATCTCTGAAAAGAACTCTGATATGGCAACAAAAGCTGCTATAAATGCTTTGAACAATGCTGGGGTTGATGCCAAACAGGTCGACTTAATCATAGTGAGCACGGATACTCCAGATTGTCTCTCACCTCCTACAGTAACTTTTGTTCAGGAAAATTTATCTATACCTGAGTGCTGTGTGATCGAACTTAGCGCAAGTTGTTCAGGCGCAATTCAGGCATTATCTATAGCTGCTCAGTTTATTCAGAGTGGAAAATATGATACGGCTCTCGTGATAGGAAGCGAACTAAAATCGTTCTTCTTTCATGTTAATTATCCTGGTAATACAAGAGAGGATATTTTTAATATGTTCATATTCGGCGATGGTGCAGGTGCAGCTGTGTTGCAAGGATGTGATGACGAAAACACAGGAATTGGCGCTTATCGTATAAATTCTTGCGGTGTAGGCCATGAGCCAGGCATGATACTTCCCGGTGGCATAGGCTTGATTAAGAGTGAATTATTGACACCTCCCCGTAAGTACCAAGATTTCGGTAAGGTTAGAAAGATGGAATCAAGAATGTTTAGGAGATTAATAGGAGAAATACCAAAATGGATAAATTTAAAGATCGATGAAATTGACAAGATCGTGTTTCCAGTGGAAATTTCTGTATTGGTCCCGTTAATTCCTGGGCTCAGGCAATTTCAAGAAAAGGCGTTTACCCTCACTCCTAAAATTGGATTTGTTGCAAGCGCTTCTTCCTATATAGTGTTGGATGATATGAATAGAAGAGGTCTTCTTAGAAGGGGGGAGCGTATTATCTTGTTAAATTTAGATGGCAGTAAATGGATTTACTCATTTATGCTTATTGAGTGGTAAAAGGCTTGAGATCTTAAAACTAGGTTGAGGAGATTTTTCTATGGAAATCGCAATCATTGGGGCAGGACCTGCCGGATGCTACACGGCACTATTATTAAATCATTATGGATTTGACCCCCTACTAATAGAGGAACATGAGGAAGCAGGGAGGCCAATTCACATTGAAGGCATTATGAGAAAGGAAGTCTTTACAGATATGTTCCTCCCCATTTCCCAAAAGTCCATAAAGAATAACATAGATAAAGTCACAATTTACTATGAAGGAAATAATTTCTCAATCAGAAGAAAGAATATGCTTTCTGTTATAGATAGGGAAGTCTTTGATAAGGAGTTAAGCAAGGGATTGAATATAAAATATGATACAAAATTTTTAGATCTTGAGAAGGAAGGCTCTGGATATCTGATAAAAACAGATAAGGGGATTTTTTATTCAGATATCATCATTGGCGCAGATGGCCCTATTTCTCAGGTCAGAAGAGCAGCAAAGCTAGCTGCGAATATAAAATATTATAGTGTAGTCCTATTTAGGATAAGGACAAAGGCAGGCATGAAAAACTTAGTTGAGGTTCACTTTAAAGAGCACTCTTCCTCCTACTCTTGGGTAATTCCAGAGAGTGATGAGGTAATTCGGGTAGGCACAATCTTAGATGATCCACACCAGGAATGTGCTGATTTTATAGACGATATGGGAATTAAGGGAGAGTTTTTGGATGAAATTAGAGGGATAAGCCATATTGGTTATTGTGAAACTGTAAAAGATAATGTTGCCCTAGTTGGTAAGGCTGCCTGTCAAGTAAAGCCCTTAGGTGGAGGGATATATTGTGAGATGAAGGCTGCAGAGGTTTTGGCCAAGTGTATAAAGGACAAGCAGCTTTACTCTTATGAGCAAAATTGGAAGAAGGTATTTGGAAAAGTTACAAAACCAGACCTGATAGTACACCAAATCTTTGGCTAGTGCCCAAGAAAAATGTATGACGTTTTATTTGCCTCCTCACTCAAACACTAAGAAACTGATAAGGTCAAAAACGGTTTTGAATTAGAAAAGAGATAGGATTTTTTCACCGGAGCAGGGAATTATGGAAAAAGAGAAAGTTAGTCAAATATATGGAATTGAAAAAGATATGGTGTTAGAAAAGATTTCAAATGAACTTCATTTGGTGGAAAAGGAGTTTAAGCAGAGATCAATGGATGTCCTTAAAGATGCGAAATTCACATATATAGGGGAAACTCTTTTTCTGAATTCTTTTTTTCCACCATTTCCGAGCAAAGCCTTTAACAGAGCTGCCTTCCATGGCTGGAGAGGTGAACCATACATGGTTGACTTTGCCATTACAGATAAATGTAATTATCACTGCTGGCATTGCTATCGCGTAGGGAGGGGTGTGGAGGATCTTCCTTTAAAAGTGATACAAAAAGCTATTAAAGAGGTTCAAGATGCGGGGGCATGTATAATCGGTTTAACTGGCGGAGAACCTTTATTAAGGGAAGACCTCACTGAAATCGCATCTACGATAGATTCTAGATCTACTGTTGTTTTATATACTACAGGATATGGGATTACTTTACAGAAGGCAGAAGAATTAAAAAAAGCTGGTGTAATTATGGCAATAATAAGTTTGGACCACTTTGAACCGGAGATTCATGATAAACGCCGAGGATATCCTGGTGCATATAAAAATGCTATAAATGCTATTGAGGTCTTTAAGAAAGTGGGAATTTATGTAGTAGTAACAATAATCCCTGCGGGCAGAATGACAATATCGGATAATTTGTGGAAGTTTATAGAAATTGTAGGTAGGCTCGGTGTTCATGAAATAAGAATTGGAAATCCAGTGCCGGCAGGTCGTTTGATAGGAAGGATCGGATCTCTCAATACTGGACAGAGAGCAGGGATTAGAGAAATATATACAAAAGCAAATAGAAGTGCTGATTATCCTGTAATTAGTCCTTTTACATGTATTGAGAGCACTGAGCAATTTGGTTGTGGAGCAGGGTATCATTATGCCAGCGTAGATACAGATGGTAGTGTAGCCCCTTGTGTTACTATGCCACTTTCATTTGGGAATATTCAAGATGAAGGCTTTGAAGATATCTGGAAGAGAATGTTCAATGTGTTTAAAAGACCCGGTGGGGTTTGTTACATGGGTAAAATTCATCATGAGATTTTCAATGAAATGCAAAAGGGGGCAAAACTTCCTTTATCTTGTGAGACATCCATTGCAATATGCAAAAAGTATCCACGAGGCGTAACTGAGCCCATCCCAAAATTCTACAAGGGATTAATTCATGCGGTAAATATCCCCAAAATTCTTAGCCCTTAAATTGGAGAGCGGCGAAAAAGGTTGAAAAATCGAGGGCCAGGCATTCTGGAGCAAATCGGGGCCTTTGCCCAGCGCAGGTCAGGCTGGGTAATTTGGGGAGCAGTGATTTTCACTCTGCTCCTGTTCTTGCCTCTCCTGTTCATGGCCCCGACTGAGCGAGCCTCAGACAATCCTGGAGGCGAAGTTTTTGACATCCGCAAAGAGATGGAAGCCAAATTGCCGCCCTCGGTCCATTGGATTCCTCTCATTGCCGAAGCCAAGGATGGCGACATTCTGACTCAAAAGGAACTGTGGGAACTGTATCAGAATGAGGAGAAGCTAAGGCAATCTGAGACAGGCCATGATTTTCTCTATACCCGCTACGATGTCGAAAGCGGCACCATGACCTTCGGAGTATACAGCATTGCCGACGCTGTTCAAACCCTTTTTGAGGCATACCCCAAGTTTGGCGTGACACTGGAGAATGCCACCGATGAGCAGGTGAAGTTAGCCATCCACTACGTGCTTGCTGACCCCAGGTCCTTTGGCATGGCAGACTGGTTATCCGAGAAGGCTACACATGAGACCAGAGTAGTAGAGGGTCAGCTGATTGACTATTGGACCTCTCCTGCATTTATTTTCCGGGTCAATGTTGACAACTCGAAGCTGCCCCAGGAAGTAACACAAGGCATTTCGGCAGGTCCCAGCGGTGGCCCGGAGCATCAGCGGCTCAACCGCAGGATACAGTCATTGCTTCGTGGTGACCAGGAGAGCTACCAGCTCTGGGGCATAGCTATTGATCTGACCTTGGAGTCTGAGGACGAAGGTGCGATGAGCATTCCCTTGATCATAGCTGCGGTGGTGATGATCCTCGCCGTTATAGCCATTCACTTCCGGTCTGGGCAAGTCACCCTGCTCATTATGCTGGGCCTAGGCATGCTTATAGTCTGGCTGAAGGGGATCTCGAACCTGATCGATCTGAAGTCGTCACTGGCCATGGACATAATTGTACCCATAGCGATCCTCGTCTTGGGCGTAGATTACGCTATTCACTCTATTCACCGCTACCGAGAGGAAATGGAGAAGGGAGATGACCCCAGAAGTGCCCTTAGCCACGGCATTATTGGTGTAGGGGGCGCTCTGGTTCTAGCCATGCTGACGACGGTAGTTGCCTTCCTCTCCAATGTCAGCGCCGGGACTGAGGAAATCCGCAGTTTCGGGATAGCCTCCGCTGTAGCCATATTTTCGGCTTTGATCATCATGGGGCTGTTTGTTCCTACATTGAAGATGAGGTGGGATGCCCACCGTCTACGAAAGCGCATTACTAGTGGTAAGCTAGAAGAAGAAGCAGTCCGAACATCCTCGCCAGCACCGAAAGGGAAACAACGAGGCGCATTTCTGGGGAGAATAGTTTGCTCCCTGGCTAACCACAAAGCAATCGTCTTGCCACTGGTGCTCATCATTTCCGTAGTCGCCATTTTCTATGCCACCAAACTGGAGGCCAAGCTGGATGCCAAGGAGTACTTCAACAGCGGCTCTGACTTCGTGGTCAGTCTCGACAAGTTAGATGAACATGTCGGTAAAAAACGCGGGGAATGGGCTGCTATCTACGTTGAGGGCGATCTATCTAAGCCGGAATCGCTGATACCGATACAAAACATGATCAACAATATGGACGATGATAAGACCGTCGCTCGAAGACCTAGCGACGGCCGGGCCAATGTTGTTGCTGGCATCTTCGACTTCCTTGATGCCGTTCTTGCCAGCGATATAGCTATCGCCAGGATCGAGGCTTCCAGCCCGGGCATTTCCATCACCGATACTAACGAAGATGGCATACCAGACACCCAGGAGCAACTGCGGGCAATTTATGACTATATCGTACAATACGGTATTCCCCTCGATGAAAAAACCATGCGCTATGAGCCGAGCCGGGTCAAGGAAAGCTTGTTCCATGACCCCTTAGGAGCTGAAGAAGACGCAACTGTGATATTGACCTTCCTTCCCGGCTCCAGGGAGCAGGCGGTAGTAAAGGAGTCAAAGACGGAACTCACCGAGGACATGAGGGCCCTCGAAGTGAGCAGCATCTCCTTTGCTGGCTTGACTGGGCCAGCCTATGAACGGGATATCGCTCTGGATACCATAGCCAACTCCCTGACCACCTCGATTATCATCGCCGTGGTCTTGTGTTTCCTGATTCTACTCATCGCCTTTCGGTCTCTGAGATACGGCATTGTCACTATCATACCGGTGATATTGGCTGCTGCCTGGCTCTATGCCTTCATGTACCTGGCTGGCTTTCATCTTAATGCAGTGACGGCAACCATAGCGGCCATCTCCATTGGCGTGGGCATGGACTACTCGGTGCACATCACCACAAGGTTTCGCCAGGAACTGCCAAAAGGGCCTGACAAGAGAGCAGCCCTGGAGCGTGCCATCAGGCAATCAGGCTCGGCACTATTCAGCTCGGCGGCGTCAACGATGCTTGGCTTTGCCATAATTGCTCTAGCACCCATGCCGATGTTCTCCTCCTTCGGTATACTGATGGCGTTGATGATTCTCATGGCTTTTGTGGCCACGGTATTGGTTCTTCCTTCGATGCTGATGGTGGTTGCAAAATAGGGTGATGTCCTAGATCTCCTGTAAAAACAGATATAGAAGGCATAAGATACCTCAGCTAAGGGGTACAGAGGAATCCTTCCGCTCCCGTTTAGCCCCCCAGTTCCGAGAGGGCTCTCGCATTCTGGGACGGCTAGTCACCGAGATGTATGTGTGGGACTCTCTACCAGGGATATAGAGGGCATGTTTGCGGAAGCCTTAGGGGGCGCGTGCTTTCCAGGAACAGTACAAGTGGACTCACCCATCATTTCTTTCGGAAGTTGCTCTGGAAGTGCTACGAGAATACTGGAAGGTGTATCAGCCTAAAGACTGGCTTTTCCCATGTTCTAGAAGGTGGCACAGGTTTGCGATATATCCAAGAGTTGCTTGGGCATAAAAGTTCGAAAACCACAGAAATTTATACTCACGTCAGCCAGCGGGATATTGGCCTAATCAAAAGCCCTTCGGATTCTAAAAGAGGATGATGATGGCAAGGAAGTGGTGATTTGAGGCTTCACCTAGAGTTGCGCATAATCGAAGTAATTCGCAAAATATGCCAATTTGGCAGCATAAACGAAGTAATTCGGCTATTTTAAGTTAGGCGAAACTGTGGATAGGAGAAGAAGGATGGGCAAGAGATTATTGCTGGTAAACCCAGTCAATCCTCGTCGAATAGGGCTGACGGTAAACCCAAGCTCCCGTTTTCAACCGCTGGGACTGGGGATCGTTGCAGCACTGACTCCCGGTGACTGGGAGGTAGAAATCGTTGATGAGAACTTTGTATCCTTCGAGTATAGGGAAGCTGATTTGGTGGGTCTAACCGCCTTCACCGCAACTATTACCAGGGCTTATGAGATTGCTAGTCTCTATCGAGAGAGAGATATACCAACGGTATTAGGTGGAATCCACGCTTCAATGCTACCAGAGGAAGCTCTGCAATATGTGGATACTGTAGTCACCGGTGAGGCGGAAAGTGTTTGGGCTAAAGTCATTGCTGATTTTAAAGCAGGCAAGATGCAAAGGATTTATCTAGGGGAGTGGCTGGATCTAAAAGGAATGCCTAAGCCGCGCCGTGATCTCTTCCATCCAGCCTATATGTTTGGTTCAATTCAGAGCGCACGTGGTTGCCCAATGGACTGTGAGTTCTGTTCCGTCACAGCCTTCAACGGTCGTCGATACCGCCAGCGCCCGGTGGAGGAGGTTTTAGATGAGCTGGAAACTATTCCTCAGGAGATGGTCTTCTTTGTGGATGACAACCTTATCGGTTACGGCAAGCGGGCTGAAGAGCGTGCCATTGCTCTTTTCAAAGGGATGATTGAACGAGGGATCAAGAAGGATTGGTTTTGCCAAGCGTCGATGAACTTTGCCGACAACGAGGAGGTACTGGAATACGCTTCGAAAAGTGGCTGCCGGATGGTCTTTCTGGGGGTGGAAGCAGAGGCCATTGATGCACTACAAGAGGTGAACAAGAAACTGAACTTGAGGATAGGAGTGGACACCTACGAAGAAGTCTTTCGTCGCATCAACCGACACGGCATCGCTGTGCTAGGGGCTTTCATCTATGGGATGGATAGTGATACGCCGGAGGCTTTACGTCATCGCACTGACTACATTCTTAACAGCGGGGTCGATGTAATGCAGATAACCTACCTGACGCCGTTGCCAGGAACGCGGTTATCTAGCAAGCTGCGGGATGAGGAACGGCCGCTTTACACCAATTTCCCCGCTGACTGGGATCACTACGATATGGCAGAAGTTACGTTCAAGCCGCTTTTAATGGAGCCGCAGGAACTTGCAGATGCAATATCCGAAAGCATCCGCCGGCTCTATAATCGCCAATCTATCTGGCGTAAGTTCACCAAGACCTGGCGTGCTACCCAAAGCCTTACCACCGCTATGTGGGCCTATAGCTCCAACATCAGCTACCGCAATGTAGCTCTAGGGAGTGAAAACCCTAACTATAAAAGATAAAATGAGCATCCAGAGTAAGAATACATCAAAGCCACAGCTTCGCCATAGAGGTCCCCCAAATGCTCAATATTATGATACACTCAAGATCAATGTATGCGTTTCGGCACTGCATGCCTCGCGATGACAAAATATATTGGGTTTTTTGATCTTAACCAAAATCTAACATATTCTTAACCGAATCATAACCAAAATTTAATCAACCTTTGATACTCTGGTGTTATAATATTAAGCAGATGGAGGGTGTTAAATCAGCATTTGACTCGCGCAGCGTTAACACTCCTCCCCCTTGAAGGAGAGGATAGGTGAGGGCGAATTTCCCCCACAGCCTCAAGCATCTGTTAGGGGGTGTAAAGATG
>JGI24724J26744_10002802_pt1 | contig 11418 bp, 14 predicted proteins | sample Cruoilmetagenom7_FD_26744 | JGI IMG/M metagenome (IMG submission 26744)
AAATGAAATAAAAGAAACAAAACACCTATATTCACATCCCATGCCCATCGCGCAGTGCCGTAACTGGATAAAAATTAATTTAAAGGGAATGCTTGTTAACGAAGTTGCCAGCACATCCCTCGCGGCCAAAATGGCAGCAGATGACCATGAAGCGCTAGCCATAGGCAGCAGGCTGTCTGCCCTGAAATATGGTCTGAATATCCTTAAAGAGAATATCGAGGATCAGCCAGAGAATATTACTCGCTTTCTTGTGATTGGAAAAACTGATTCACAACCAACAGGCAGAGACAAAACATCTATTATTTTTTCCCTTAGTCATAGACCTGGCACGCTCTTTAAAGTTATGGAGGTACTGGCCCGCAAAAACATTAATATGAGCAGGATCGAATCACGGCCCATGAGGACCAGAAACTGGGAATATCTCTTTTTTGTTGATCTGGAAGGCCATGAACAAGATCAGAAAGTCCATGAAGCTATGCAGGAGATGGAGAGGCATTGTGCTTTTTTTAAAAAGCTGGGTTCATATCCGGCTGCAGGAAATCCAAATGAATAATGATACCAACTAGACCAATAATCGGGATCATGGGAGGCACCGGCAGGATGGGATCATGGCTGGCCAATATCATGGAGCCTTTGGGTTTTGAGATACACAAGGTTGGTCGAAAAACCTCCCTTACTCCAGAAGAAATGGCCAGGATATGTGATGTAGTTGTAATCTCGGTGCCCATTGACGAGACTATGAATGTAATCCGCAAACTTGCGCCATTAGTGCGTGAAAAAGCACTTTTGATGGACTTGACTTCTATAAAGAACGAGCCAATAGTCGCAATGTGCAAATATTCACAGGCAGAAGTGGTAGGGTTGCATCCACTTTTTGGGCCGGAGGTGTCTACTGATAAACCTTTAAGGGTTGCTGTTTGTCCCGGCAGGGGAGAAAGATGGCTGGACTGGCTTTATAAAATCCTGCGAGAGGCAGGACTGGACATAACCGTATTGCAGCCTCAGGAACATGATCGTTTAATGGGCCTTATCCAGGCGGTTAATCACTTTTCCACCATTGCGCTGGGACTTTTGATCAGCCGTTCAGGATTAAAGCTTGATGATCTTAAAAGATGTTCCACGCTAACATTCAGAGAAAGGCTGGACAGGATCGTGGCGATACTGGATCAGCCGGGTGAGCTTTTTGGTTCACTCTTGATGGATAATCCCTATTCTGTGACATTTCTGGATCAGTATCTTGAGGCGGGCAAAGAATTGGCAGAAATTGCCAAAAGGAAAGACAGAGATGCCTTTATGGATCTCTTTAAAAAGATGAAAGATATACTTTAATATCAACGGAGACTGTTAAGTCATGAAAGACATTTGGGTAAAAGCTGATCCATGGGATAAATCGTTGGTTACAACAGCCCTTGAGGCAGGCGCTGATGCCGTTATTGTTCCCCCTGACAAGGTTGACAAGGTAAAGGAGCTGGGCTTGATTGCTACTGTTTCGGATACAGGTGATCTGGTATGGGGTAAGGATGTAGTTGCCATGGAAATCAGATCAACTGCGGATGAAGAAAAGATTGTCCAATTAAGCCGCAATAAAAAGGTAGTTGTCAGGACTGAGGACTGGACCATAATTCCCCTGGAAAACCTTGTGGCTCAGACAAATAATATTTTTGTGGAAGTAAAAGATCTTGAAAGCGCTATAACCGCCATGGGAATCCTGGAAAAGGGGGTGGATGGGCTTATTATCACAGAGAGAAATCCAGTACGTGTTAAAGAGATTATTAATGAAATAAAATCGGCCAGCCAGATAATAGAACTAACAAAGTTCAAGATCGATAGAATTCGCTCACTGGGTATGGGAGACAGGGTTTGCATTGATACCTGCTCCATAATGGGAATAGGCGAAGGCTGTTTGATAGGCAATAGCAGTCAGGCCCTTTTTCTGATCCATGCTGAGAGTATTGAAAATCCTTATGTCGCGCCAAGACCTTTTCGTGTCAATGCTGGAGCAGTGCATGCCTATGTCATGATTCCCGGTGGCAAGACCCGCTACCTGTCAGAAATCAAGGCCGGTGACGAAGTAATGGGAATAAATGCTAAAGGTGAGGCCATATCCTTGATTGTAGGAAGAGTCAAAATTGAACGCAGGCCATTGCTTCTGGTTGAGGCAACAGGCCCTAAAGGCTCTGTTACCACTATTCTGCAAAATGCCGAGACCATACGGCTGACAGACACTCAGGGGGATCCAGTCTCGGTGGTAAAAATCAAAGAAGGGGATGAAGTTCTGGGCTATGTGGAAGAGGCTGGCCGTCATTTTGGTCATAAAATAAATGAAACGATAACTGAAAAATAGGATTGTCATTTTATGATTTGTATTCCTGTGATGGCCCGTAATAATGCAGAAGCTTTTGCTAAAATGGCCCAGGCAGGCAGCGCTGACCTGTTTGAAATCCGGCTGGATGTGATGGAGAGCTTTGAGCTGGAAGAATTGGTTCAGAAATCCGCCAAACCGCTGATTATAACTTATAGATCCAAAAAGGAAGGTGGCAGCGGTAAGGCAGGCTATGCCTCGCGGATGCATTATCTGTCAATGGCCATTGAGTTGGGGGCAGATTTTGTGGATGTGGAATACAGTCTGCCGCTTGAATATCGTCAGATGCTTTTTTCCTTATCAGGGACATCAAAATTAATTATTTCCCATCATCATTTGTACAAAACTCCTTCCAGAGACAAGCTGGAGGCCCTTTTTCATAATATGGCTGCTACCGGGGCTGAGATCGTCAAAATTATAACCCCGGCCAAAACAGCAGCAGATAATCTGCGGGTTTTAAGCCTGATTCCTTTGGCTCTTGATTTAAATATAAAGATTATTGCCTTTTGTATGGGGCCCATGGGCCGGATTAGCCGTGTATTTTCACTGCTGCTGGGTGGCTATTTAACATTCGCTTCCCTTAAGCCAGGTCAGGAATCAGCGGCAGGTCAAATACCTTTAACTGAAATGAAAGATCTCCTTAATCTTCTTGGATCATAGGCGAAGAGAAAACATACCTGAGAAACTACAATGAAAAGAATCAAACCTATAAACAGACTTGAAGGCAAAGTCAGGATTCCCGGCTCAAAGAGCATTACACACAGAGCAGTTATTGCGGCCAGCCTGGCCAGGGGTGAAAGCATTATAAAAAATTATCTGAGCTGTGAAGATACGCTTTATACTCAAAATGCCTTGCGGGAACTGGGAGTAAAAATCTTAGAGATGGGTGATGATCTTAAAATAATTGGTCAGGGAGATGATTTTGATACGCCAAATACAAGAAAAGAAATTTTTATGGGAAACTCAGGGACATCTTTCAGACTCCTTTTGTCCGTGATTGCCCTTGGCAGGGGTGATTTTATTATAACAGGCGTAGACCGAATGCTTAAGCGCCCTATTGGGGCCTTGGTAAAGACGGTGCGGCAACTTGGTGTGGATGCCGTCTGTGTTGATAATAATGATTGCCCTCCCGTCAATATCAAGGCCAATGGAATCAATGGCGGCAAGGCCTCTATCCCTGGAAATCAGAGTAGCCAATTTATTTCATCAATTCTTTTATCCGGCCCTTATACCAAAAAAGGTGTCGAACTGGAAATTGAAGGAAAATTGGTTTCAAGCCCCTATGTGGATATTACAATTGATGTGATGAAAGCCTTTGGTATTAATGTAGAGCAGGATGGTTATCATTATTTCAAAGTAGATGGCGGTCATAGCTATTGTCCGACAATCTTTAATGTACAGGGAGATATTTCATCGGCCTCCTATTTTTGGGCGGTTGCGGCCGTGACAGGAGGCTCTATGATAACAGAGAACATCTATCCCTTTGGCACCAGCCAGGGAGATCTTGGTTTTTTGAATGTCCTTGCAAAGATGGGTTGTTTTATTGACAAAAAATCAGATTCGGTCAAGATCAAGGGAGGTGAACTAAGGGGAATTGACGTCGATATGAGTTCCATGCCTGATATGGTTCCAACTTTGGCAGCTATTGCTCTTTTCGCGAAAGGCAGAACCAGGATCTTGAATGTCCCCCATCTGCGTTTCAAGGAAAGTGACAGGCTTAAGGCCGTCGCCACGGAATGGCAGAAATTGGGAGGAAAAATAGATGAACTTGATGACGGGCTCATTATACATGGCAGACATAGCCTGAATGGAGAAACCGTAGACCCCCATAATGACCATCGTCTCGCCATGAGTCTGGCTGTAATTGGATCAAAGATTCCCGGTATCGAGATAAAAGACACTAATTGTGTGGCAAAATCGTTTCCAAATTTCTGGGAATTATGGGATAATCTTTAGATATTTTAATGAAGTGTGGCAATATATTGTTTTTTTGTAACTATTCAGCTATTTCAAGGATGCTGATTTCAGACATACAACAGGTATGATCTGATTAAACCTGTTGTTGTGGATATTAGCTGAATCGTTACGTTTTTTTTAAATAAACTATAACATAGTACCTGTAACTTTTATAAACATTATCTGGGGGTGCCTTGAAAAATTAGAATTTTCGTCTGAGGATAAGGAGCGCGAAAATCAAAAAGCGCAGCATACCTTTAGGGTATGTGAGCATTTTTTATTTTCGCAGCGACACCGTAATCTGGCGAAAAGGCAATTTTTCAAGGTGCCCTGGAAATAAACAGATTAAGGAGGATATACCGCATGTTAATGGGCCTAATGAGAAAGCATGCAAAATCTTGGTTGATCAAGTTTTTGATTGCCATTATTGCATTGGTCTTCATTTTTTATTTTGGTTATTCTTTTACCTCGCAAAAGGATCTTAAGGTTGCCACTGTAAATGGAGATCTAATTACCAAAAAAGAATTTAACAAAGCCTATTTTTCCATCCGTGAGATGTTTCAAAAGAAATATAAAGGGATATGGAATGACCAATTGGCCAAGGCCCTTAACCTGAAACGTACGGCACTCAATAACCTGATCAGTCAAAGTCTGATCACTCAGGAAGCAGGGAGAATAGGTCTGTCAGTTACAGAGGATGAGGTGCAGAAAACAATCCTGGAACATGCCGCTTTCCAGGTAAACAGCCATTTTGACATGGGACGATACCGCTCTATGTTAAACATGACCCGGATGGAACCTGAAGATTTTGAAGCAGACCTCGCGAAAGATTTACTTTATCAAAAACTTAATAATTTTCTGTCTGCCTTCATTAATGTCACTGATCATGAGGTCAGGGATTATTATCATTTTCAGAATGAAAAAATCAAAGTTGATTTTATTTATGTCAAGCCTGAACAATTTCAAAATACTGTAAAATTTGATCACTCATCACTTGAAACCTATTTTGATGAGAAAAAAACATCTTACAGAATTTCTGAAAAGATCAAAGTAGCCTATCTTGCTATTGATCCAGTTAATTTTAAGGATCAGGCCCATATCACTGATTCCGAGATCAAGGATTATTACGAATTTAATATTACTGCCTTTTCTGTTCCCAAAAAAGTACGAGCCAGACATATCCTTTTCAAACTGAGCAAGGATGCTCCTGAGAAAGAAACCGAAAAAGTACTAAAGACCGCAAAAGAAATTCTTGCCAAGGCACATGAAGATAAGGACTTTGCTTCATTGGCCAAAAAATTCTCCGAAGGTCCTACAAGGGTGACTGGAGGAGATCTAGGCTATTTTGAAAAAGGCCAGATGGTCAAGGTCTTTGAAGATGCTGTTTTCAAATTAAAGAAGGGAGAGATAAGCGATCTGGTGAGGACCCGTTTTGGTTATCATATTATCAAGATTGAAGATATTAAAGAGGCAGGACAAGAAACATTACCAGAGGTGCGTGACAAGATAAAGGAATCCTTGGCTAATAATGCCAGCCAGGAATTGGCACATGAAAAAGGCCTCACCCTTATAGATCAAATGCCCTATGACATTGACCTTAAAAAGTATGCGTCTGAAAATGGGTTCAAGATCCAGAATACCGACTATTTTTCTCTGTCTGAATCTGTACCTGGAATTTCGGGGTCGGCAAAGATGGGCAAATCCCTCTTTGCCATGGAAAAAAATGAGATCAGTAATTTAGTGGAATTACAAAATATCTATTATATATTTCAATTCATTGACAAAAAGGACTCCTATTTACCCAAACTGGAGGAAGTGGACGAAGCGGTCAAAGATGATTACAAGACACACCTGGCTTCTCTTAAGGCAAAAACTGTCGCTGAAAAATATTTGGTGGAGCTTAATAAAGGCAAAGGCTGGGATGATCTTATTAATGAAAACAAGTTAATGGCTCAGTCGAATGTCTCTTTCACGCGTAAGCAAGANATTCCCGGTATAGAANATATACCANACCTGACAGAGACAGTATTCAGNCTGACCAAGGCAAATCCTTATCCTGATCAGATTTTTAATAATAAAAAGGGGGCATATATTATACGGTTGGTGGCAAAAGAGAAAATTGATCAAAGCAAATTTGATAAGGAACAAGATAAGTACCGTGTTATGCTCATGCAGGAAAAACGATCAAGAGCTTTTGATATATGGCTTGAAAATCTTAGAAAAAATGCCCGAATTGAGATAATAACACCTGTTGTTGATTAGTGAGTAAAGACAAATAAGCAGAACGACATATGGATGCCTTTAAAAATTATAATTTTTGTCTAAGGACAAGGAGCGCAAAAATCAAAAAGTGCAGCATACGTAGGGTATGTGAGCATTTTTTATTTTCGCAGCGACACCGTAATCTGGCAAAAAGGCAATTTTTCAAGGTGCCCATATTTGACATAGCAGGATAAACACCTTTGCTTTTGCCGGGACACATGGTTATGAAAATTGAATCAGATTATACCTGTTGCGTGTCTGAAATCAGCATCCTTTGCTAATACGCACTAAACGGGAGTTTGTATGACATCATTATTCTTCAATTTCAAACATATCTTTTGTTGCGCCACAAACTGGACATGTCCAATCTTCTGAAAGATCTTCAAATGTTGTCCCTGCTTCTACTCCATCGTCAGGCGTCCCTTCCTCAGGATCATATATATATTCGCAAATAGTGCATATATGCTTTTTCATGTCATTGTTTTCCTTAATAAATTAGTTTTAGAAAATTCGGTTTAATCTCCCCTTTCCAGCATTAAGTCATCAAAGATTGTTTCTATTTTTAATTTATGCTTTTTTTCTTCTTGAGCCAGGACATCGAAGAGCTTCTTATTTTCTCCAATTTCCATTTGTTTACTCAAGTCCTCATATAATTTAACGGCCTTTTCTTCTCGTTTCATGGCAAGCCTCAAAATATCAGGGTAAGCCATACCAGGTTCGTAATCCATATCAACAATGTAGTCGCTTCTCTGTAAATCTTGTATCTTTTTTACCTTGTAATCTGCAATATTTTTTTTTGAATAATTTGTTAGTATATACACATGCTTNTGCTCATCTTTTACAAAGGATTGAAAAGTATCTTTTATGTCGGAAGATCTTTCATGCCTGCTTAAATCTTCATAAAAAGCAACCGCTTGTTTTTCCTTTTCAATTGCATATGTTATGATTTCATCAAAGGTCTCAAATTTCATTCTATCTCCCATAATTAAAATTATCAGTTCCTCACTGTTTTGATTGGGTCGGTTTGGGTAATGAAAATGCAACTGGATACAAACTTCAGATCTCCGAGCTTAAGGGTGCCTTGAAAAATTAGAATTTTTGTCTGAGAACAAGGAGCACGAAAATCAAAAAGCGCAGCATACATAGGGTATATGAGCATTTTTATTTTCGCAGCGACACTGTAATCTGGCGAAAAGGCAATTTTTCAAGGTGCCCTTAAGCTAAGAGTTGCATTTTCATCGCAGTTGCTGGCTACAGAACAACAGGGATCTATTCATGCTGATCCATAAGATCTACAGCCCTCTATGTCCCTGCGTCATAAGTACATTTGGTGAAGTCTATCTCCTTGCCACACTCTGTGCAGATGTGCGTTTTATTAAATTCATCCGAAAATATTTCCGTATCTTTCCCGCAATTTGGACATTTACAGGAAAAAACCTTCAAATTTTTAAACTGCTCCCATCCGGGACAATGTTGTGGTGTTGTCATGANAATCTCCGTTTTTTAATTTTATTTATTATCTAGGAATCACTCATCTTTTTTGATATCTNNCGTCCGTAATCCTGCGCCATCACAGTGGCTCCGCCTAGCATAGAAGATTTTAAAAGTAAAGGTCCGCTGACCATATCCATTTTAAAAACATGCTCCATAGTTTCGAAAATACGGCCTGGTGCCTCTCCGCTCCAGCCAAAAGCGCCAAAGGATCCACCAACTTTGCCTTCAAGATTTGCCTTTTCGGATAGAAAAAGCATTTTTTTCATGCTCTGGATCATTTCGCCATGGTAGGTGGAAGAACCAAAAATATAGGCATCATAACCATCAAGATCCTTTTCATTCTTAATGCCCGTAACATTCATTAAAGTTGCTTTTGCTCCTGAAATACGGATACCCTCAGCAATTAGCTCCGCAATATTTTTTGTTTCGCCTGTCCTTGTAGAATAAACTATGAGCGCTTTACCCATTTATCAACCCCTTTTTTTCAAGGTACCATTTAGACTATCCTATCCTTGGATCTTTGCCTGTTTGACCGCAGTCGGGAATATAACATGTCGCATCAATGAAATCACATTTTTCCTTACATGATGGACACTTCACTGGCGGTTTTTCATCTTGTAATAGATACCCGCAATTCGAACATTTCCATTCTGACATTATTTGATCCTCCGTTATCATTTATTCTTGAGGAGACAGTTTCATAAATCGCTACATATAAAAAACCATGAAATTTATTCTATCCTTTCCATAATCCATGAAGGTTACAGTATGCCCTTGCCACAACATTGCCCTTATCTATCATAAAGGACGCCTCAGGATTTTCTTCAGAATTAAGAGACTGTCGATAGACCTTTCCACCTGCAATTATCTCAACGAATTCAATATAATGCTTTTCTTGCATTGGATGAGGAACATCCCCTACNTTCACCTTATACCCACCTTGTATTTCTTCTACTACAGGGANATGCTTTTCTTTNGCGGCATCAACGGTATTCTCTTTATATAATTTCATTGCTTCATTGCAGCATGTCAGATCCCCTTTGCCACCGTGCAATAACTCTACCAGGTTTCCACAAAGTTCACATTTATAAATTTCCAGCTTTTCTGCCATGATCCCCTCCCTTTTTACATTTTAAATTTATTTATTAATAATTTCGTAATTCAGACAGTTTTCTTACCTATTTAAACTTAAAAAATTGTTCTTTCTTGGCGTTACATACAGGACATTTATCAGGAAGGATTCCATCTGATATATAACCGCATATTTTACATACATAATATACTGTCTCCCGCTCCTCCATCAAATGATTCATAGCTTCCTTATACAGTCCGGCATGCACATCTTCCACGTCACGTGATTGGCTAAAAAATAAAAGAGCGGCATTGTTATTTGCTTCCGTGGCAATCTTGATGAAATTATCATAGCCAACTTCTGCTACATTAGTTTCCGATTCAAAACTTGCTTGTATATTCTCCTCAGTACTTTTGATTTCTTTAAGCAACCGCAAACTTCGCTCGCCATGGATCTCCTCGGAATGTGCTATCACTCTAAAGAGTTTAGCGATTTGTGGATATCCTTCTTGTTCTGCTTTGTTTGCATAGACCTTGAGACGAAGAGCCGCCTTTGCTTCCCCCACATAAGTCTGATAAAAAGCGTCTTTGAGTTTTTCTTCCATCTTTAATCCTCGTCAATGATTCAAGTTTTTTTGATTTATCAATAATTCTCGCCAATGAGTTCAAAATATCCCTGCTTATGGGCACAGGCCTGGCAAAAATCAGGAGCCTCCTTGCCTTTGTGAAGATACCCGCAATTTCTGCAGCGCCATACTACCTCCTTATTCCTTTTAAAGACCTGATCATTTTCAAGATTAGCCGCAAGATCATTATACCGTTTTTCATGCTGCCTTTCTGCCACAGCTATTGATTCAAAAACCCTTGCAATAGCATCAAATCCCTCCTTTATGGCTATCTTAGCGAATTCCGGATACATCTCTGTCTGTTCATAGTGCTCTCCGGCAGCTGAAGCTTTAAGGTTTTCCAAAGTAGTGCCAATCATACCTGCCGGAAAACCGGCTGTTATCTCCACCTCCCCTCCTTCGAGGAATTTAAAAAGCCTCTTTGCATGTTCCTTTTCATGATTTGAAGTCTCCTCAAAGATAGAAGAGATCTGCATAAAACCCTCTTTTCTGGCCTTGCTGGCAAAATAGGTATAGCGATTCCGCGCCTGGGATTCGCCTGCAAAGGCGCATAATAAATTTTTCTCAGTTTGACTACCTTTTAAATCAGCCATTTTATTCCTCTTTTATTAACAGAATCAGCCCTGCTTGAGCCTGATTATCTTTACTTGGAACTTACTCAAAAACAACTTAATAGAACCTGATAGTTCGTAGAAAATCGCTCAGCCTTTCTACTCGTTAAGTGAGGGGAGGGGTATCTTCTAGCCAAGACATTTAAACATCTTTTTACTTGCCCCGCAGACCGGACATCTCCAGTCATCAGGCAAATCTTCAAATTGGGTTCCCTTGGATATTTTTCCCTTTCTGTCACCTTTATCCGGATTGTATATGTATCCACAATTTGCAGTTTGGCACTGCCACATATCTTTAGGTTCTGTCAATGTAACCTCCATTATTCTATTATAATTTCATATAAGGTCTTTTTTCATTTCATGCGGGTAATTGACCTTATGTTTTGTTGGAAAGTATCGCTCAGCGTGCCTTATGAATCGTTTTTCAAGCTGTTTATATCATACCCTTCTCGATAAGAAGGCCCGCTTATAATAATATTTTTCATAAGAGAAAAGGACGCATGCAAAATGGAAAAAAGGAGACTTATAAGTAAAGTCATCTTGCTACATCCTAACTCAAGATCCATGCCAAAACGATTTAAATAGAAGAAAAAACATAAATCACTATTAATATTAAATGGTTATGTTGATATGAAGTCAGATGTTCAAGCTATGACTGCTTATAATAATAGAAGGTTTCTGAGGCAATAGTGTCTCATCATTAGATTGTTTCGCTTTTATCTGACATTATTTCAAGGCTTGATGGCCGGGTAAAAAGTTGCTCCGTGCCTTTTTACCCGGCAGGGGAGCAGCATTTCTTTCCAAGTATTTGAAGTAAATTCAAATAATCCCACCCCCAGCAATAGTTAAATAAATATTATTTTGGCCGCAGAAAAACGGAGAGTCGGAAGCCGGTATCTTTAACTGGATTCCTATACTCGTGAATAACAAGGCCACCTCTAAAAATTGCCTTTTTACCCGATATCGGCGTTATGCTCAAATTTTAATCCTCGAAATACTTCTATGTATTCCTGCGGTTAAAATTTTCGCATGCCTT
>JGI24724J26744_10002803_pt1 | contig 11418 bp, 7 predicted proteins | sample Cruoilmetagenom7_FD_26744 | JGI IMG/M metagenome (IMG submission 26744)
GCAACCGCCTTCATCGACCGCGGCGTAAGAAAGATACGGATTACCGGCGGTGAGCCACTTGTACGCCGTGATGTCATTCAGCTTTTCCAAACAATCGGGCAGCGGCTAGGGCATGGCTTGGACGAGCTGACGCTGACCACAAATGGCACCCTACTCGCCGAGCATGCCCAGGCCCTCTATGATGCTGGTGTGCGGCGGGTAAACGTGTCGCTCGATTCAATAGACGCCGTGACGTTCAAATCAATCACCCGTCGCGGCCGATTGGAAACCGTATTGAACGGTATTCAAACCGCACTAACGGTTGGTTTGAAAGTCAAAATTAATACGGTCGCGTTGAAATATGATAATGCCAACGAATTGCCGGAACTTATCGCTTGGGCACATGGGTTGGGCATGGATCTGACGCTGATTGAGGTTATGCCCCTCGGCGAAACTGGCGAAGACCGTATCGATCAATATATCCCGCTTCCGATGATCCGCGATCGGCTAGAACAGCGCTGGACGCTAACCGACCTACCAAAAACAGACATGACTGCCGGGCCTTCGAGCTATGCACGGGTTTCCGAAACAGGCGGGCGGGTTGGGTTCATCACACCGCTCACCAATAATTTTTGCGCGGGCTGCAACCGCGTTCGGATGACCTGCACCGGCCGTATATANATGTGCCTTGGCCAGGATGATCATGTTGACCTAGGNGCGGCTTTGCGCGCCGGTAAGAACTCAAGAGCTAGCCTCAATCACGCACTCGACCAAGCGCTATTTGCCAAGCCCGAAAAGCACGATTTCAAGATCGGGCCGCAAGCCAACAGCGCTGACCTTACCCGCCACATGTCCACGACAGGCGGATAACCACTGTGACTGTGCTTCTCGCGGCCCTGTTTTTCCTTACGGCGGCGCTTTACGCATCGGTGGGGTTTGGGGGCGGTTCGACCTACAGCGCCTTGCTCGTCCTGAATGGTGTCGACTACCGCCTTCTCCCGGTCCTGGCGCTCGCCTGCAACATCATTGTGGTGACCGGCGGTGTTGTACGGTTCCAGAAGTCAGGCGACCTGCCGCTGAAAAGAATGTACCCGTTCATGATAGCGTCAATTCCCGCCGCCACCCTAGGTGGCCGTTTACCCATTTCGGAAACGCTATTCATTGGATTGCTGGGCGGCGCACTACTCGCCTCCGGCCTTCGATTGGCCACGCAAGCTGATCCGGCGGACAGAGCCTCTTCAACGGGTGAATTACCGTTACCATTCGCACTCAGCGTCGGCGGCGCGATCGGGCTATTATCGGGCATTGTTGGTATCGGCGGCGGCATTTTCCTGGCCCCCATCTTGTACATGATGAGGTGGGGCTCCCCGCGCGCTATNGCGGCGGCGTCAAGCTTGTTCATTCTGGTCAACTCGCTCGCCGGATTGGTCGGGCAATCGGCAAAACTACAGCAAACCGACATCCTCCCGCAACTATTACCATTTTGGCCGCTATTTATTGCGGTTTTGGTTGGCGGCCAAATCGGCTCATGGGCGGCCAGCGCCAGTTTGCAGCCGAAACTCATAAAGCGTTTCACGGCCATTCTGATTCTGTATGTCGCCGTCCGACTGCTCTACCGGTGGGGTGGCCTCGCCGGGCTAATTTAGCCGGTGCCCACAACGCCGCCATCACTCGCGATAACCTGCCCGACAACGTATTCCCCAGCTCGCGACGACAGAAACATCGCCAAACCAGCAATGTCTTGCGGCGAACCAACCCGCCCACTCGGGTTTGCTTTTCCAACGCTGTCCCAGTCTGCGTTTTCTGTTTCACCGCCAAATCCGACACCGGTACTTAGCATCCATGTCGGATAAGGCCCCGGCGCAATCGCATTGCAAAGGATACGCTCACTGGTGAGGTGGGCGGCGAGGAAACGTGTTAGATGATGAACGGCGGCTTTGGATGCACCATAGGAAAATGTGTCAAAACGGGCACTCTTCAGGCCATCAATAGAGCCAATATTTACGACCCGCGCAGGCGTGCCAGTCGCCGCCGACGCCCGCAACATTGGGAGCAATTTCTGGGTTAGGAAAAAGACGCTTTTGACGTTGACATCCATGACTTTATCCCAGCCGATTTCCGGGAATTCTTCAATGGGTGCACCCCACGCGGCGCCAGCATTATTAATCAAGACATCGAGTTTTTCCTCTTGCGCGCCGATGCGCTCAACCAGGCTTTCAATCCCGCCCATTTGCGACAGATCCGACGGGAGCGCGATACACGTACCGTCATAGGTCTCGCTGATCCGTTTTGCAGTCGCGTCACATACGTCGGCTTTGCGAGACGAAATGTAGACCTTGGCCCCGCGCGCAACAAATCCAGCTGCAATCATCTCGCCGATCCCGCGGGATCCGCCGGTCACGAGCACAGTTTTACCTTCTACCGAAAATATCTCGTCAAATGTTTCTGCCATGGGTTTTCACCTCCAAATTGATTTATCGCGGGTCCTCACGCGGCGTCCTGATTGCCTGTCATAGAACTAGTCCTATGATTGATACCAGAGAAACTTTTGGGAGAGCGATATGACCACCTCAATTACAGAAACTGGAACCGACCACCTTCTCGCGGCTTTAGAGAATGGCGTCCTGACACTGACCATGAACCGCCCAGAGGCGCGAAATGCCATGTCGCAAGAGTTGAATTCGGCCCTACAGGCGGCGTTGGCGCGGGCTGAACTCGATGATGATGTCCGCTGCATCGTTTTAACCGGGGCCGGAAAAGGCTTCTGCGCGGGTGGCGATGTGAAGGGCATGAATGCGCGCAATTCCGGCGATGGCGAGGCTGTCACCATCGACGCCGCGATCCACCGGCAACGCGTCAATCAACGCGCCACAGCCGGAAAGCTCTACGCCATCCCAAAACCGACGATTGCTGCCCTGCCCGGCGCGGCGGCGGGCGCTGGCCTATCCCTCGCCCTCGCCTGTGACATGCGGATTATGGCGTCGAACGCGATCATGACCACAGCCTTCGCACGGGTTGGTTTTTCCGGCGACTATGGCGGCACATTCTTCCTGAGCCAGTTGGTTGGAACAGCCAAGGCCCGCCAACTCTACTTCCTGTCAGAGCGGGTATCGGCCGATGAGGCACTGCAGCTCGGGCTAACAAACTGGGTCTGCAACGCCGACGATGGTGAGTGAAACAAATGCGATTGCGGCGCGTCTCGCCTCTGGTCCGGCAGTTGCCTACCGGTACATGAAAGAGAATCTCAACCGTGCGATCTCTTCCGGTGATTATCTCGACTGTATGGACCTGGAAGCCACCCACCACGTCCATTGCGGCAATACCGAAGACCACAAGAATGCGACGAAAGCTTTCGTCGAAAAACGTGAGCCCGTCTTCACCGGCCGTTAGGCCGTACACACTCCGCACGATCAAGGGATACACGCCATGCACAAGCTGCTCATCGCCAATCGTGGTGAAATCGCGATCCGCATTGCCCGTTCGGCAACCGAGACAGGCTTTGAAACCGTCGGGATATGCTCAGAGGACGATAGGGACTCGCTGCACCTGCGCCGGATGGATCAGATTGAGCGCCTAAAGGGCCGTGGCGCGCAGGCATATCTCGACATTGAGCAGATCATTCAAGTCGCCGAACGCGCAGGCGCGGGCTTTGTGCATCCGGGGTACGGCTTCTTGAGTGAGAACGCGAATTTCGCACGCGCAGTTGAAGATGCGGGGCTCGTCTTTGTCGGACCACGCGCTGAAACACTTGCTACATTCGGGGATAAGACCCGCGCACTGAAGCTCGCCATCGACAATGAAATCCCGACCCTATCGGCAACCGCCGGACCGATCACGCTGACAGCGGCGAAGAAAGCCCTGAAAGACCTGCCAAACGGACAAGCCCTGATCTTGAAGGCCGTGGCGGGTGGCGGTGGGCGCGGCGTTCGCATCGTCAAAACCGGTGGCGACCTTCCCGATGCTTTTGCGCGCGCGCAGTCAGAAGCAAAAGCCGCTTTTGGCGACGATGCGCTTTATGCCGAACGTTTCCTCGAAAACGCACGCCATATTGAGGTTCAGGTGATCGGCGATGGCAAGGGACATGTCAGCCACCTTTGGGAGCGCGATTGCTCATTACAGCGCCGACACCAGAAAATACTGGAAGTTGCACCCAGCCCAAATCTGACAGACGAGATGCGCGGCAAACTCTGCGCCGCCGCGACCAGCCTAGCCAAAGCCGTGAAATATCGCGGCGTTGGAACGTTCGAGTTCCTCGTCACACTGGACGACAAAAAATTCTACTTCATGGAGGCCAATGCCCGCCTTCAGGTTGAACACACGGTCACCGAAGCCATACTCGGGATCGATCTCGTCAAAGCCCAACTTGCTATNGCGCAGGGGCAAAGCCTGAAAGCCATAGGTCTNGAACAGGCACAAATCCCGCAACCGGANGGCTTTGCGGTTCAGGCCCGTATCAACCTTGAAACCCTCACCGCCGAGGGTGACGTTTTGCCCGGCGGCGGAACGCTCTCGCATTTTTCCATNCCCAGCGGGCCTGGCATTCGCATCGATACATATGGCTATGCGGGCTATCGAACGAACCCCGCCTTTGACAGCATGATCGCGAAACTGATCGCGCACGTGCCCGGCGGCTCATTCGAACAATCGCTAAAACGCCTGGGTCTCGCGCTTGATGAANTTGAAATCACCGGCGCGCCGTCGACGATCGGCCTCCACAAGGCGCTCATTTCACGGGCTGAAGTCATCGCCTACGACGTTCACACGCGTTTCATTGATGACCACGCCGCTGAACTGGCGACCTTACCAGCAACGGCTGTCGACCCGCTTGCCGTGCTTGATCATGGCCGGACAAGTGAGCGGTCATCGGCGGCACCACCGTCCGGCGCCCAACCGACACAAGCGGAGTTGCAACCCGGCGAGCTGGCGATATCGGCCCCAATGCAAGGCACCATTGTCAGCCTTGAAGTCAGTCCCGGTGATGCTGTCTGGGAGGGTAGGACGGTCGCCATCATGGAAGCNATGAAAATGGAACATGAGATCCGCGCGGAAGCCAGCGGGATCGTCCAGTCCATCAANGTGGCATCTTCCGATACGGTCTTCGAGGGCCACCACCTCGTCACCCTACGCGCCGAAGCGGTCGAAGCGGGCGATGACAGCAAGGATGAGANGGTTGATCTCGACCATATTCGGCCGGACCTGCGCGAAGCGCTGGACCGGATNGCCGCTGGTCACGATGAAAATCGCCCGGAGGCCGTGGCCAAGCGCAAGGGACGCGGCCACCGCACCGCGCGCGAAAATATTGACGATCTGTGCGATGAAGGCAGCTTCATCGAATATGGATCCGTCGTCCTCGCCGCGCAGCGTAAGCGCCGCAGCATGGATGACCTGATCAAGAACACGACTGGCGACGGCATGGTTTGCGGGCTCGGCCATGTGAATGGCGATCTGTTCCCCGACGAACAGTCACGGGTCATGGCAATGACCTATGACTACATGGTTCTAGCCGGAACACAGGGTGCGCTAAACCACTACAAAAAAGATCGCATGTTCGAAATTGCCGAACATAACCGTCTGCCGACCGTCCTGTTTGCGGAAGGCGGCGGCGGTCGCCCCGGCGATACGGATGTGACGGGGGTTGCTGGGCTCGACTGTCTGGCTTTCACCTATTTCGCTCGGCTCTCGGGGCTGGTCCCGACCATTGGAATCGTCAATGGACGCTGTTTTGCCGGCAATGCGGTGCTTCTTGGTTGTTGCGATGTGATTATCGCTACCGAAAGCTCAAATATTGGCATTGGCGGCCCGGCCATGATTGAGGGCGGCGGTTTAGGCGTCTTCAAGCCCGAAGACGTCGGCCCGATGGACGTGCAGGTGCCAAATGGCGTCGTCGATATCGCCGTCAAAGATGAGGAAGAAGCGGTCGCTGCTGCGAAGACCTACCTGTCCTATTTTCAGGGCACTATCTCCGATTGGACCGCCCCGGATGAGAGGGAGCTTCGCTTTATCGTGCCGGAAAACCGCCTGCGCTGGTACGATATGCGCCTTGTTATCGAAGGCATTGCCGACGTCGGTTCGGTGCTGGAACTTCGCAAAGATTGGGCAATTGGCATCATAACGGCCTTTATACGGGTTGAAGGGCGGCCTGTCGCCATCATCGCCAACAATCCGAGCCACCTGTCCGGCGCGATCGATACGCCGGGCGCCGACAAAGCTGCGCGGTTCCTGCAGCTATGCGATGCATTTGATATTCCTGTGCTCACCCTGATTGACTGTCCGGGCATCATGGTTGGACCGGAAATCGAGAAAACCGCGCTCGTTCGCCATGCGTCGCGGATGATGGTCACCGGCGCAAATCTCGACACGCCACTGATGAGCGTGGTTATCCGCAAGGGCTATGGGCTCGGCGCGCAGGCCATGGCGGGCGGCAGCTTCCGCGCGCCATTGTTTACCGTAACATGGCCAACCGGCGAATTTGGCGGAATGGGCCTCGAAGGCGCTGTAAAACTCGGGTTCCGCAAAGAACTCCAAGCCATCGAAGATCCAGAGGAGCGACAAAAGACCTATGAGAACATGGTCGCCCGCAGCTATGAACGTGGCAAAGCCGTCAACATGGCCTCGCATTTTGAGTTGGACGACGTGATCGACCCGGCTGACACACGGCGTTGGATCGTATCGGCGCTGAAGTCATTACCGCCCAAACCAGTTCGAACCGGTAAGAAGCGCCCGAATATCGATACTTGGTGACCGCTCCGGTCGACTGCCCTATTCCTCGTCAAACCTGAATAAGGACATACTACGCGCGCGCTCATCAAAATTGAGCGGCCGGTTCAGCGGCGCGTGCGCACGCTGCATGCAGTTGGCACGCTCACACATATAGCAATTGATGCCGACGGGCGTCGCTTGCGGCGTTTCAATATTGTGCATGTCAGCGTAGGCAAGACGCGGCGCGTAAGCGATATCGCAACCAAGCCCGATGGCGAGCTTTTGCTCCGGATTGGCGTACGTCCCGTCCGAACGGCTGACCATTTTGGCAATCGAAAAATAGGTTGTTTCATCCGGCATCTGAATGATCTGCGTGTGAACCCGCCCCGGCGACTGGAAACACTCATGAATATTCCAGAGCGGGCATGCCCCGCCAAACTTTGAGAAATGAAAACGCCCGGCACTAAATCGCTTTGACACGTTTCCAGCCACATCCATCCGCACGAAAAAGAATGGGATACCACGCGCATCTGGGTTTTGCAGGGTCGTCAGGCGGTGCGCCGTTTGCTCATAGCTGGTCGCGAAACGATGCGATAACAGCTCGATGTCATAGCGGGTCTTCTCCGCCTCCTGAAGGAATTTCCCATATGGCATGAGCAGCGCGGCAGCGAAATAATTGGCCAGGCTCGTCCGGCACAGACCGATCGCCTCTTTCCCTGGCAGCTTTGCCGTCTTGGCGAGTTCCTCGATCAGTGGGCGCTGCTCCAGCATGCCAATCTGAAAGGCCAACTGAAACCGCCGTCCAGATTGTCGAAGAAGTTCCGACAAATTGATGCGCCGCGCATGCCGGTCGAAGTACCGCAACATTTGCGGCATGACGTCAATCGGTACGACACGCACCTGAACCCCATGTTTTTCCGCAAGACGCGCGGTCAGGATGGCCGGCTTTATGCTGTGATCAAACCCCAGCTTGACCGATAGCTCCTCGGCAACCCGGTCAAGCTCCGGAAAGAAATTGCGGTTTGCCTGAAAGAAATTGCGCACACTCTCGACCGCCTCGGCGGATTGTTCCAGCAATTCGACCCGCTCACGGTCACCCGCCTGTTCCTCGCTGCGTAAAGACAGATCCCGCTGCTTGCCGTAGAGTTTCAAGAATGCCTTGGCGGCATTTGGGCTGGCCGCAACCATATCTTCGGCTTCAGCCTTCGAAACCGGGCTATCCTTGAACATCGGAGTGCGCAGCACTTCGTACACTTCGGCAACAAGATGTGCATCCGACTCGCCGGTAAAGCTCGATAGGTCGAAGTCGTACCGTTCCGCCATGGCCAGTAACACTTTGGCGCTCATCGCACGTTGGTTCCGCTCCATCAAATTCAGGTATGATGGCGATATCCCCAAATCCTGCGCCATGCGGGTTTGGGTCAGGCCCAATGTCTGCCTGAAGCGCCGCAAACGGTGACCCACAATAAGCTTTTGATTCTTCTCGGACATTTTACAACTTTTACAATTTTTACGTTTGTGAATTTTCTATCGTTACAATAATACCTATTTATTACAATAGTTTGTAGACTTGGCACATAATTTGTAAATAACGTCACCATAACATCATATGGAGACCGCTATGAGCTCGAGTTCTGTCGAAGACCGCCCTGCCGCTAGTTCAACCCCTAGGCATCGCGTGCTTGCCACCGTCAAAGGTGGCGGGTCGCGCGCCCATAGCGATATCCTTACCGATCAAGCTCTTCTGTTTTTGGCCGATCTTGAGCGCCGGTTCGGTCCGACCCGAAAAACCCTTCTGGAGGACCGAAAGCTCGCCCAGTTGCGCTATGATGACGGTGAATTCCCTAGCTTCCCGCCAGAGACTGAACATGTACGCAAGTCGATCTGGGAAGTAGATCCCGCACCAGCAGCTCTGCAGGATCGCCGGGTTGAAATTACTGGCCCCGTCGATCGCAAAATGATGATCAACGCGCTGAATTCTGGCGCAAAGATGTTCATGGCCGACTTTGAAGACGCGTCGTCGCCAACTTTTGACAATATGATGAATGGTCAGAAGAACATGCAGGATTATGCCCGCAACACGCTGTCCCATACCGATGAAGCCAAGGGCAAATCGTACACGCTCAATGACGAGGTCGCGACCATGCTGGTTCGTCCACGCGGATGGCATCTGGTGGAGAATAACATTCTCGTTGATGACCACCCGATGTCGGCGAGCCTTGTCGATTTCGGTCTGCACATTTTCCACAATGGCAAACTGCTGGCCGAACAAGGGCGTGGTCCGTTCTACTATCTGCCAAAGATTGAAAGCTATCAGGAAGCCCGCCTTTGGAATGATGTGTTCAACTTCTCNCAGGCTGTTCTTGGCATCCCGCATGGGTCGATCAAATCAACAGTATTGATTGAAACCCTCCCGGCCGCGTTTCAGATGGACGAGATCCTGTTTGAGCTTCGTCACCACATTACCGGGCTCAACTGNGGCCGCTGGGACTATATTTTCAGCTATATCAAGACCCTGAAAAATCATAAGCAATTCACCCTGCCTGAGCGCGCCCAAGTCGGCATGGATCGCGGTTTCCTCAAGGCATACAGCCTGTTACTGATCGAAACCTGTCACCGACGCCGCGCCCACGCGATGGGCGGCATGGCGGCGCAAATCCCGGTCAAGAATGACGAGGCTGCGAACAATGCCGCCTTTGACAAAGTCCGCGCCGACAAAAAACGCGAAGTCGACCAAGGCCATGACGGCACTTGGGTCGCCCACCCCGACCTTGTCCCTGTCGCAATGGAGGTTTTTGACGCCGCCATGCCGGGCAAAAACCAGGTTCTGGCACAGCGCCAGACACCGACGGTTTCGCAGGACTCGCTCCTCTCGCCCCACACTGGCACAATCACTGAGGCTGGTATCCGCACGAACATTTCAGTCGGCATTCAATATATCGCCGCTTGGCTGTGCGGGCGCGGTGCGGTGCCTATCCACAATCTGATGGAAGATGCCGCAACTGCCGAAATCTCCCGCGCGCAAATTTGGCAATGGATACGCCACGGTGCGACGGCGACAATGGCCGACGGTACTGAGCAGACCGTCACATCCTCACTCTATCGCGAGCTTTTCGACTCTGAAGTCGAGACGCTCAAAACCGACCTTGGATCAAACGCCTTTGTTGCCGGCCGTTTTCCTGAGGCGGCTAAAATCTTCACTGAAACCGCGACGTCGGCTGACCTGCCGGACTTCCTAACCCTTCCTGCTTACGAAATTCTGGAGAAATAATATGACCTATTCACAAACCATGTCCGAACTTGAGGCACGCTACCCAAATGGCGCGCCCGCTGGAATCAACCTCGAAGACTTGGCGCAGCTCAAGACGCAAAACACTTTCAGCACCCATCTCGATATTGCTCGGGCAATGTCAAAAGTCATGCGCGCCGATATGGCCGCGTACGACAAGGATAGCAGCCAGTTCACACAATCGCTCGGTTGCTGGTCCGGGTTTCATGCGCAACAAATGATGCGCGCCATCAAACGCCAAAAAGGCACGCTGGATAAAGCCTATGTCTACCTGTCCGGCTGGATGGTTGCGGGCCTTCGCAACAGTTTTGGTCACCTTCCCGACCAGTCCATGCACGAGAAAACTGCGGTTACCGACCTGATTGAAGAAATTTACACATCCCTTCGTCAAGCTGATGAGGTCGATCTGAACGACCTGTTCGCGGAACTAAAAACCACCGATGATCGCGATGCGGTGATTGCGAAGATTGATGGCTTTGAATCATATGTCCGTCCGATCATCGCTGATATTGATGCTGGCTTCGGCAACGTTCACGCGACTTATCTCCTGGCCAAACAGCTGATCAAAGCAGGGGCTTGCTGCCTTCAAATTGAAAACCAGGTTTCTGATGAGAAACAATGTGGTCACCAAGATGGTAAAGTGACGGTTCCACGCGAAGACTTCATCGAAAAGCTGCGCGCCTGCCGCATGGCGTTTGAAGAACTGGGTGTTCCAGATGGTGTCATCGTGGCGCGTACCGATAGCCTCGGCGCCGGTCTGACCCAGAAAGTACCTGTCTCCAATGCACCGGGCGATCATGCTGCTGAATATATCAAGTGGCTTGAAACCGAGCCGGTAAACGGGGTTGAAGATATCAGCGAAAACGAGCTGGTNATCAAACTCGACGGTGAGCTTCGCAAACCTGTGCGCCTGCCAAATGGCCTCTACAAGTTCCGCGAGAATACTGGCGAAGACCGCGTCGTAGAAGATTGCATCACGAGCCTTGTTGATGGCGGTGCGGACCTCCTTTGGATCGAAACAGCGACACCAAATGTTGCGAATATCGCNTCGATGGTGAACCGGGTCAAAGAAGTCGTTCCTAATGCCAAGCTGACATATAATAACAGCCCAAGCTTCAACTGGACGCTGAACCTGCGCAAGCAAGTCCGCGAGGACTTCATCGCGTCGGGCAAAATCAAAGCTGACAACTATCCAGACGATAACCGCCTGATGTCTGCGGCCTATGACGAAGACGTGGTTGGAATTGAAGCGGACCGGCGCCTGAAGGCCTTCCAAACCGACATTTCCCGCGAAGCCGGCGTGTTCCACAACCTGATCACCCTGCCGACCTTCCACATGGACGCGAAGGGCATGAACGATTTGTCCGAGGGCTATTTCGGCGAGGACAAAATGCTCGCCTATGTGGCCAATGTTCAACGCGAAGAAATCCGCAAGAACGTTTCGGCTGTGA
>JGI24724J26744_10002804_pt1 | contig 11417 bp, 9 predicted proteins | sample Cruoilmetagenom7_FD_26744 | JGI IMG/M metagenome (IMG submission 26744)
GGAACGAAGCGAAGGCAACAAAAGCGCCGAACACAAAGAAGTAATAAGTCGCAAAACGCCAGACCTGAATATCCTTCAGCGGCTCTAACTGCTTGGCGGCTGACGTCGGTTTAGCGCCCGTTTTCTTCTGCGCCACCAGAACCGGATCGTCCTTGGCAAAGATGTAGAAAACGATGGCCATAGCCACCAGAACCACAGCATAGATACGCGCGGTATCTTCCCAGCCCACGGCGATCACCAGAAACGGTGCGGCAAAGTTGGTGACAGCGGCCCCCACGTTACCCGCACCGAATATGCCCAGCGCCGTCCCCTGACGTTCCGCCTCGAACCAGCGCGACACATAGGCGATACCGATAATAAAGGATCCACCCGCTAGCCCCAGACCCAGCGCGATCATCAGAAACACCGCATAGGTCTGAACCGAGGCCAGCAACCACACGGAAATAGCAGTGATCAGCATTTGCAGCGGCAGCATAATCCGCCCGCCGAACTGGTCAGTCCAAACGCCCAGAAAAATTCGGCTGAGCGAGCCGGTCAGAATTGGTGTCGCCACCAAAAGGCCAAACTGAGTCTCACTAAGACCAAGGTCCTGTTTAATTTTAACCCCGATGATCGAAAAGATCGTCCAGACTGCAAAACAGACCGTAAAGGCCAGCGTGCTAAGCCCTAACGCTCGGTACTGATCACCCGGTGTCACACCATCGATATTGTGCATTTTGAACCTCTTCTGGAAATGAATGTCATTGGCTTCGTTCAGGGGCTGATGTTTGGGCTAGCCCGACGAAATCGGAGCCCAAAGGTCTGCGCATCACTGCATCCAAACCGGACGACAGATGGGGGCGTCCCTCGGTCAGTGTTTTGCGCAATTGCGGCATCAGTCCCCCGTTTTTTTGTGCAAAGTTAAAATTCGCGTCTTGCCAGAAACTAAAAAACGCGCCGCTCTGGCCAAACTTGATCCAGATCACGAAACCCATTTTTTCAAACGAAATAGTCGGCCTGACTAACATTTCTTGGCCTGATCAGACGATCCTGCAATTGTCGAAACCAAAGGCATCAAACCCAGACTTGACAATTATCAAGTGATTGCATCAGAAACGAGTCAGGGGAGAAATCACGCCATGCGCCCAGACGACATACCCGAGATTCAGACGCTGGACTTGTTCGCCGATATGACCTCGGCGCATTTTCAGGAATTGATCAAAGCGGCATATTTGCAGACGTTTCCACCCCGTGTGGACCTGATTTCCGAAGGCGATCAAGCGGACTTTCTGCATATTCTCGTCTCGGGCAGCGTCGAGCTTTTTTCGACCTGGGACCATCAGGTCGCCTCAATGGCGACGGTGCACCCGGTCTCAAGCTTTATACTGGCGGCGACGATCAAGAACGGACCGTATCTGATGTCGGCCCGAACCATGGAAAAATCGCGCATTGTCCTGCTGCCATCTACTGACGTGCGAAGAATTTTTGACCGCGACCCCAACTTTGCCCGCTCGGTGGTGCGCGAGTTGGCCCGTTGCTACCGTTCGGTGGTCAAGGATACCAAGAACCTAAAATTGCGCAGCTCGCTGGAACGGTTGGCGAATTACCTGATCCGCAGTCACTTGCAATCCAATGAGGCAATGACCTTCGAGCTGACAATCGAAAAGCGCCAACTGGCGTCGTTTCTGGACATGACCCCCGAAAGCCTGTCGCGCGCCATCAAGTCGCTGCGCTCATACGGTGTGAAATTCGACGGTGCCGGGGTAACGATCACCGATATGGACGCACTGCGAACTCTGGCCAAACCCAGCCCGCTGATCGACGATTATTCGACCTGAACCCGGCATTGTCCGTCGTCAGGGTTTTTGGCACCGATCCAATCGCAAAATTGCTTACTCTTCGGATATTTGTTAGGTTATTTTGGATCGGCTATTTGGAGGATAACCATGTCTGGAAATCCAATTATTGAAGATGCAGTGTCCATTGTTTCGGTACGTGACATCGACAGGACAATGGCGTTTTATTCAGACGTTCTAAATTTTGAGAACCGCTTTGTCTCGGACGACAAAAGCTTTGCCATCGCCGTGCATGGGGATGCCGCAATCCATTTTGTAAAAACTGATCACACCGGCGCGCTGGACGCGACAGCCAACCATACGGCCATCTATCTGTGGGTGAAAAAAATAGATGAGTTATACGCAATGCTAAGGCCCCAACTAGAGACGTTGCCAAAAGATAGACTGCGCCGCCTTTTCACCACCGACTACGGCATGCAGGAATTTCATGTTAAAGATCCGGATGGATGTGCGCTGCTTTTTGGCGAGAACACCCAATGACGTGAAATTGTGGCCGTTGCCGCAACGGCTCATGCTGTGTTCCAGATTGCGGTGTTTTGGAAATGATACCCATTCAAGGCCGGTGACCTGAGCCCCTTGGTCGGGGAAAGGTCGATCACAGCCGCCAGAAATAAGACGCCCTTATTGACTTTGATATCGGTTCTGTCTGGAAGACAGCACAATCACGGTCAGCACGATAATTGCGCCTGCAATATTGGGCAACAGGGCCAATGGCCAATAGGCGCCAACGGCCCCGAGTACCAGCAGTGAGGCCGCAAAAATACCAATTGGCCCCTCTGCATACCATTGGATCAAGGCGTTGGTTGCGTAGATACCAAACAGCGCAAAAAACCCGATTTGAAGCACCTCGATCAGGTCTCCGGACACCAGCGGCGTGTAGGCAAACAGCAGCGGGACGATATAAAGACCTTTGGCAATCTTCCAGCTTTCGAACCCTGTTGCCATGGGCCGTGACCCTGCGATTCCGGCTGCGGCAAAGGCCGCCAGACACACAGGTGGCGTCACGTTGGAATCCTGACTGAGCCAGAAAATTATCAGATGTGCGGTCAGCAAAAAGGTGGTTTGCAGGGACGGATCGACCAAGGCAGGGCGGATCGTGACGGCTATTTCGAATGGGATATTGCGAACCAGTTCCCATGCTTCTGCCTTGCTCATCCCTGTGGCGACTTGTGCGACAAGAGGGTGTTCAACAAGAAAGAACAGGCCCGATTTGGCAGGGTCAGAAATACCAGTCACCAGTTGCTCGACGATCAGCCCATCTGCCATCAGCCCGGCCAGCGCGGGGGCCGTCAGGATTGCAAGGATAATATAGGCCGCAGTTACCGGCAGCCCCATCCCCAACACCAACGAGGCCACACCGATCAGCACAATTGCCAGAGCNANTGANCCTTGNGACCATTGTGCGATCATCAGCGAAAAGCTGTTGCCAACGCCGCTTGTCACAATCGCATTGTTCATTATGCCAATGGCCGTCAGCAGGATCGCGGTCATGATGGCCGAACGGATNCCGCTAATCAGTGCTTCGGCGATCCGCGAGGGGCCCATGTTCACAGGCTTGAACGTGCCATCCTTGCTGAAATGCGACACGAGGCTGGTGATCCATGAGGTCACGATCAGTGTCACGATGGCCCAACAGGCCGCATAGGACGGCGTGACGCCAGAGATCAAAAGCCAGATCATGACGGTCAAAGGCACGATGAAAACCAAGCCACCGGAAATCATCTTGCCGCGATCGACGGTTAAATCAATTTCTGCGCCAGCGTCGTATTTCACCGCTTCGATCCGCACGATAAAGGCGACCGACAGGAAATAGAGAAGCGCGGGCACGACCGATACCGCGACGATCGTGCCGTAGGGAATGGACGTATAGCTGGCCATGACAAATGCGCCCGCCCCCATGATAGGTGGCATCAACTGACCACCGGTTGAGGCTGCGGCCTCGACTCCGGCTGCGAATTGCGGGCGAAAACCATTGGATTTCATTAAAGGGATGGTAATCACGCCGGTCGAGGCCGTGTTCGCAATCGCGGACCCCGAAATTGTGCCCGTCAAAGCCGAGGATAAAACGGCGACAAACGCAGCCCCCCCCTTTATGCGGCCTGCCACGACTTTTGATATTTCGATGACAAAGTTGCTGGCCCCGGAGACGACCAGGAAGCCACCAAAAATCATGAAAAGCGTGATGTTGGTAACAGAGATAGTCGCCAGAATGCCGAACATGCCTTCATCGTTATAGAGCGTGCGGAAAAGCACATCGTTAAGCGGCAGGCTGGCCGAGCGGAACACACCGGGCAACATGGTGCCAAGAAATAGGATATAACTGAGCGACAGGATGATCAGGATCGGGATGACCCAGCCTGAAACACGCCGGGACAGGTCAATGCAGGCAAAGACAAGCAACAGACCGGCGGCCCAATCAATTACGCTGAATTGCCAGCCAAGGCCGGTGACAGCAAGCGAGCGCTGGTAAAGACCAGATTCTGCGCCCGCAACCCAGAGCGCGGCGGCGGCAACGAGCAGACCATAACAGACATCAACCACCCAGGCCCATCTTTGGTCAGATTTTTTGCCCCATGGGCTAATCATGACAGAAGCCAGAAAGGCAAAACCGGCAAAGTGGATCGCATTTTGCCAAAGGCCGGGTTCCGTCAGATAGACATTGGTCAGGATATGCCAAACCGCAAACACCAGCGCAAAGATGAGGATAAAGTGTCTTGCACCGAATGCCCCATTGCGCGGCATGTCCAACAGGGTGGTGCGAGGTTGTGGATCGCTAGGTGTTGGCTGTGTCATCTGATGTTCCCCAAATCAGAAAAAAGGGACGCCTGTGCGGCGTCCCCTCAGGTCATGTGCACGCGTTACTGTGCAATTAGATGAGCAGGGATTTCCAGGCCCACTTCGGCGTAATACCGTGCGGCACCGGGGTGCAGTGGTGCCGGAAGACCAGCCATGGCTTTTTCGATTGCCATCGCCTTGGTCGCCGGGTGGATCGCCTGCAGGAACGGCAGGTTTTCATACATGGTTTTGGTCAGAAGATAGACGTGCTCTTCATCCACGCGCGCGTTCACCGCCAGAAAATTAGGCTGTGCGATTGTGTTGATGTCGCTTGCCTGACCGGGATATGTGCCCGCCGCAATTGTAAAGGGAACCCACAGATTGCGGCCTGCGTCCATAGCGGTGGCCTGAGCGGCAGTTACGTCAAGTATGGTAAACTTGCCCTCGTTGGCTGCCATCAACTTGGTGATCGCACCAGTAGGTGGACCAGATGGGATGCCAGCGGCAACCACCTGACCATTGGCCAAGGCATCTGTTGTTGGGCCATAACCCGCATGAACCAAAGTAAAGTCATCGTCGATGTTCAACCCAAGACCCGCCAACAGAACTTTGTTAGACCCGATGGTGCCAGAGTTTTGCTTGCCCATACCAACGGACATGCCCTTTAGGGCTGCCAAATCTTCGACTGTACCGGTTGCGGCCTTTTCAACTGGAACCACAAACTGCTCGACGTTTTGCCACAACATGGTAACCGAACGCAGGTTTGTTTGCGGCTCGCTTACAGGGCCGGTTCCGGTAATCGCGTAGGAACCAAATAGGCCCTGAAGAATAGCGAAATCAGCCGTGCCCGCAGACAACGCCTGAACATTCGCGCCCGAGCCGGCCGAGTTGACAGCCGTCAACGAGAATTTCTGTTTTGGCAGCAATTTGATCTTCGATAGCGTCGAGATTGCAGTGCCGACCGGATGGTAGGTGCCGCCGGTTGATGCCGTGTTCAAAACATAGTCGGCGTTTTCAGCAAAAGCACTGATAGGCGCGACAAGACCTGCACTCAGAGCGAGTGCTTTTAAAATTTTCATGGTAGTTCCTCCCAAAATCATAGCCGCAAAACGGCTTGGGTACTTTTGTAGGACAAGCAAAACCCACGCTATGAAGGAAAACGCAGCGGATGAATAAAGCTTCCTGCGGAATTCCGCAGGGCCAGTTAGCCCTTCAACAAAGCCGCCTTGTCTAAGCCAAGTTTGACGATCTTTTCGTTCAACGTCCGGCGGCCGATCCCAAGCGAGGCCGCAGCATCGTCCATACGGCCGCTTTCTTCCTGAATGGCGCGGCTGATCAACTCGCGCTCAAACGCGGCGACNGCTTCGCGTAGGGTGTCGGGGAACGGCTGCAAAGTGGTCGGGCGCGCTAGGGCTTGTCGCACCGACCCTCCGCCGCGCCGTTCGGCCAANACGCGNCGCTCGGCAACGCTTTGCAGTTCCCGGACATTTCCGGGCCAGTCATAGGACATCAAAGCCGAGATATCGTCGTTCGTAAGGTTCGGAGCCGGCAGATCGTAAAGTTTGCTAAGGCGTTGCGTGTAATGGCGGAATAACAACAAGACGTCTTCCCCGCGATCGGCAAGGCTCGGCAATTCAATCTCAAGGGTGTTGAGGCGGAACAACAGATCCTCTCGAAAACTCTTGTCAGTGACCTGCTGCTTAATTTGACTGGACGCAGCACTGATANTTCGCAGGTTCACGGATTGTATTTCCGCCTCGCCAATGCGTTGATATTGTTGTGTTTCAATGGCACGCAATATCTTGGCCTGCGTTTCAAATGGCATTGAATCCAGCTCGTCNAGAAACAAAGTTCCGCCATCTGCTTCGGTCATCAGACCGTGTGGATTATCGCAGGTGCCGAACACAGTTTCTTCAAATCTCTCGGGCGGAATTGCGGCGCAATTGACCGCAACAAAGGGTGCCGCAGATGATGTTCCTAGATCATGTAGTGCCCGCGCGACCAATTCTTTTCCCGTGCCCGTGTCACCAAGGATCAGAACGTTTGCATTGCTGACGGCAAAATCGAAAATCAGTTCACGAACGCTGGTAATTTGGGTGCTGTTGCCAATCAGGATACGTTCCAGATCGGTCAGTTCTGCCAAGCGATCCTGCAGCATGATCGTGCTGTCCATTAGTCGATTCATCCGGACTGCATTTTTTAGAATTCCCAGCAGGCGGCGCGGCTCGAACGGCTTTTCGACAAAGCTGTAAGCCCCGTCCTGCAACGCGCTGACAGCCATTGGAATATCGCCGTGAGCAGAAATCAGGATAACCGGAACATGCGTGATTTCGCGCGCTTTGATTTGAAACTCCAGACCGTCCATTTCTGGCATACGCACATCGCTAAGAATGACATCGGGCGTTTCGGTCTGAAGAATATCCAACCCCTCTCGCCCGCTTTTGGCCAGGGTCGTTTCATAGCCAGAGCTGTCTAGTAAATGAGCCAGCGAAACGCGCATTTCTCGATCGTCATCAATGACAAGTATCCTGGCCTTCTTCATGTCGTTTCCCCATCTCGCCACAGCGGCAAAGTGATAATAAATTCAGCGCCCTTTCCGCCATTCCCGACAGAAAGATCACCACCATGGTCTTTGATTATTTCCGTTGCAATTGCGAGGCCAAGACCCATCCCGACACCCGAAGGTTTGGTGCTGAAAAACGGCTCTTGCAGATCTGAAAGACTGGCTTTGCCAAGGCCCGGACCATTGTCAGAAATTCGCACTTCGACCATGTCAGAGCTTTTGGTCACGTCTATGCGTATCTCGGGATTTTCGGTGTCCTCTACAGCATGAACCGCGTTTTTCAAAAGGTTTGTAAAGGCTTGTTCCAATTGAACTTTATGTGCCAACAGCTTGACGTCAGCGCAGAATTTCGCGGGACAAAAATTTATCTTGCCGGTTTTGATTTCTGTCTTCAGCAAATTCTCGGCTTCTTCCAGAACAGTCGATAAATTCACGCATGTCTTTTTGTCGGTGCGCGCCCCGTGCGAAATACCGAAATTGCCCGGTGATTGCCTCCATCCGGTCAACAAGTTTGTTCAGGTTGGCGGCCGTTGCCGGTGATGCAATTTCATTGCCGATCTCTGCCGCCGCCAGATGGTTGCGAAACGCGCTAATGGGTTGTCCCAGCTCGTGCGTGACAGATGCAGCCAAATGTCCCAAAGCGGCCAGTTTCGCGCTGCGGGCCAGCTTTGATTGGGCCTGCTCCAAATGCCGGTTTGTTTCGATCAACTCCCTGCGCTGACGTTCCGAGACGGTATAGGCCAGCTCAATTCGACGAGATCGCAGAAATGTGGCAAAACCGACCAAAAAGGCGATTATGCTGCCAAAAAATGCCGTCGCCAAAAGCGTCTGGCGGATGATCGTGGATTCGGGTTGCAGGTAGTGAACCGTCCAATCACGCCAATCTGCTCCCCCCGAGACCAGCACATAGTTGATGCCATCCACCGCCACCCGATTTTCGCCCACGGCCGTCCAATCCAGCGGGTTGAGCGGTTCTGATCCAAACTGGCGGCTGTCAAGGATCGCTGTGCGAACGCCCGGTGCAAGGTCTGTGATCGGCCGGTACAGCCAATCTGGGTTTGAGGCCAGAACGACAATATTTTCCTTGTTAATTGCGACGACGGTTTCGCTGTCGCTTTCCCAAGACCGCTGCAACTCGCTGACATCCAGCTTGATCGCGATGACCCCATTTTGGGCACCACCCGCGAAGGAAATTGGTTCAGCCACAAAATAGCCCGGGCGACCGGACGTTGCACCAATTGCAAAGTAATCGCTGCGATTCCCCTTTAGAGCCTCCTGAAAATAGGGACGAAACCCATAGTTTTGGCCAAGAAAGCTGTGCGGCTCACCAGCGTTTGACGTTGCAAGAACCTGCCCTTCGGCGTTCATCAGGTAGATCGCTTCAAGCTTGGCCTCTCGTGCAAGTGCCTGCAGTCGTGCGTTTGTGTCTGGCGCAACCGCCAGCGGGTAAAGTGCTTCTGAATAGCGCGGGTCGCGCGCCAGAACGAACGGCAAATGTTGATGCTGGCGCAACGTTTCGTTCAGGGCCCTCTGGTATCGCACCATCTGGTTCGACGCATTTTTCGTCTCGAGCCGTTCGAAATATTTCAGAGCACCAAAGAACGTTGCAATCGTTGCAACCAAGACCGTGACGATCAAAACACCAAGAACGCTTTTNCGCATTCTGCCAGGCGCGCGATCGCTAAATATTTCTGCAGCCATTANCCTCTCCTTGTGCCCGACTCTGTGCTGGAAATGCGCTCGCTGTAAATGGCTATGGGAATAGCTTTTTCAAATCGTCTGCGGTTTTCCGCAGAGGTGAGCAGATCAAACAGCCTGGGCCTGAATGTCCCCGAGAGTGCTGTCAGACGAATGCGGTCGAGCTTTTGATGCTACTCCCCTTTATTGTCGTTTCGATAACCGATGCCAAATCGCCAGTTATAAAAAAACATGGTTGCCAAGGTGACCGCGCAAAACGCCACGAAATGCCACGTGAGGCTTCCGAATATGCCCCGGGCGTGAAGTGGTACAATTACAAAAAAGGCAAATAAACAAGCAATGCCCCATACACTCGCTGCAACACCCCTTGCTCGTGCAGGCCATTTTCTTGCAAGAAGATACGCCGCTGCTGCGAAACACAGTGGGGAACCGACTGAAAGGATCCATGGCAACAGGTTGAAATAAATACTAGTCAAACGGAAAAACCTCTAGCTTTCGAGTCCCCATATTCGCCCAGCCTAGCGCCCATGGGAAATGGCCATACAGAAAAAACCAACCTCGTAAGCCTATTATCAGTTACATCCCAGAATTGACGAACCGCAGCCNATCGATCGTTGCATAANTTAAACCTTTGACTGGATTGTGTTATTGAAGCGTTCCAACAAATCCCTGANTTTTTCAATACAACNTGCTTGCCCAAAGTAAAAATACACACAGTCAGACTCCAGTCNAATATCGGAGAAGACGTAACAACTTTCATTCAAAAAGTCGTCAAACTCATCAGCCAGCTCGACATCACTTATTTTTAGTACCGCACCATACTTTTCATTCTCTGAAACTTCGAATCTTATATCCATAGCTTTACTTTGCATTCCTCAAAATAATCCAACGGCGCCGTCAAACGAAACCGCCCCGCCCGCCTCACGTCGGATTAGTCCGACAAGACCTTCGATACGAAGGCCTACCAGATCATTGATTGAAAGGGTCAGGTTCCAGAGTTAGGTGAAGTATCATGAAGCTGACTTCGCCAACTCTTCTTCAAGCCGCGCACCCATGTCTTTCATAAATTGAATAGGTTCAGGCCGCACGGCATCATCAAGAATTTCACGCGCTTCATCGTGACGAACTAGTTTAATACATGCGGCCGCAGCATACATACTTGCTTGTATTGATTGGGATTCCCGACCAATATTCCTTTTTTGTTCCTTTCGGTGATCGAGCCCAAAGACAGGCAAGGCCGTTAAAAGGGGGCAGCCGCATTGCGCCAGCCGGTCTGGCTGGCGCGCTTGGGTGCCGGTTCGCCTTGGGCACGAATGTGAATATGATCGCGCAATCGGTCGACTGACACTTCTTGAGGCTCATTGTCGATCATGACGCGGGCCCAGACATCCAGATGCAAAAGCCGCAAGCGCATGTCTTGCGAAGCACCTTCGGCGACAGCGGCGACCTGATTGGTTGAGAGTTTCAGCAAATCTCCAATCCGCGAACTGCGGAAGAACGCTATATCAGGTTCCATGCGCTGAAATGTCGTGGTCCAGAACCCGACCTTAATCCGCTGGCTAAGGTGTTTGGGAATATAACGGTCTGCAACCGCACGCACGACCCATTTGTCGCGCATGAAAGGATGCGCCTTTTCCCAGACCAAAGGCGAGCGGCGCAGCTTGAAGCGGCCGGGAAGGTTCACACCAAAGCGCGCGAGATTATTGTCCAAGAAGGGAAAGCGCGCCTCAATGCTTGCCGACATGCCCATTGTGTCATTGCGATGCAAAAGGGTGCGCAGGTGGTGGTGCAGATAGTCAAGGGACCAGGCATGTGTCTGGTCTCGCCGGGCGGCGGGACGGGTCGCAAGATGGGCGTCAATCGCCTGCTGATCCTCGGCATCTTCGAGGCCGGTCATGATGGACAAAACCTCGTCGCGGTTGCCCAGACGGTTAGGTGCCAAGATCGGGCCAATGCCCGGCAGGGCGCGTATACCGCTGCGACAGTGTGCCAAAAGGCTTTCGTATCCATCGGTCAACCGTTTGCGGCCAAGCCAAGGATAGCCGAGAAACAATTCGTCCGAACCTTCGCCAGACAAAAGCCCCTTTACGCCGTTCGAGTGGGCCAGATCGGCCACCATCATCAACGGCGGGCAATTGGGGTGATAGGTGAAAGGTTGTTCGTAGTGGCTGATGACCGAAGGAATACGGTCCACAAAATCCTGCTCTTCAACATCAACGTGGAACAACTCCAACCCAAGGTGTTTAGCAAGCGCCTGCGCAGGCTTGAGTTCCGACCAACCGCCTTTGATATTGGCATGAAATAGTGCGGTATCTTTTTTTTGCTGCGCGGCAATTGCGACAATAAGCGAACTGTCAACGCCGCCCGAGCAAAAGGCGCCAATGCGCGCGTCGGCAAACATCTGCGAGGTAATCGCATCATGCATCAGCCGGTCGAATTCATCCGTCACCGCCTTTGGTGACATGGCGGCAAGACGTGCCACTTCCGATTCGTCGAAAAACTCGGGTAACGAATAGAATTGGCTACGGCGGTTGGCCTGCCCCGGC
>JGI24724J26744_10002808_pt1 | contig 11415 bp, 8 predicted proteins | sample Cruoilmetagenom7_FD_26744 | JGI IMG/M metagenome (IMG submission 26744)
AAAGCCATGATTCTATGCGGTGTATTGGCCGGAAGATAAGTTGAGTTTTCACCGGCGCGCGTGCAAATCATTCGTTTTTGGTCTGTGAACCATTTCTTAACCAACACTTGAAAAAGATGGGGCACGCAAACTTTTACTTGAAGTGTTCTCATTTTGTACGCATAAGAAGTGAGAACACTTAGCGAACAAACGCTGTATTGCTGCCCCCCGTGGGCTATGAAATAAGAGGTCAACCCCATGGCAACCGCGAGCCTTCTCGACATGACCGATAAACGCACGACCGACAAACGCACGGCCGAAAAACAAAAGGCACTCGACTCGGCTCTGGCCCAGATTGAGCGCCAGTTNGGCAAGGGCTCTATCATGCGCCTTGGTGCCGANAACCCAGTGGCCGAGATCGAGGCAACTTCAACGGGGTCGCTGGGGCTNGATATTGCCNTGGGAATCGGCGGTTTGCCNAAGGGNCGGGTCGTCGAGATCTATGGCCCGGAAAGCTCGGGTAAAACCACACTGACCTTGCATGTCATTGCCGAAGAACAGAAAAAGGGCGGGGTCTGCGCCTTTGTTGATGCCGAACACGCGCTGGATCCGTTGTATGCCAAAAAGCTGGGCGTTAATCTCGATGAACTGCTGATCAGCCAGCCAGACACCGGCGAGCAGGGTCTGGAAATCGTCGATACGCTGGTACGCTCGGGCGCGGTCAATCTTGTCGTCGTCGACTCGGTCGCCGCCCTCACGCCAAAGTCGGAACTCGAAGGTGACATGGGTGATTCGAGCGTGGGTGTTCATGCGCGTTTGATGAGCCAGGCAATGCGGAAATTGACAGGTTCGATCGCGCGCTCGAACTGCATGGTGATCTTCATTAACCAGATTCGGATGAAGATCGGCGTGATGTTCGGATCGCCGGAAACCACCACGGGCGGCAACGCTTTGAAATTCTACTCGTCAGTGCGGCTTGATATTCGTCGCATCGGGGCGATCAAGGATCGGGATGAAATTGTCGGCAACGCGACCCGCGTTAAAGTGGTCAAGAACAAGGTCGCGCCGCCGTTCAAGCAGGTTGAATTCGACATCATGTACGGTGAGGGGATATCCAAAACCGGCGAGCTTCTGGATATCGGCGTCAAAGCGGGTGTCGTTGAAAAGTCCGGCTCTTGGTACTCGTACGGTGACGAGCGCATCGGTCAGGGCCGTGAGAATGCCAAGGTTTATCTGAAGACCAATACCGGCATCGCGATGGAGATCGAAGACAAGATCCGTGCGGCTAACGGTCTCGATTTTCAGATGGAGCCTGAAAACGGCGACGTTCTGGACGAATGAGCGCCGTGTGAGTTTTGTCGGAGCTGACACGCTTTTGGGGGCCATTCCCCATATCCTTGCCGCCCCCAAGTCAGGGGCGGCAATCGAGATGCTCTGCCGCAGGCCGGGGTATAATCAGCGTGAGTTTGTCGACACTCTGACCCTGACCCGCGCCGAGGGGATACCGGGCGAACGCTGGGCCGTCAGCCCGTGGCTAAAGACTGCTGACGGCGGCGGCCACCCGGGCATTCAGGTGTCCATCCTGCAAAAACGCGTCCTCGATCTGGTCTGGCGTGATCGTGACACCGTGATCCATCCCGGTGATACCTTTGTTGCGGACATGGACCTGTCAGAGGAAAATCTGCCGGTGGGTCAATTGCTGCGGGTCGGCAGCACGATTCTTAGGGTGTCGGACGTGTTCAACGAGGGCTGCGTCAAATGGAAAGCTCGCTATGGCGCGGCCGCCAAAGACTGGATTGTCGCACCCGGCCATCCGGTTTTGCGACTTCGCGGTGTGCTGTGCAGCATCGCGCGTGACGGACAGGTGGCAAACGGCGACATCCTGACCAAGATCGACGCGTTCTGAAGCACTTGGTTGCCTGTCCTGTGGACAGGGATCGGATGACGGGATAAACCGGCGCGGACCGCCCCAAGCGGGCTGAAAAGCGCTTCAGGAAAGACCCCGATCATGGCCAGCCTAAACGATATCCGTTCAACTTTTTTGGACTATTTCCGCCGCAACGGGCATGCTGTCGTTGACAGTTCCTCGTTGGTGCCACGCAATGACCCGACGTTGATGTTCACCAACTCGGGCATGGTACAGTTCAAGAATGTCTTTACCGGGCTGGAACATCGCGACTACACTCGGGCGACAACGTCGCAAAAATGCGTGCGGGCTGGCGGCAAGCACAACGATCTCGACAACGTCGGCTATACCGCGCGGCACCATACATTTTTCGAGATGCTGGGGAACTTCAGCTTTGGCGACTACTTCAAATCCGAGGCCATTCCTTTTGCGTGGGAATTGTTGACCAAGGATTTCGACATCCCCAAAGAAAAGCTCTTGGTTACTGTCTATCATACCGATGACGAAGCCGCCGAGATGTGGAAAAAGGTCGCGGGTCTGAGTGATGATCGCATTATCCGCATTCCGACCGACGACAATTTCTGGCGCATGGGGCCGATCGGTCCTTGTGGTCCCTGCACCGAGATTTTCTTTGACCACGGCGACCACATCTGGGGCGGCCCTCCCGGATCTGCGGACGAAGACGGTGACCGGTTTATCGAGATCTGGAACCTGGTGTTCATGCAGAATGAACAGCTTGAAAGCGGCGGTTTGATCGACCTGCCGAACCAGTCGATTGACACGGGCATGGGGCTGGAGCGCATCGGCGCGTTGCTGCAGGGAAAACACGACAATTACGACACCGATTTGATGCGCGGCTTGATCGAGGCATCGGCGCATGTGACGGACGGTGATCCGGATGGCCATGGCAAGATGCACCACCGCGTGATCGCGGACCATCTGCGGTCGACGTCATTTCTGATTGCCGATGGGGTGATGCCGTCGAACGAGGGGCGCGGCTATGTGCTGCGCCGGATTATGCGCCGCGCCATGCGTCATGCGCATATGTTGGGCGCACAAGACCCTGTAATGTATCAATTGGTGCCATCGCTGGTGCGGGCGATGGGCGGGCATTATACCGAACTGCAACAAGCTGAATCCCTGATCACCGAAACGTTGAAGTCCGAGGAAACGCGGTTTCGCCAGACCCTCGACCGCGGCCTGAAACTGCTGGATAGCGAGCTTGATCGGCTGCCGGATGGCGCAACCCTGCCGGGTGATGCCGCGTTCCGTCTGTATGACACCTTCGGATTCCCGTTGGATTTAACACAGGATGCGCTGCGCGAGATGGGCCGCTCGGTTGATGTCGCCGGGTTTGAAACCGCGATGGCCGAACAAAAAGCCAAGGCCCGCGCGTCTTGGTCGGGGTCCGGTGAAGCGGCAAATCTGGCGGTTTGGTTCGAACTGGCGGACAAAAACGGCAGTACAGAATTCCTCGGGTACGAGACCGAAACTGCAGAGGCACAGGTCTTGGCGCTTGTTATTGATGGCAAATCCGTCGAAACGGCGTCGGATGCGGTGCAGGTTGTCGTCAACCAGACGCCGTTCTATGCCGAATCCGGTGGCCAGGTTGGTGACACCGGTTTCATCCGCTGGGATGGTGGCGAGGCCGAGGTTTCCGACACCAAGAAGATGAACGGCATTTTTGTTCATATTGCAAAGATCACCGAGGGATCATTGAAACCCGGCATGCCGGTCAAGCTGGAAGTTGAGCACAGCCGCCGTGGCGCGATCCGTGCCAACCACTCGGCAACGCACCTGTTGCACGAGGCTTTGCGCCGCAAGTTGGGCGATCACGTCGCGCAGCGCGGATCGTTGAATGCACCGGATCGTTTGCGGTTTGATTTCAGCCACGGCAAGGGGCTGGACGCCGAAGAACTGGCTGTCGTCGAGGATGAGGTGAACGCCTTCATCCGCCAGAATGCACCGGTTGAAACGCGGATCATGACCCCAGACGACGCCCGCGAGATCGGGGCGCAGGCGCTGTTCGGCGAGAAATATGGTGACGAGGTTCGCGTTGTCTCGATGGGGCATCTCTCTGGGTCGGGCAAAGGCAACGACCTGGATACCTATTCGCTGGAATTGTGTGGCGGTACGCATGTTGGTCGCACCGGCGACATTGGTGCATTCGTTCTGTTGGGCGATTCGGCGTCGTCATCGGGTGTGCGCCGTATCGAGGCCTTGACCGGGCAGGCGGGGCTTGCGCATTTGCGCCTGCAGGAAACCCGTTTGGTCGAGGTTGCCAACACCCTCAAAGCGCCCGTTGCCGAGATTGTCGAGCGGGTAAAGTCCCTGTCCGAGGATCGCCGCGCCCTGGCCAATGAAGTGGCCCAGCTCAAACGCGATATTGCGATGGGCGGCGGATCTGGTGATAGCGTCGAGGCGCGTGAGGTGAATGGCGTAAAGATCATGGCACAGGTTTTGACCGGTGTTTCGGGCAAGGACTTGCCGACCATGGTCGACGCTATGAAAGAAAAGCTCGGGTCCGGCGTGGTTCTCTTGATCGCGGACACAGGCGCGAAACCGGCTGTTGCGGCCGGTGTGACCGCGGATCTGACGGCAACGGTGTCTGCCGTGGATGTGCTGCGTGCCGCTGTTGCGGCGCTTGGTGGCAAGGGCGGGGGCGGTCGCCCGGACCTGGCCCAGGGTGGCGGCGTGGATATCACGGCCGCTGATGATGCAATCAAAGCGGCTGAGGCCGTGCTCGGAGGATTATAATGCCCAAAGCCCTATGGATCGCCCATGTAGAGGTCACGGATACCGAGGCCTATGGTCGCTATGCAGCCTTGGCGACGACTGCGATCGCGCAAAACGGCGGCAAATTTATTGCCCGTGGCGCACGCTATGTGACCTTGGAGGGGGCAGATCGCCCACGCCATGTCGTCGCGGTTTTCCCGTCGCTCGAGGCCGGCGAAGCTTGCTATCGCTCGGATGAATATCAAGCGGCGCTGGAGCATGCTCGGGGTGCCTCGGTGCGTGATCTGGTTGTGGTTGAACTGCTCGACGACGCGGAATTGTAAGCTGCATTTCCCGCGGGCAGGGTGGCCAGTTCAATCGCGTCTTGCGACTTGACCGCGACGAAGCCACGTTTGATGCATGAAACACACTGAATTTCTGTCTAACCTTCCGGCTGCGACCCGTGCTGAACTGATTGCCCGGTCGCCGTCGCGGGGGCTGTGGCATCTGGCGGGGCATGCCGGCGGCATTCTCATGGTCGGGATGCTCATCGCAGTCGGGGTGCCCGGATGGTGGCTCTTGCTGCCGGTGCAGGGCGTTCTTATCGTGTTCTTGTTCACCTTGGAGCACGAATGCACGCACCGGACGCCGCTGCCCTCGGATGCTTTATGCGACCGCGTTGGGCGGATATGCGGTTGGCTTTTGATCAACCCGTTCCTGTGGTTTCGCTACTTCCATTTGGCGCATCACCGGTTCACCAACCTTGAGGGTAAGGACCCGGAATTGATCGGAACCAAGCCGCAAACCCGCAAGGCGTGGCTGTGGCATGTGTCGGGTCTGCCTCTCTGGGCCGCGTCGATCACGATTGTCCTGCGCTTGGCACTGGGCCGTGAGCGGCCTGACTATTTGCCGCAGCGTGCAAGGGCCAAGGCCGAGCGCGAGGCGCGTGCGATGCTGGTGCTCTATGCTCTGGCCGCAGCGTCATTGCTTTGGTCCGATGTGCTGCTGTGGATCTGGATTGTGCCGATGGTGCTGGGGCAACCATTCCTGCGTTTGTACCTCTTGGCCGAACATGGCGACTGCCCGCAAGTCGCGGATATGTTCGCCAATACCCGCACCACCTTTACCACGCGGATTGTCCGGTTTCTGGCGTGGAACATGCCCTATCATGTCGAACACCATGTCTTTCCCAATGTGCCATTTCACAATTTGCCCCGCCTGCACGGGCTGATCCGCGACCATTTACGCGTGACATCCGAGGGTTATGTCGCGTTTACCCGTGAATACCTGTCGCGCAGGGGCTAGATACGGACAAGTCAAGACTTGCGTCAGCGGCCCAAGACAGGCATGACGGGAACAAGTGGGGAACAACGGCATGAGCGAAGCAACCAAGGGTCCAAGCCTATCGCAACTGGCGATGGCGGGTGCGGTACCGCAACCGCAGATGCGGTATCTGGAGGGATTGAACCCCGCGCAGCGCGAGGCGGTCGAGACGCTCAACGGGCCGGTGCTGATGCTGGCAGGGGCTGGCACAGGTAAAACCAAGGCACTCACGTCGCGGATTGCGCACCTGATTTCCACAGGTACGGCGCGCCCGAATGAAATTCTTGCGGTGACATTCACCAACAAGGCCGCGCGGGAAATGAAACTGCGCATCGGCAGGCAGATGGGCGACGCCATCGAGGGGATGCCGTGGCTTGGTACATTTCACTCGATCGGCGTCAAATTCTTGCGTCGCCACGCCGAACTTGTCGGGCTCAAGTCGAATTTCACGATTCTGGACACCGACGACCAGCTACGCTTGCTCAAACAGCTGATCCGCGCCTCGAATATTGATGAAAAACGCTGGCCGCCACGGGCATTGGCAGGGTTGATCGACAACTGGAAGAACCGCGCATGGCGGCCCGAGGCCGTGCCTGCCTCCGAGGCGGGTGCCTATGACAACCGCGGGACCGAGTTCTATGCCGCCTATCAGGACCGGTTAAAGACGCTGAATGCCTGCGATTTTGGCGATTTGTTGCTGCATGTCGTGACGATTTTCCAGCAAAATCCCGATGTCTTGGCGCAATATCAACGGTGGCTGCGGTATATACTGGTCGACGAGTATCAAGACACCAACGTTGCGCAATATTTGTTGCTCCGGCTGTTGGCGCAGGCGCATTCGAACATTTGCTGCGTCGGTGACGATGACCAGTCGATCTATGGCTGGCGCGGTGCAGAGGTGGGCAACATCCTGCGGTTCGAGCGTGATTTCCCCGGTGCCAAGGTCGTCAAGCTAGAGCAAAACTACCGCTCGACCCCGCATATCCTTGCGGCGGCATCCGGCGTGATTGCGGGCAATCAGGGACGGTTGGGCAAGACCCTGTGGACCGAGTTGACCGAGGGCGAAAAAGTGCGTCTGATCGGCCATTGGGACGGCGAAGACGAGGCCCGCTGGATCGGCGACGAGATCGAGGCGCTGGAGCGTGGAGCACGCAGCATGGCCCCGCAATCGCCCGATGGTATGGCAATTCTGGTCCGGGCCAGCCACCAGATGCGCGCATTCGAGGACCGGTTTCTGACCATCGGTTTGCCGTATCGCGTCATTGGTGGCCCGCGTTTCTATGAGCGTTTGGAAATCCGCGACGCGATGGCCTATTTCCGGTTGGCTGTGACACCGACCGACGATCTTGCGTTCGAGCGTGTGGTGAACAATCCGAAACGCGGGTTGGGTGACAAAGCCGTGCAAACTATCCAGCGGGTCGCCCGTGAAAGCGATACGTCACTGCTGCAAGGCGCGGCATTGGTGCTGCGCGACGGGTTGCTGGGCGGGCGTGGCGCGGCAAACCTGCGCGAATTCATCGAGGGCATGGCCCGCTGGCACGACGCGGTGCGCAATGGCGAGGATCACATCGCGCTGGCCGAAAAAATGCTGGACGAATCCGGTTACACGGCTATGTGGCAGGCGCAAAAAACGCCTGAGGCCGAGGGGCGGCTGGAAAACCTCAAGGAGCTGGTCAAGGCGCTGGAGAATTTCGAGAACCTGCAAGGGTTCCTCGAACATGTGTCGTTGATCATGGATAACGAAACTGACGACGCGACTGAAAAAGTCACCATCATGACCCTGCACGGGGCCAAAGGTCTGGAGTTTCCAACGGTCTTCCTGCCGGGGTGGGAGGACGGGTTATTCCCCAGCCAGCGCAGCCTTGATGAGCAGGGGCAAAGCGGCCTCGAAGAAGAACGCAGGTTGGCCTATGTCGGCATCACACGGGCGGAAAACCTGTGCATGATCTCATTTGCCGCCAATCGGCGGGTATTTGGCCAATGGCAAAACCAACTGCCCAGCCGGTTTATTGATGAATTGCCGCCTGAGCATGTCGACGTGTTGACCCCGCCCGGGCTCTATGGTGGCGGGTTTGGCGCGGCAGGCATGGGGCGTCATGGTGCTGCCGACGAGATTGATGAGAACTCAATCGAAAGCCGCGCCGCGAAGGCGGATGTCTATAACGCGCCGGGCTGGAAGCGGATGCAGTCGCGCAGTCGCGCGGCGGTTTCGTCGACGCCAAAACGTAGTCCTGCCTCGAATGAGACGAATTTCACCGAAGGCGAGCGGGTGTTTCACCAGAAATTCGGCACTGGAACGGTGATGGCGGTGGACGGCGACAAACTGGCTGTGGCCTTTGATCAGGCAGGTGAAAAGCACATCGTGGCGCGGTTTGTGACACCGGCGGATGGCATGGACGACGTGCCGTTCTGAGGGCGTATTGCGGGAAAAGAAAAGCGCGACTGCCGGGGAGGAGGTCGGCAGCCGCGCTATCAGCGAGACCGGGGGAGGACCGATCTTCGCGTCTCGCCGGGGTGTTTCGCCCCGTATGATTTACGGCGCGACGATCTGGGAGGAGGTAGATCGTCGCGCCAATACGGAGTGCCCGGGGGAGGACCGTGCATCCGCGTCTCAAGTGGGGCTTTGCCCCGAATTCGGGGCGCGGTTGCCAGGGAGGAGGAGAGGCACCCGCGCCGGAGTTGCGTAAGCCTGTGTAAGGCCTGGCAACGATGTGGAACGGCTGCAAGGAGGACGCAGCGGTTCCTTTCACGATCGACCCAGGGAGGAGGAGAGGGCCGTCGTTTTCGTATCGAGCCCCAAGGCTCGAAATTCTTGTCAGTCGTCGCGACCGTAAGCAGCCTCATAGGCCAGGCGCGAAATCATGCCGCGGTTGATGCCCAAATCCGCCAGTTCGCGGGCCGAAAGGGCACTTAGCTCGTTATGGGTCGTCACATATGTGCGCGACCGCTGCCACGCAACACGCAGCATTGCGAATACGTTTGCGGCAGGTGCGAAAAAGCCAGCGATACCGTTCGAGTGGACTGATGCGTAGGCCATGTTCATCTCTCTTTTCTGGTCTTGCGGGGCGGAAAGTGTTTATCCGTTCGTGTTGAGATGAAGATGGACTTTATGCTGCAGTTGCACAATACCCTTCAGTCGCAATGCCGCTATGCAGCAAACACATGGCGACCTAGCGTAAACTTTGCACAAAAATCAATTGCTTCGCCCAATTTGTGACCATGTGGGGCGGGGCTTCTGCTATGGGATTGCACGAACAGAATGCGGGTTCCTTGATCGATTGCCCTTGTTTGCAGGGCAAATCTGAACAGGTTAGGGACCATAGGGCCGACCAAACAGGAGTGTGCGACCATGTCACCGACCCCCGTGCCATTGAAGGACCAAATTCTCGGTGCCTTGGCAAAGATTGCGCTGCCGGACGGCGGCACTTTGACCAGCAAGGACCTTGTGCGCGCGCTTGTCGTCACGGATGGCAATGTGCGGTTTGTCATCGAAGTCGAAACACCCGAGGCGGCCAAGGCGATGGCATCGGTGCAGGCCGCGGCCGAGGCCGCGGTTGCTGCATTGCCCGGCGTCGAACGGGTGAGCGTCGCGATGACGGCCCATGGGCCCGCCGCCAAACCTGCGCCAAGCCGTGCGGCGCCCTCGGGTGAACCGCCGGCTCTGAAAATCGGCGGACACCCCAAGCCGGGGCCGTCGACTGTGCCCGGCGTCCAGCGGATTATCGCCGTTGGTTCGGGTAAGGGCGGCGTGGGCAAATCGACCGTGTCGGCCAATCTTGCCGTGGCGCTTGCGCGCGAAGGGTGGCGCGTCGGCCTGGTTGATGCGGATATTTATGGTCCCAGCCAAGGGCGTATGATGGGGGTCACCAAGCGTCCCTCGTCGCCCGACGGCAAGACCATCATTCCGCCGGTCGCGCACGGCGTGCGCATGATCTCGATGGGGCTGATGATGGCCGAGGATGAGGCTGTGATCTGGCGCGGCCCGATGTTGATGGGCGCGCTGCAGCAGTTGATGACGCAAGTCGCCTGGGGCGATCTGGATGCGCTGGTGGTTGATATGCCGCCCGGAACCGGCGATGTGCAATTGACGTTGTGCCAGAAGTTCGACGTGACCGGCGCGATTGTCGTCTCCACGCCGCAAGATGTGGCATTGCTTGACGCCCGCAAGGCTCTCAAGGCGTTCGAGACGCTCAAGACCCCCATTCTGGGCTTGGTCGAGAATATGTCGACCTATGTCTGCCCCAAGTGTGGCCATGAGGAGCATATTTTTGGTGATAGCGGCGTCAAGCAAGAGGCCGAGCGGTTGGGGCTGCCGTTCCTCGGCGCGCTGCCGTTGTCCGTGGAGGTTCGCTTGTCTGGTGATGGCGGCGTTCCGGTCGCGAGCACCGATAGCCCGCTAGGCGAGGCGTACCGTGTGATGGCGCGTGGGCTGATCAAAACGCTGGCATAAGCCAAGAGACCCGCAATTTTGCGGTTTTGACCGACTTTTCAGGCAATTTTCAGACACCGGGGGCAGTAGCGCCGCCGGTGTTTGCCGTTTGTGCAGTCTCTGTTCTAGATGGAGCTGGGATTTCATGGGCGATTGCCGGAATTCTTTGGCACTCTTGCCAACCTCCGGAAATTTTCCTGTGGAAAACATCCGTTTCGGTATGAGATAACAGTTGCGTGTTGCGATCTAGCAACAACTCTTCCGCTAAGTGTGAAAATTCAGCAGAATACTTGGAGGTGCTATCTCCGCGTTATCTGGTGTAATGTCAGGCATTTCCATCCTACATGTTGTGTTTTGGGGTCAAGAGACTCAAGATTCAGCGATAGAATCGCAGTATCTGGCGTCCTGAAATTGATCTCATTCCCGTCAAAGACCGTTGCGTGCCATGAAATCCCATGACACTAATGGATCACGGAAGAGCGGAACAATAAAAACAAAACTTGAAGGCAACTTCATACAGGCAACCCGCGATACCGACGTAAGAGATCTGACGCGCAGGAGAGCAGCACCGATCCCCCCCCCAAGGTGATCTGCGCAGTTGGACAAGCCCAGCAATGGGACAAGGGCGGCGGTTTAGGCAGTGGCAGCAGTCTAAACCGCCGTTTCCCGTTTTACGGTGGCGCGGTCCCAACACAAACCGATGCCCCACAACAAAGAGGCGCATGACAGTGGCGCGCAGGTTTCGCGGAGAAAGCGAGCAGACGGTAGATGGCAAGGGCAGGGTATCCGTACCCGCCCTGTTTCGCCGTGTGGTCGAGGCCTGCGACCCCGAATGGACGGACGGCCTGCGCCCCGAATTGATCATTGTCTACGGCTCTGACAAGCAAAATCACCTTGAGTGCTACACCATTGAGGCCATCGAGCAAATCGATCGTCGCATTGACCGCATGAAAAAAGGCTCGTTTGAGCGTCGGATGCTTGAGCGTCTGTATCATGGCCACTCAATGCCCGCTCAGATCGTCGAAGACGGCCGCATCGTTTTGCCGCAAAAGCTGCGGAAAAA
>JGI24724J26744_10002810_pt1 | contig 11411 bp, 8 predicted proteins | sample Cruoilmetagenom7_FD_26744 | JGI IMG/M metagenome (IMG submission 26744)
CATGGCACCGGGAGTACGATTTACAAAGTCAACTCTTTTACTGAAAATTCGCAGCAGTCAGGGCGCGCAGCATAGGATACTCTTGCCGGAACATGCCCGGTTGCAAGTAGTTAAAATTAATAATAAGAGGCAACCTCTTAAAGAAAAAGAAAGGGAAGTAATAATATCTCTTCGACCTGGAAGTCAAAAAATTGAAGTAGAATGGCATCAGGATTCAGATTCGACATTAATTACCAAATCACCACTGGTGGATATTGGTCTGGAAGCGGTTAATGCCAAAGTAACCTTTCAAATGCCAAAAAATCGCTGGATTCTCCTCACAATGGGTCCACGTCTGGGGCCGGCAGTACTCTTCTGGAGTTATCTGTTTGTTATTATCATTGCCGCCATTGCCTTGGGAAGAGTCTCTTTTACTCCTTTAAAAACAAGACACTGGCTCCTTTTAGGTTTAGGTTTGACCCAAATACATCCTTTAACAGCCATCATGATTGCGGGATGGTTATTGGCCCTTGGTTTGCGTAAGAAAAAACCTGTTGTTACTGGTGTCTTTTCCTTTAATTTACTTCAGATTATCCTGGTGTTTTGGTCTCTGGCTGCCCTTATGGGGCTTTATTTTTCTATCAAGAATGGGCTTCTGGGTATCCCAAAGATGCAGATTATGGGCAATAATTCATCTCAATTTCTGCTCCACTGGACACAGGATCGTATAAATTCTACCATGCCTCAATCAGTAGTCTGTTCACTGCCCATCCTGGCCTATCGGCTGCTTATGCTCTTATGGGCATTATGGCTGGCCCATTCTCTGATTCAATGGCTGCGCTGGGGCTGGAATTGTTTTGGAGAGGGGGGACTTTGGAAAAAGGGAGCCTTCCGAATACCTAAATTAAAAAAGAATACACCTGTACCGGATGAAAAGCCATCATCCAATCATAAAAATACCTGATTATGTTTGAGGGTCATGAAGATAAATCTCTTGACTCATTATTTGGGAAAGATCATATGCATAAAATGAATCAAAAGGTAACAGACCATAAAAGTTCATGTTTCGAAAAGGAACAAGGAGAGTTGCCTGACCTTGATTCTTATAAGCTAAAGCTGCATCTCAAGATCTTATTCCCTCCCAAGCAGCAAGAACTAGTCTATAAAAAATTGAGGGGTAAGCCTTTCACCAAAACAGAAAAAGAGTATTATTCAAGGATAGTAAATAAAAAGCTTGAAGCTATCGCGGATGACGCGATAAACAGGATCGCTACCCTCCTTACAAAAAAATAAGGCTCTGTTATGAATATCTTTCATAACAGAGCCTTCAATCATATTTATTGCTTTATGGAAACAGGCACAAACTCCAAGCGCTATTCCGATATGGGATAATCATTATCCCAGGCAATGGACAGAGGCGCCGCGGCAACAGTATGTTCAAGATCTTCTACGTCATTAACCTTTATCCCCGCGCCTGATATAGTATAAATATAATAATTATCATCATCTCCAATAAAAATATTCCTGTTAACCTGGTAACTATAGTGCAAGTAATAATACCAATCATCATAATCGTTGGTGTCAAGCTGGAAAAAATCAACATGGTCGATCTCACCTCTCAAGCTAAAACCTTTTTCCTTATCCACATCAAATAGCAATGTCCCATTAAAAAATCCATTATCATTCATTGGGTCACGAGACCAGTGACTAACAGGTATACTGAGGATGCCAAGGGGCGCGTAATATGTAAAGGCTTTATGATTATATAAGGCCTCGGAACTGGTAGCCCAGCCGCTGCCAATTATTTTATGCGCGATACGTTCGGGGCGGGCAAGATTAGAGACATCATAAATAGCAAGCTGCAGACCGTTAATAGACCCAGGCTCATCCGCATTCTGGCCAATGCCAATCAGGTGGTTTTCACCCAAAGGATGCAGATAGGTAGAAAACCCTGGCATCTCCAATTCTCCTTTGAGTTGAGGATTATATGGATCAGAAAGATCAAGTGTAAAAAGGGGGTCAATCTGTCGATAAGTCACCAGAAATCCCCTTTTACCTATAAATCGGGCAGCATAGATCTTTTCATCCTGAGCTATTTGATCGATTTGACCTACAATATCAAGTCTGGAATCTTCCTCAGCCATAACAAAAATATTATTTGTTAGAGATAAATCTCTCCATTCCCTGTCCCATTTTTCAGTGGTAGTGGCAATACGAAAATAATCTTCATACTCACTCATGGAAAATTGATTAAGAATAAAACCTTCAACCATACCACTGGCTAAATAAGAGGGTGTTTCATCAAGACTGAATTTGTGGATATATGTTTTCTGGCCCCAATCTTGATCTTCCCTCCAGGGACCAGAGCAGGTAGAATTATTAGTGGCTGCAATATAGAGGTTTTTACCCGACGCATATACATTGCCATTACTGGAAACTATCGCCGTGCTTTTAAAATCTCCCTTAGAATCCGCAATATCAAAGGTTAGCAAGGATACCACATCCCTTCCATTAGGAGTATCGGGAATAAATATATTCTCACAGGAACAACGAACTTCTGTAATCTGCTGCCGTCCTTCGTTCGAATATATAACATCAAAGTATTTAGGTAAAAACTCTTCAAGCTCTAACTTATCAATTTTTTTAAATAATTGATATTTCATAAAAGGTGATGAATATTGACCGTAATCCATAAATCCGGATGGCCCAATACCAATAATAGGATATGGTTGAAACCTGTACATGGATGTCTGGGCCAGGACATAAACAAGGTTCTCAATCTTTCGGGATGTTAAATAATATCCTTCCACATAGGTCTCGCGTTCTATAAATGGTTCGGAGGGATCGGCAATATCATAAATGGTTATTTTCAATAAGTTGTTTTCCCGCGGTTCAACACCTTTGGGAAGTGTATTCGAATTATAGGCATTTGAAAAAAGGATAACTTTTTTATTGCTTACAAACATTTCAATGGGATGCACGTCCAATTGGACGCGGGATATTTCGCTGAGATTCGATGCAGGCCAGCTATTGAAAACCATAAAATTCATACCGTTGATAATAAAGATATAATTGCCATTTGTTTTAATAAAATCGGGCTCATCTACGCCCTTTTCCTGAATATTTGTTCCTGAATATTGGGGTTGGCTGAAGGAGGCACTTTCCTGTATATCATCCATTCCTAATGCCGGTTCTGTCTCTGGAAAATATTTTATATCAATATCAGGGGAATCATAGTAATTCCTGTAATAATTCATTTCCTGAATTGAACTTTTGACTTCCTCCTTTATCTCATTAATGAAATATTCTTTAACCTTTGAGCAGGAATTTTCGCGATGAAGCCCTGGCCCCTTATCCCGCGAGCCGTCTTTTTCAGAAAAGGATTTGCAGCCCTGGATGGGGTTAAGCATAAAAAGACAGAGCATAAAAGAAAAACAAACTGATCTTAGTTTATGTCCCATAATTTAGATCCCTCCTTTTAATACATATAGCATAGTTATAGGTTACCTGAGATTTTTGTGCTCCTTGTACTCAGACGAAAATTCTAATTTTTAGAAGTATCCTATATTATAATTGACAATAGATCGTCAATTGATCTCACTGCAACCCTGGATATTCGACATAAGCCCAGGCTCACAAATAGCAAGACATGCCATAAGGCATGTTCTGGTACCTCAGGCGCAGCTCAGAGCATTTTGCGCATCAAGGTAAGGAGGAGAGTGGCTTGTTTTTTTTCTGTAGTAGCAGGGGGACGGATGCCCCAAATATTATAATAATTCTTTGTACCCGATTGATATACACTGCTCGGTACAAGGGATCGTCACCTGTCTTAAACTTGCAGAATATGATCTTTCATTTTTTATTATGCCTGTCAAGGCATGGGAGTTGATTGGGAAAAGGATCATTTTGTCCCAATTCAAAGATATCAATCCCATTTAATTTAAAAAGAGCGGCCGTAACACCAATACCCATACCACCTTTTTTCTCACAATAAGGTGTCAAAACGCCGCATGAGGGGCTCCTGTCTTTCAATATTACCGCTTCAGCCCAGGATATGCGATGTAATTTCAGGGCCTCACAGGCTCCTTTAACAAAGGCATCAGTTACATCTTCTCCAAGGTCATTAATGAGTCTTGCCGAACCTGTCAAGACATCATATCCATCACCGTTTTTCATTTCAGCGGGAATTCGTGGAGTGGGGAGACCTCCCATCTGTTCAGGACAAAAAGGGATGAAATTATAGTAATTAATAAAATTTAACAAAGCAGGTGACCTGGATGCTTTACCATCATACCTGCAACAGATTCCCAAAAGACAGGCGCTAATCATGATCCGTTTTTTCCGGGACATATTACCCTGGTAAATTTTATCTAAATGCAAGTGGACGAAAAAATAATAAATGTGGAGCAATTATATGAATTGAACCGATTCATCCCCTTCCTCTTTTGCTTCCACAGATCCGATATGATAAGCTGATTCTCCCATGGCCTTAAGCCTCAAAAGAACCTCGTTTGCATCATCTTCACTTACTACAATCACCAAACCAAGACCATTATTAAATGTCCTGATCATTTCATGTTCGCTGATCTGTCCAGCTTTTTGAATGTAATTAAATATAGGCAGTAATTGCCAGCTTTTTCGGTTTATAATAGCCTTGCATGCCTTTGGAAGAATGCGAGGTATATTGTCAATCAAACCACCCCCGGTAATATGAGCGATACCATATATTTGAAAATCCCTTCTAAGATTATTAATTGTACTGGCATAGATGCGCGTTGGTTCAAGGAGTTCTTCTCCCAGGGTTCGTCCAAAATCTTCGATATAATCATCTACAGACATCTTTAGGCCATCAAAGAAAATCTTCCTTACCAAAGAATATCCATTGCTGTGAAGGCCACTTGCACCAATCCCGATAGCCTGGTGACCTACTGCAATCTCAGAACCATCAAGGATGTCTTCATTATCAACCAGTCCAACCACAAAACCGGCTAAATCATACTCCCCTTCGCGGTAAAAGCCTGGCATTTCAGCGGTTTCTCCTCCAATAAGAGAACAACTAGCCTCTAAACATCCTGCAGCAATTCCCTTTACGATATCACGGGCCTTATCAACATGAAGCTTATCCATGGATACATAATCCAGCATAAATAATGGCTTGGCTCCTTGCACCATAATGTCATTCACCGTCATCGCAACCAGGTCAATGCCTATTGTATCATGCTTATCCATCATAAAAGCAATGCGTAATTTAGTCCCAACGCCATCAGTGGAACTTACCAGTACCGGATTTTTCATATTTTGTAAATGTAAAGAAAAAAGGCCGGCAAAACCACCAATATCTGCCATAACACCGGATTTAAAGGTTTTGCTCACAATCGGTTTCAGGACATCCACCAACCTGTTAGCCGCATCGATATCAACACCAGCCTTTGCATATGTGTTTGATTCTTTTTTATTATCCATAAATTTATATCCCATCATATTTTGAAAAGTATTGTCAGCTTACAAAGAAAATAGACCATTTGTTGATGGATCGAGATCATGACAATTCACATTTTTTTCTATAGACTAATCTTAATCCTGTCAAATATTTTCTCTGTAAAAGAAACTGTATTTGATTAATATATCATAAGCAATGATAAAGATAAGTTATTCTTTGATTTTGCTGGTTTACTACTATAAAATATTGCACTTTTATAGCATATAATGTTAAATGTTGTTAAATTATCACCCTCTAAATAAATACAGGAGACTCGATAAATGCTAGAATTCAGGCGAATGACACGTTTACCCCCATATGTCTTTTCCACAGTCGATAAAATAAAAATGGATGCTCGTCACAGGGGAGAAGATATTGTTGATCTGGGAATGGGTAATCCGGATTTGGCAACCCCTAAACATATTGTTGATAAATTAATCGAAGCAGTCAAAAAAGGGCATAATCATCGCTATTCAGCTTCAATGGGTATTACGAAACTAAGAAAAGCTATTTGTGACTGGTATAAACGACGTTTTGATGTGGACCTGAATCCGGATGAAGAAGCAATTGTTACAATTGGCGCCAAAGAGGGACTTTCACATCTTGTCCTTGCCACCATATCTCCGGGTGACGTAGTCTTCGCTCAAAACCCGACCTATCCCATTCACCCTTATTCTGTCATAATCGCTGGCGGAGATCTAAGGGGTATTCCCGTTGGCCCGGGCAGAGACTTCTTTGAAGACCTTTTAACTGCGACCAAACAAACCTGGCCCAAGCCGAAAATGCTTATTATTTCTTATCCTCATAATCCAACTACAACGGTAATAGATAGATCCTTTTTCGAAAAGATCGTAAGCTTTTGCCAGGAACATAATATGATTGTAATCCATGATTTCGCTTATGCGGATATTGTTTTTGATAACTATAAACCGCCCAGTTTTCTTCAAATACCTGGAGCAAAAGAAATTGGAGTTGAACTTTTCAGCCTNTCCAAGAGTTATTCAATGCCAGGATGGAGAGTCGGTTTCTGCGTAGGCAATCCGGATTTGGTGGCAGCACTGAGACGTATAAAAAGTTATCTTGATTACGGGATGTTTCAACCTATTCAAATTGCTTCCATTATTGCCTTGAATGGCCCCTATGATTGTGTTCAGGAGGTTATTCATACCTATCGTGAACGAAGAGACGTATTGGTAGAGGGACTCAACCGCATTGGCTGGCCAATGGAAAAGCCTAAGGCCACAATGTTTGTCTGGAGCAAAATCCCTGAAGCATTCATCAAAATGGGTTCTGTTGAATTTTCTAAGATGCTGATTCAAAAAGCAAAAGTTGCTGTCTCTCCTGGCATAGGGTTTGGTGAATACGGAGATGAATACGTTCGCTTTGCCCTTGTAGAAAATCCTCACCGTATAAGACAGGGCATCAGGGGAATAAAGAAAGCATTAGGAGAATAGAGCCTTATCACTAAGGCTTTTTTTCAAAAGGTTCGTTTTCCTTCAAGCTTAAGGATGCTGATAATTGGTCGAAATGGGGCATTTGCAAAGGTCTCATAATATATTAGCCACAGTATATTAATTTAAGGATATCATGTCACAAGTAAATATTGGAATTATCGGATTCGGAACAGTTGGAGTAGGAACATTTGAGGCCTTGAATACCAATCAGGAACTTATCTCAAATCGCGTTGGAGCAAAGGTTGTTGTAAAAAAAATCGCAGACCTTGATCTTGAAACTGATCGTGGTATATTTGTAGACCCGAATATAATGACTACAAATGCGATGGAACTCATTGATGACCCTGAGATTGATATTATAGTGGAACTCATGGGAGGCCTGGAAAAAGCCGAGGAATTCATTATCAAAGCCATGAAAAACGGTAAACATGTTGTAACCGCTAACAAGGCTCTATTGGCTGAGAAAGGGAAAAAGATTTACAGGGCAGCCATCAAATATGGCACCAACATATCTTTTGAGGCAAGTGTTGGGGGAGGAATCCCCATCATCGGAGCCCTTAAAAATGGTTTATCCGCTAACCGCATAAAGACCATTATAGGCATCTTAAATGGCACGTCTAATTATATTCTGACCCGAATGACAAATGAAGGCCTTCCGTATGAACAAATCGTGCAGGAAGCTGTTAAGCTGGGCTTTGCTGAAGATCCTCCTACGCTCGATGTAAATGGCACTGACGCTGCCCATAAGCTTGCAATCATTGTCTCAATTATTTTCGGAGTACCTGTGTCCTTTGATCAAATCTACAGGGAAGGTATCGATTTCATTACCCCTGATGATATCCGTTTTGCCGATGAATTTGGCTATAAGATCAAATTACTCGCCATTGCCAGAGATCTTGGAGAGGATCTGGAGATTCGTGTGCATCCTGCCATGATTTCCAAACATCACATTCTTGCTAATGTTAATGATGCCTATAATGCAATCTTTCTTGAAGGCGATTTTGTTGGCCCCAATCTATTTTATGGTTTGGGAGCTGGTAAACATCCAACCGGCAGCGCCGTTGCTGCAGATATCATGAATGTGGCCAGACAGATCAAACTCGGAGCAAAAAATTTTATTCCTCCACTGGCCCACGCAATTCAACCCAAGCAAGATATTTGCATTCACTCAATCGATGAGTTGACCTGTGCCTATTACATAAGATTTTCAGCTCTTGACCAGCCAGGGGCCTTATCCAGAATATCAGGAATTCTTGGCAAACACGATATTAGCATTTCATCTGTTATTCAAAAAGGACGGCAGATTAATGGTTCAGTATCAATTGTTATGCTTACTCATGAGTCTTGGGAAATACAGGTTCGAAATGCCTTGGAAAAAATGAACGGCATGGAAATCCTGACAGCAAAACCAGTTATGATACGTGTTGAACAACAATAAAACTTCAGATATTACTTTAAAAGAAATGACCACAAAAAAAGAAAATACAAAGTATATTTTATTAGTCGGAGATGGGATGGCAGATTATCCTTTAGATGAATTATCAGGCCAAACTCCTCTGGAAGCAGCAAAAACTCCCCATATGGACCGAATTGCCGCATGTCGGATTGGGAGAGTACAAACCATTCCAGCTGGTTTTGAGCCAGGCAGTGATGTTGCTAATCTATCACTTCTCGGTTATGATCCATCGCTTTATCATACAGGCAGAGCCCCTCTTGAGGCAGCAAGCATGGGTATTAACCTTAAAGCGGATCAAGTTGCTTTTCGTATGAATCTTGTTACCCTGGATCATAAAGATGAAAACAACATTTTTATGCGCAGCCACAGTGCCGGAGATATTTCCACTGAAGAAGCAAGGCAACTCATAGACACTCTTAAGAAGGAAATGAAGATCCCGGATGCTAAGGTTTACCCTGGAATTGCATATCGTCACCTCCTGATCTGGGATCAAGGTCCAATTCACTCTAAGACCATCCCGCCCCATGATGTACTTGACCAAAATATTGCCCCATATCTTTGTCAATCCGATCAAATTACAGCCCAGATTCGTAAGTCCTGGGCAATACTTAAAGAGCATCCCATTAATTATGCCCGGTGTGCACAAGGAAAGAAAGAGGCTAATTCCATATGGTTATGGGGGCAGGGGACTCCACCTCAACTACCCTCTTTTGAGATCAGATTCGGCCTTACCGGAGGTATGATATCAGCCGTTGATCTCTTAAAAGGTTTAGGAATCTATGCCGGCCTTGAAGCGCCATATGTGGAGGGAGCTACAGGTTACCTGGATACAAACTATTCTGGTAAAGTCAAAAAAGCCATTGAGGTCTTAAAGACTCATGATTTTATCTTTGTTCATGTGGAAGCGCCCGATGAAGCAGGGCATAATGGAAATCTTAATGAAAAAATACAGGCAATTGAATATTTTGATGAAAAGGTGGTCGGAAGCCTTATTGAATCTATTGATTGTTTTGCTGATTACCGAATAATGGTAGCCAGTGATCACTACACACCTATTTCAAAAAGAACCCATACCATGGAACCAGCGCCCTTTGCCTGGGCCACTAAAGCAGAGCTTGCCTCAAATATCAGAGGACAGGAATTCACAGAAAAATCTTCCGAAAAATCAGATCTGTTTTACAACAAAGGCCATGATTTAATCCCTGCATTCCTAAGTAAATCCTAACTTCCATTTCTCACTGGCAGTTTATACGCTGACTGCATTGCAGTGAAAGCCATCAGAAAGGCAGGTTAACCTCTTGACACAGAGGTGTTTTTACAATATTTTCAAAAAAATGGTAACTATTCAGCTATTTCAAGGATGCTGATTTCAGACACGCAACAGGTATAATCTGATTAAACTTTGAAACTGTTTGAACGTATTAGAGATTGTTAAGAAAGATCCCATCAGGGCTGAACCTGCCTGTCTGTAAAATTCTCTACCGTATCATTATACTTTTAGCGGGTTCTTTCTTTACGACCTCTTATACATTACCTGTTGCTGTGGATATTAGCTGCATAGTTACAAAAAAATAAACTAAGGAGAATTTAAGATGAAAATACTGTTTTTCGGACCCAATGGAAGCGGCAAAGGCACTCAAGGTGCTATTATTAAAGATAAATACGGAATTCCTCATATAGAGACAGGAGTAATCTTCAGAGAAAATATTACAGGTGGTACAGATTTAGGCAAAGAAGCAAAGGGATATATTGACAGGGGAGAATTGGTTCCGGATAATATAACCATACCGATGATACTTGCACGTCTACAGGAAGATGATTGTAAAGACGGATGGATTCTGGATGGTTTTCCACGTAATCTCACCCAGGCGCAGGAACTTGACAAGGCCCTTAAAAATCTTGATATTACGTTAGATATCGTTATCGAAATGATTCTTGACCGTCAAATAGCCAAAGATCGAATTATGGGAAGACGTTTATGTGTTAATGACAATAATCATCCCAATAATATCTTTATAGACGCCATCAAACCAGATGGTGATAAATGTCAAGTCTGTGGAGGAGACCTGAAAACACGCTCCGACGATCAGGATGAAGAAGCTATCGATCAAAGACATCATATATATTATGATACTGATACAGGTACTATGGCAGGGGTAAACTATTTCAAGTCCCTTTCTTCTAATAATGATGGGACNCCAAAAATAATCAACCTTAATGGTCAACAGGAACTCCAGAATGTTACGGCCGAGCTTATTAACAAACTCGGATAGTTCAGGCAAGATCATGCGCTATTTATTAGCGCATGACCCAACAAACTAACGAGCTGCGAAAACCTTCTTTAAATTCTCCATAGATAGATCATTAATGGTGTAATCTTCACTGCCTGAATAAGCAAATTGTGCCCTGGAAGCATGTTTTCTCAGGATATCAACAGCATAATCATTATACATGGCATAAAGCCAGTGTTTATCTCTTCCTTGAGTTACAAGCTGTATTATCCATGTCCGACCCTTAACATCTGTATCTATGGAATAGGTTGCAGCAAACAGCATCGGATCCAGATAAAGAATAATATCTGTCATATTTATCGGTTTTTTGTAAGTACATTTAACAACATAGGTATTACGGCGCTGGTAGTACTGATCATTTCCGTTTAGCCAGGAATTCGGAGACGAATCCCAGTAAGTATGAGCATGCCCAATAATTGATACCAGAAGCTCTTTTCGACCCATATAAGTAATATTAAATCTGGTTACATGTCCTTCAAATCCCTCGGGGTTATCCCATGTCCAATCCAGGCCTCCTGGAGCCCGATCCTGATGCTGCGATGTTGACATTCTCCTGACTCTTCTGATGGAAGGAATGTAAACCCACATATCATCATCTTTATCGGGATCATTATAACGGAAATAGAGGGGAACAGTACCACTTAAATTATAAGGCGCCACATATGGGCTGGCATATATATAATCATAATTCTTTGGATTTGGAAGATATAAACTATCCTCAGTGTTTGCATCATCTCTGATCCTGCCGCTAA
>JGI24724J26744_10002811_pt1 | contig 11410 bp, 9 predicted proteins | sample Cruoilmetagenom7_FD_26744 | JGI IMG/M metagenome (IMG submission 26744)
AGGCAATCCAATAAGCCACCAAGTTCTTTGCCTTTCCAAGATTGATCTCCGCTCTGCACGGACCACCCCACCTTTTGCGGAACTTTAAACGTCAGTGCCGCTGTGATTTTGTTTTCCGATGTTTCGCGCATTGTTACCTCCTCCAATTGAAAAAAAATCTGGAAATAACAGGTTGGAAAAATCGGCACAAACCCCTTTGTTAAGGGCGAATCACAAGGCAAGCTTGGGAGAGCAATTCGTCACCTGCCGTCGACACGAACGGCCCACTGCTGACCTTGATGGCGTTCTCAAATGCTGCACAGCAGCCCGTCGAAGCGGTCATTGATACGCACTGCAGCAATTTTGTGTTCAGCAACGGTGGCTGTGTCGGACAAAGGGTGAATTCGCTGCGGCTGTGCCAAGGTCCGCTGTGCTGCAAAAACTGTTTCTGGACGCTGAGGGCGCTAAGAAAATTCCGGAGCAGACATTTGGTCTGCGAGCAAGCACAACGATACCGGTTATTCAGGGTCGAATTAGGCTGGTTCGGGATTCTTACTTTCTTCTATCGGCATATGGATGATCGCGGCTAGCACCCCAAATACAATAGCAGCCCACCACATAGGCGTGTAACTCTGATAGATATCGAAAATTCGCCCACCCAGCCACGCTCCGGTAAAGCTTCCAACTTGGTGGCTAAAGAACACCAGTCCAGCCAACGTCGACAGGTAAGTGAGTCCTTGGGTCTGCGCGACCAATCCCATTGTAAAAGGGACTGTCGAAAGCCATAAAAGCCCCATGACAGCTGAAAAAATATAGATCGTCATGGGGGACACGGGTGTAAGGATAAAGATTGTGATGACGACGGCACGTGACAGGTAAATGCTAGCCAACATGTTCTTCTTAGAATGAATCTGCCCACTCCATCCGGCCAGAAACGAGCCCGCAATATTGAAAAGTCCAATCAACGCCAACGACCACCCTCCCACAATGATTGGCAATCCAAGATCAGCAATATAGGCCGGAAGATGTGTTCCAATGAATGCGACGTGGAAGCCACAGACGAAGAACCCAAAAAACAGGCACAAATAACTCCGATCGCTGAACGCGGTCTTAATTGCTTTTCCAAAGGCACCCGCTCCCTGCGAGGCAGCTGTCGGCACGGACACACGCGCCACAAAAATAAGGAATGGCAGGATCGAAATAAAGCTGAGGCTGATGAGAGTGATCGTCTGCTGCCAACCGAAATATCCAATCATCGCGGACGTGGCTGGGGCCGCCGCGAACATCCCCAAGGACGCGGCAGCGGTGCCAAGTCCCATCACAAAACTGCGCTGCTTAGCTGTAACTACCTTGCTTAACGCGGCGATGACCACTGGGAAAGAGCAAGCGCCGGTCCCAATTCCGACAATCACGCCAGAGAACACAAAAACCTCCGGATTCATTACTGAACCCCTGAGGAAAAATCCAAGTGCGGCACATATCGCGCCGAAAGCTAGAACACGTGCGGTCCCGTAGCGGTCCGCGGCCATGCCCGCGAAAGGCTGCGTGAACCCCCATGCCAACGCCTGAATAGCGACGGACAATGAGAAAACCTCTCGTCCCCAACCCAGATCAGCCGACATAGGACGCAGGAAGACGCCAAATGTGGCGGAAAATCCAAACCCGAGAAAGGCAATGATACACCCCGCAAGAATGGCTGCGTTTACAGTAGATTTAGGAAGCGTTGAATTCTCGCTCATCTGCTCTCGCCAAACGCAAAAATAGGAGATTAAATCCTCCTACATTTACTTCCCAAAAACAAGGCTCATTTGTGGGACCTCATTCCTCGAGAAGTTAGGTTCGAGTAGCAAAACTGAGGGGTCATTGAATTTGTATTAGGCTTCCAACTCTTGCATGGGTCTTCAAAGAGCCGCCGTTTGTCCTATGTGCAGCATTTGGCAAAAGGGGCTCAGAGCTGCCAATTCCCGCGTTGCAGCATCCGGGGTATCTACGACATCGAAGTCGACACGAACGGCCCAGAGCCGACTCTCATGTTAGTACTCAATGCTGCGGTGCAACTGTCGGATAGCAGACGTTCAGGTAATTCATGTTCTTGAAAACTGCGGTTGAACATCAAATCTAGTTTATTATATTCCTTCGAATGTGTCCGTTACGTCCAGTCCAGAACGACTTTGCCGGAATTGCCCGAGCGCATGGTGGCAAAACCTTGTTCGAAGTCGTTCACAGGGAAGTGGTGAGTAATGATGCTACTGACATCCAGTCCATCTTCAAGCATGGCAATCATTTTGTACCAAGTCTCGAAAATTTCGCGGCCATAGACGCCCTTAATGGTGAGGGCCTTAAAGACAATTCGGCTCCAGTCCACTTGGGATTTGCCGGGAGGAATACCCAACATCGCAATGCGGCCACCCATCACCATGGCTTCTACCATCTGGTCGAATGCGGCTGGGTTGCCAGACATTTCCAGCCCGACATCGAAGCCCTGTTTCATCTCGAGACCTATTGTAACCTCGTTCAGGTTGCTGGTGGCAACATTCACGGGCACTACGTCGGTTACGCGGGCGGCCAAATCCAGCCGTGCTTGATTCACGTCGGTAATTACCACGTGCCGTGCGCCTACATGTTGGGCGACGGCAGCGGCCATAATTCCGATGGGGCCAGCGCCCGTGATCAGTACGTCTTCTCCTACCATGTTGAAACTTAACGCCGTATGTACCGCGTTGCCCAGAGGGTCCAGAATTGCTCCGATCTCGTCCGGGATCGCGTCTGGCAACGGAACGACGTTGAAGGCAGGTAATGCTAGATACTCGGCAAAGGCACCGTCAACATTAACGCCAATACCGCGGGTTTCCGGATCTAGGTGGAATTTTCCGGATCGACTCTGGCGGGAATGGCGTCCGATCAGGTGGCCTTCCCCTGAACAGCGTTGACCAATCTGCAAGCCATCTACATTGCGCCCGATTTCGACAATTTCGCCAGCAAACTCATGCCCTGTGATCAGCCCAACCGGTACCGTTTTTTGCGACCACTCATCCCAGTTCCAGATATGTACATCCGTCCCACAAATGCCGGTTTTGTTGATTTTGATCAGCACATCATCTTTGCCAATTTCTGGCACAGGCCGAGTTTCCATCCACAACCCTTTTTCAGCTTTGGCTTTCACTAAGCACTTCATTTGATTTGTCATGAGATCACCCCTAATTCACGACCTGCCTTGGCAAAAGCGTCCAGCGCAAAGTCCAGATCCTCGCGGGTCAGTGCGGCTGACATCTGAGTACGGATGCGAGCTTGTCCATTTGGCACGACTGGGAAGAAGAAACCAGCGACATAGACGCCGAGTTCATAAAGGCGTGCCGCCATGTCTTGCGACAGCCGCGCATCACCCAGCATCACCGGAACAATCGGGTGTTCGCCCTCCAAAAGGTCAAATCCCAGATTGCTTAATCCTTGCCGCCAGTAGGCGGTGTTTTCATAAAGCTGCGTGCGCAGATCATCGCCAGCCTCGACCAGCTTCAATGCTTCAATTCCTGCAGCGGTGATCGCGGGCGGCAGGGCGTTCGAGAAAAGATAAGGGCGTGCGCGCTGGCGCAAAAGATCGATAACGGGTTGCGGTCCTGCAATATAACCGCCCATTGCGCCGCCTAGCGCCTTGCCCAAAGTTCCGGTGAGGATATCCACCTCCACCCCTTGATGTGCGGGCATACCTTGCCCCATCGGGCCCATAAATCCGGTGGCGTGGCAATCATCGACCATCACCATTGCCTCGTATTCGCTAGCCAGCTTCGTGATGCCCGGCAGGTTCGCCAGATATCCGTCCATCGAGAACACCCCGTCCGTGGCGATCATTATGAACCTTGCCCCCGCCGCGCGAGCGGCTTTCAACTGTGCCTCAAGGTCGGCCATATCGGAATTCGCGTAGCGGTAGCGTTGCGCCTTGCACAACCGGATGCCGTCGATAATCGAGGCGTGATTCAGGCTATCGGAAATAATTGCGTCTTCCGGGCCGAGAAGTGGCTCGAACAATCCACCGTTGGCGTCGAAACAGGCGGCAAACAGGATTGCGTCGTCTTTGCCTAAAAAGGCCGCAAGCTTTTGTTCCAACTCTCGATGTAAATCTTGCGTCCCGCAGATGAAGCGTACAGAGGCCATTCCGTAGCCATGATCATCCATCGCCTTCTTGGCCGCCTGAATTAACACCGGGTGATCGGCGAGACCCAGATAGTTATTGGCGCAAAGGTTAACCACGCGCCGTTCACTATGATCTGGCAATTCTACAGTGATCCGCCCGGATTGGGCCGAGGTTATCAACCGTTCGCGTTTCATTAGCCCATCGGCTTCAATCGCCCCAAGGGTTGTAGAAATATGATCTAAAAAATTTTGCGACATAATAAGACTCCCGTTTATTGGATTAATATCCGTTAATAGGGATGTCGTCAATATATTGGATGGCAGCCGTTAAATAGGATTTTACGCGTTCTTCACGATAAGCAGAGCCCGTGCCTCTACTTCGGCACCGATTGCGTGATCAACATCCGCTGCATAGCGGATCGTATCACCGGCCGACACCTTTGCCTCTTCTCCGTCAGAAACCACATTCACCTCCCCCTCCAACACTGTCAAATGCTCAACACAATCCTTTTTATGCGGGGCGCTTTCCAAAGCAGCGCCTGCTTCAAAACGGATGTCGTAAACCTCGGTGCCGCCAACTTCTTCGGGTGAACTAAGAATACGAACAACGCAGCCAGCAGCGCGATTGCGAATCACCGGGGTCTGGTCTGAATGCAAAACCTCGCGAATTGGATGCACTGGCTCGGCCTCCTGATCTAGAAGCGTCGAGAAATCTACATTGAGCGCGCGCGTGAGGTTCCAAAGGCTTGAAACAGTGGGGCTGCTCTCGCCCCTTTCAATCTGGCTAAGCATCGAACGTGAAACACCTGACAGCTTGGCCAACGCATCAAGGCTTAGCCCCTTTGCCGCCCGCTCTTCCTTCAAGCGTTGCGCCAATCGCATTGTGATCTCTGGTCGTGCTGTCATCGTCTGAATCTCCTATGCAGTCCTAACGATTGTATAGAGAAACAGCTCGCAATTTCCAGTATTTTGCACTGGTGTCCACGATTTCACCCAAACCGCCACACTGCGGATTAGCTGCTCTGCAAAGAACGCCCTTTTTCGTCGAAGCTGGAGAAACTCTCGCACTCGCGCAGAATGTCTGCAATCCGCCCTATTTGCACTATGACAGAATCCAACCTATCCTTTTTGTGACAAAACCGTTTTGGAGTAGAAGAATAGCCGATGAGAAAACTGTCCATGAAGGTGGCTGCACTTGTGGCCATGTACGCTACAAGATGGAGGCAACACCGCTCATTGTTCATTGCTGCCATTGCAGCTGGTGCCAACGTCAAACCGGAACTGCCTTCGCAGTGAATGCCCTGATTGAATCGAACCGCGTTGAGGTTATTAAAGGCGAAATTCAAAATACACTTGTTGAGTCCCCCGGTGGAAGTGGTCAGAGGTTTGCCCGGTGTCCGAAATGCAATATCGCAATCTGGAGTGAATACCTAGTTATGACGGGTGGCATTGAAGACCTCGTTTATTTCATCCGTGTCGGGACATTGGACAAACCTGAAGTATTTCCGCCCGACGTTCACATTTATACCTCGACTAAACAACCTTGGCTCGTCCTGCCACCGGATGCACTGGCGGTTGATGAGTACTATGAAACTGATGCAACTTGGCGACCAGACAGCTTGAGACGCCGGGCCGTTTTTAGGGAACGCATTTCGAAGAATCTGCCTTAAAAACTGAAATCATGAACGGTAGCTTTATCCGCATAACCGCCCACTGAAATCCTACAAAATTAATTTTTTTCTGAACGAAAGCATCAAATGACCACTTCGAGCCCAGACTAACCGTGTCACAGCTTCCTTTTGCTACTCATTATGATCTTCTCAACCTAGAATAACCGGTGTATACTTGGCGAATGAATTATGAGGTCCGACCAATTGACCGCGCTTCGCATAAACTGGCTTTTGAGCTGGTCACGGAAGTTTTTGTCGAAGAAAGCACGCTTCACAGGGCTTTGAATGCAGATCTCAAAGAGTACCGAGAGTTCCTGTGCACGTCCTTTGAGGCGATGGTCAGCGAGGGCTTGTCGGTTGCTGCGTTCCACAAAGCATCAGATAAACTAGCAGGCTGTATGATTGTGACTGACTTTCACAATCAGCTCACTCAAAAACCTAATTCGCATCCTAAATTTGCGTCAATGTCAGCTTTGACCGCCGAACTCTGCCGGCAATACGGCCAAATAAGATCGGTTCGTGCTGGCGAAGTCATACTGATCGACATGGGAGCCGTGTCAAAGGAGTATCTCGGCGTGGGAGTTTATCAACAGATGCGTTCGGTCGTCCAGAAGACTGCTGCTAGACGCGGGTTTCGGAAGGTTGTTGGTGAACTATCTTCGATGGCAACGCAGAACGTCGTGCTTCAGAAGCTAGGTCATAGCCGGATGGCGGAGATAAGTTTCGCGACTTTTGAATGCGATGACAAATACCCTTTTCGTGAAATTGATGAACCACCAAGTATCATTCTTGCAGAGGGGGATTTATGACACGTCTACTCATTGGAAAGCAACCGCGGTAAAAAAGCTAGGTTGTATAACTGCTTTTATTCGCTTAGCGGTCGTCGCTCCACATAAACTCAGGCTTCTTGGTTGAATGGCCGCTTTGCGGAATGGTTTACACCACTTCGTGTCCGCAGCGAATGTCTGCAATCCGCCCTTTGTACAGATCGACACGAACGGCCTTTTGCTACCTTTTGATCAAGGCTAACTCTGTCGGTTTACATACCACAAAAACGGCCACCCATGGACTGACGGAATTTCCGGTGTCTAGGTCGAAAGAGGGGGCAATTCTGATAAGATGAGAGCTGTTCCATACTTAGCCTTTAGTGCCAGTATTTGCTATCGGTAGCAATTTTCGAAGTACGCTCCGTATTGGCAGAATCGGACAAATTTGCAGGCAACACCAGAGTTTTTTTCAAAAACTCGTTGGTGTTGCCCGTCTTGCCAAACATCCAAGATCAAAACTTGTTCACTCTCGGCGACGTATGTGGATTAAGCCCAGCCCAGCTGGCGCAAGGATATCCCATCGTTCCAAATTTTGGTCATTTTTCGAATTTTGCCCTCTTCAAGCGTCATCGAGTAAACGTAGTCTGCGGCGATCGAATTTCCGGTTGGCGGAACTGGGCCGCCTTCGCCCGTTTGCGTGCCGTGAAAAACTGCGAAAGCCAAGACGGTGTTGCGATCATTGTCGGCGGCAAAACCTTTGAGCTCATAGTGACCGTCAGGCACAGGCGTCAACAAGCCCTTCATCCAGTTTGCATAATCTTCGACAGTTGAAATGTCTGCCAATGCATCGGCCTGGCAATCAAAAGACGCGTCGCCGTGGCAATACTGCTGGCATCCTTCCCAACCTTTTCCTGTTTCACAGGCTTCAAAAAATTCGCGTGCTGTTGTTTCGATAGTCATTCCCGTAACTCCTAATGTTTATTCGAGGATATCCCGAATTTCTGTTGGTAGAACAAGAATTACAGCACTCTGAATCACAGAACATCTGCCAGGTGGCATATGCCACGTAAATAAATTCACATATTACTCCCTTTTTATGCTTAAATCAGAGGCTTAAGGGGGAACAAAATTGAAAATTAACACAAATTTACCGCTTGAACTATCTTCACTTTTGGGGCGTGACGCCGAATTATCCGATTTGCGAAGGGTCCTTGGAGAACAGCGTCTTGTCACACTGTCTGGTCCGGGCGGCACCGGTAAAACCCGGATCGCCAAAAAAACGGCCCGTGCGCTTGTAGAGTCTTTTGACGATGGCGTCTGGTTCATTGACCTAACTGGTGTGTTCAACGACTCCGGTGTTGCAGGTGCAGTATCCCGGGTTTTGGGTTTGCTGGAAGAAGAGCAAACTTCTCTTTCCGAAACTATTGGCCGCCAATTGGCAACGAAAAAGATTCTGCTAGTGCTCGATAACTGTGAGCAAGTCCTAAAGGGTTGTGCGGAATTTGCAGAAAAGGTGTTGTCTCTTGCGCCCGATGCACGTGTACTGGCGACGAGCCGGGAACCGCTCCGCATAAGCGGTGAATTTGTCCGGCAAGTGTCGCCTCTGACGATTCAAGACGGTGTGAAGCTTTTCCAAGAACGGGCGCGTCAAGCCGCCTCTGATTTCAAGGGTACCGCAGCCACGGATGCTACGATTCAGGATATCGTAGAACGGCTCGATGGTGTTCCGCTCGCTATTGAGCTCGCCGCCGCGCGAACTTCCATGATGGGCCTTGATCAGATACGCGTAGGCCTAGACCGCCGTTTCGAACTTTTAACTGGTGGCGTGCGGGATGCAACTCTGCACCACAAATCTCTCTGGGCTTCCGTTGCTTGGAGCTATGATCTCATGACTCCTGAAGAGCGTGCACTTGCACGCCGTCTTTGTGTTCTTCGGGGGTTCACACTGAACACAGCAACCGCGATCGGTGGATCGGGCAGTACAACAGACGTCGCGACACTCGATTTGCTTCAAAGATTGGTGGACATGTCGATCGTTCAGGTTGACCGATCCGGCAAAGAGCCAAGGTATCGGTTTCTCGAAACAGTTCGTGAGTTTTTGCTCGCGAAACTCGATGAGGCTGGCGAAACAACAACAACGCGAGCAGCCCATCTTACCCACTTTATCGATTTTGCAGAATATCGAGCACAGCGCCTAATTTTGGGCGATGGACCAGAATTGCTTACCCAAATTCAAACCGAATTTGATAACCTAGAAGATGCGCTGGCCTTCGCAAATGGTTTGGACGATCCTAGTCAACTGCTCCGACTGCTAACTGCGCTAACAGGATATTACGAGATATGGGGGCAATACCAACACGGCATGCGGTGGTTTGATACGGCGCTGGCGCGCCCAGGTGCACCAGACTTGTTGGTCGCGCGCGCGCTTTGGGGGGCGTCCCATGTGAGCGCCTATGGCGGCCGAATGGACCTTGCCTTTCCTATGGCACAACGCGCCCTCGAAATGGGCGAAAAAATTGAAGATCTGTGGACCGTTTCGCGAGCCCTCGACATCATTGGCTTTGCTCAATCTGTTTCAGATCCGGCGGCTGCCTATGAATCTTTGAGTCGGTGCATTGAGCTCGGTGGTGAAATAAATGATAGCTGGGCAGAAACCCACGGCATTAAAATAATTACTTCAGTTTATCTGTTTTCGCATGAGGTCGCTGGCGGAAGCATATCAATCGAGAACGTTCTGACCGTCGCAGACAAGCACGGCAGCCGTTACCTCAAAGCCTGGGCCAATGCGGTCAAGGGATACTTCGCTCGTGATAGCGGTGATATGGATGCGGCAAGGGCGGCATTGGCCATTTCCGTCGATAACGCCAGTTATGTGGGCGACCCAGCAACCGGTGGATTTGCCAAAGCGTGGTCATCTGCCTTGAAGGCTGACCTTGGTAACGTTGAAGATGCGTGCGAGGAAATGCGCGATATGATGCAATCAGCGACAGTCTCGGGTACATTTTTAGCGGTACCGGAAACCATGTTTCAGCTTGGGATGATTGAGGTCGCAGCCGGAAACCCGCAAGCCACATTGGACATGATCGGTGGGCATGTTGAGGGATTGGAGTCTGCCGGTATTCCAATCTGGTCAGCACAATTGGCCGTGGCATCAGCCGCTGCGCAAATTGGGTTGGGTAACTTTGATGAAGCTAAGGCTCTTTTAGATAAGTCCCAAGAAATGGCTAAATCGCTCAATAACCCATTTATCAACGGCTTGATTTATTATTTCCGTGCTAGATCAGCCATAGCTCGCGGTGACACGGGCGAAGCCGAGGCACATTTGCATGAAGCTTTGGAAATCCAACGTGGCGCAGGTCTGTTACCTGGATTGCTTCGTACAATGGAGGCGATTGCTGACGTCTTGGCCGCGAAAGAAAAATTTGAAGATGCAACCCGCGTTCTGGCTTTCATAGATCAATCACGATCCGAAATGCCACTTATACGTGGAGTAGCCGAAGAAATCGAGCATCGATCATTAGTTGAAAGGCTTGAACGAGATATGGGACCCGAGAGCTATGCAGAAATAAAACGTAGTTCCGCCGAAAGCGCTCTAGAAGAAATTATCGGTCTAATTTCTCGCATGAGAGGGAAGCGCGCGCGACCACTGATGGGGTGGGCCAGCTTGACGCCAACAGAACGACGCGTGGTATCACTTGCATCAGAAGGGCTTTCCAATCCTGAAATCGCAGAGCGGATGTTTATCGCGCGTGGAACAGTAAAAGTTCATCTGTCACACATATTTGAGAAATTGGACGTTAAATCGAGAACTCAGCTTGCGACCAAAGCGGTAGCCGACGATTTTGAGGCTCTAAACTTTCAATAACTGGTTGGATGATTGCGGAGAATGTATTTATCCAGAGTGTGTGAATTATACAGCTTGAGCTCAGTCCAATATTTCACAGTTGGCTCCAAGGCTGTCTATGAGCAAATGACGGACGTAACTAATAGTCACGTATAAGTTCTTTTCCAACATATGAATGTCCGGTTTCGTTCAGCATGTCTAAAATCTCGCATCCGCAACGAACTGCTGCTCTCCGCCCTTAGTTACTGCGGCACCAAACTTTCCACCTCCCGTTTTCAAACATTCCATCAACCCGGATGCACCATTCCACGTACCCAAACTCGACCCCGAGCAATCGTTCAACGGTATCGATGTCGACAAGTGTCGCTTCGCCTGAATGTCGCTCTGTGAGCCAGTAAACCTGCATAGAACCGCCTCCCAAAAAGTTCAAAAACTTCAGGAAGACATGGGCTGAAATATCCGTGCAAGTATTGGGATGATCAGAGGGGGTGACGTTGGCCAGAAAAATATGTACCCGCGTCCAGAAAGCTGGCCAGAAGGCAGAGACACGCCAAATATTGCTTTTCATGGCCACTGGAACCAAGCCCGCTTTGCTCCGATAACGCACGAAATTAGTTCACGACCCGACTTACGTCCAGAAAAAGGACACCCATAGGGTGGTCTACGGTGGGCTCGGGGAGCGGCGCGACGGCGGCGCGGGTATATCGGTACCGGCGGATATGGAGGCGGGCGCGGGGATGTGTGTCCCGGGGCACGGGTGGCTACATGTTTCTGCTTTTTTACGAAGATGTTTTGTCCGGCAAGTGCTAATATCTGCGACGCCTATGATTGCTACGCCGCGTGGGCTTTTGGAAAAGAACTACTGGCAGTTGTTTTCCTTCGGCGACCAACTTAGCAAATTCCACCTTAGGAAAATCGAAAAGTGTCTGACGTCAGCGCCTATAGGTTCAAATAGCGTGATTTGATAAGGGAGTGTTTCTGGTTCATCGTAATCACTGAGGAGTGGAATATGAGACAGACAA
>JGI24724J26744_10002812_pt1 | contig 11409 bp, 12 predicted proteins | sample Cruoilmetagenom7_FD_26744 | JGI IMG/M metagenome (IMG submission 26744)
TCTATTTTCAATTAAGGAGTTAGTTCTTTTGGGTAAAATTAAACCAAAAATCGCAGGCATACTAAGAAACAGGGCAAATGTACCAATAATAAAGTAATTTAGTTTAGTGAATCTTTTCATTAGAATCTAAAATAAATAAAAGGGTTATAAGTCGAAGCAGAAACCAATATAGCAGAAATCAGTAAAAGTGATAGTACAATTGATGCTCTAGATAACGCTTCTTGATTACTCTCTGCAAATTTTATTGAAGGATAATAAGTAACAATCGATTTACTAATTGGTGTACAAAGAATTAATGCGAATACAATCGTAATTAAAAACTGGTTATTAATAAAGTAATGATAACTGTAATAACTTTCTTGATGATGAAAGCCAAACATGACGGCCAAAAAGGAAAATGCTTCAGGTATTTCTTCTATTCTAAAAAACACCCATGCAATAAGTACAATTAATATAGTATAAATGTGTCGACAAAAGACAGGGACCTTGTTGAGAAATTGCAATACACCCAATCTTTCAATAACAAGAAAACTACCATGAATCATTCCCCATAACAAAAAATTCCAACTGGCCCCGTGCCAAAATCCACACAATAAAAACACAATAAAAAGATTAAAATAGGTTCTGATTGAGCCTTTTTTGTTTCCACCTAATGGAATATACAAATAATCCCTAAACCAACGCGATAGTGAAATATGCCAACGTTGCCAAAAATCTTTCAGGCTGGTTGCAATATAAGGGTAGTTGAAATTTTCCTGAAACTTGAAGCCAAACATCCTTCCTAGCCCAATTGCCATATCTGAATAAGCAGAAAAATCAAAATATATTTGCAGCGAATAACAAACAATAGCAAGCCAAGCCAAAGACATGCTTATTTGGTTACTTTCTAATGCGAAGATAGGGTCAGCAACTGCTCCCATTGCATTAGCAATAATTAATTTCTTTGCTAAGCCATAACTAAATCGCTCAACACCTGCTACAAACAAGTTGTTACTATGAACTCTATTTAATAATTGTTGAGCAATGCTGTTGTATCTAACTATAGGTCCTGCGATGAGTTGTGGAAAAAAAGAAATATACAGTCCTAAGTTAACAATACTGGATTGCGGTTTACATTGACCACGTTTAATATCAATCAAATAAGAAATGGCTTGAAAAGTAAAAAATGAAATACCAAGGGGCAAGTGAATTGCACGACTAAAATCAGTATCGATGCCAAAACTAAGCAATACAAAATTAAAATATTTATAAAAGATCAGGACGAGTAAATTAAGACTAACACCTAAATAAAGCAACCATTTTACTTGTAAATGTTTATACAATAAGTGGCCAAAAAAATAATTAACAAAAATGGAAAAAACCAGAACAAGTACAAATACCATTTCCCCCCAGGCATAGAAAAAAATGCTTGAGAATAGCAAAATGAAGTTTTGTATTTTCTTTGGGACAAGGTAATATAAAAATAATACTACTGGAAGAAAAGCAAATAAAAATGTAGGTGAAGTAAAAACCATTAATTATACATTTTCATTGGTTATATGGTACCAGTCTAAAATATAGCTCCATGCTTCATCAGCTGTCTCAACTATTTTAAATAAATCCAAGTCCTCAGGGTTTATTACACCTTCTTCTGCTAAAAATTTAAAATTAACGGCATTTTCCCAGTAGTTTTTTCCTACTAAAACAATAGGTATAGGTTTTATGGTTTTGGTTTGGATAACCGTAAGAGCCTCGAACAGTTCATCAAAAGTCCCGAAACCGCCAGGAAANGCCACTAATGCCCGTGCTCTGTGCATAAAATGTAATTTNCTTAAGGCAAAATAACGGAAACTAAAACACAACTCTGGAGTGATGTAAGGGTTAGGGAATTGTTCAAAAGGTAAATCAATATTTAAACCAATACTTTCTTCTCCCTCGTCAAATGCACCTTTATTGGCGGCCTCCATGACACCTGGTCCACCACCTGTCATGATGTGAATAGGTGGATGTCCGTTGGCTTTGCTGTATTTTGCTACCATTGAAGCAAATGAAACGGCTTCTTGGTAGTATTTAACTTTATCTAAAACACGTTGTGCTACTTTTAGTTTAAATTGTAGGTTTTCATTATTCTTATCTTTATTTAAAGCGCTTTTAGCTTTGGAAAACTTTAGTTCTGCCCGTTTTTGCTGAATAACTCTTGTGCCACCAAATACAACAATAGTTTTTTCAATTTTTTTTCTTTCAAGTACGCTTTGAACTTTGAGGTACTCAAGTTGTAGGCGCATAGGCCTAGCAACATCACTATTGATAAAATCATAATCACGATCTGCACGTTGATAACTTTGAGATTCTAAAATGGCTTTAATTTGTTTAACTTCTTCATCGGTGGCATCGTAGTAATTTTTAATCGTTTCGGTTAAGTCCGTCATGTTTTGAATAATCGCAAAAAAACAGCTATTTTATAGTAAAATCAGTGATAAAGCTAAAATTAGGTATCTAACTCTAATATTGATTATTAAAATTAAGAAACATAATTTCTTGAGAATATTAATGAGTTTATCTGTAGAAAAATTATTCGATCACTTGTGGCAACAATACATACAAATTAACCCACAAGCCAATAAAATCCATCAATTGTTTGAGGCAAGAGGGGAAAAAGTCATCAATGACCACATTGCTTTAAGAACCTTTAATACAGAAAAATTAGGCATCATGAAAATCGCTGATGTTTTTTTAGAAAAAGGCTATAGAATTATTGAAGATTATGATTTTNCNAAGAAAAAATTGAATGCTGTACATTTAGAACATGAGTTTGATATCAGTCATCCAAAAGTATTTATTTCAGAATTAAGAACGGAATTGTTTTCGGAAAATCTACAGGGCATTATTGCTGAAATTGATAATCAAGTCAATCCAGCCAATGTTATGGATGAATTGTTTATAACTTCTGGAAGGACATGGAACTTGACCTTTGAACAATATATTCAATTATTACGAGAAAGTGAATATGCTGCTTGGACGGCTGCTTTTGGATACAGGGCTAACCATTTTACCGTTTCACTAAATCACCTAACAACATTCTTTAAGTTAGAAAATCTTAATGACTTCCTACTAGAAAATGGTTTTACTCTTAATCAAACAGGTGGATTAATTAAGGGAACGCCAGAAGAGTTTCTTGAGCAATCTTCCACTATGGCAGCACCAGTAAATGTTGAATTTGATCATACAANTCAACCCATTCCAGGGTGCTTTTATGAATTTGCCAAACGCTACCCATTGCCTGAAACAGGCCGGTTATACCAAGGNTTTATAGCGGCATCAGCGGATAAAATTTTTGAAAGTACANATAATTGACATTAGGTAATGTTCTAGTAATTAAATTTATGTAAGATAAGAAGGTTATAATTGTTCTTCTTTATTTAACTCAATAAAGAAGAACAATTATGAAAGTTAGTTTGATTACTGTATTGCTATATATCTCAACTTTTTCATTTTCACAAGAAAGAAAATTTGAAACCAACATATTAGCTGATTAATTTAAGATTACCGAAGACTCTCAATCTGACTACCTAATTAAGGACATCTTCCAAGGTTGTCCTGCGGTTGACTGTATCCCTTCAATTGATAATCCAGAGTTTATATTAGCAAGCGAAGTAGATTTTATCAATGATAATGATTTAATTATGGCAGTAACAATTGATAAGCAAACACGGGTATATCCAACAACAACATTACAATAACATGAAATAGTTAATGATCAAAGATGATAAAACTGTTGAAAAATACAAAAAATGGAACATAGATTTAGAAAAAGCATCTGGATATGACCACCATTATTTACCAGCNCCATCAACGTATTTGGTTGGTGAAAAAGGTACCATTCAATTTCAGTACACAAACCCTAATTATTCAGTGCGGCTAGATCCTGAATTGTAGGTAGCAGCTGCTAAAAGTTATATAAAACCAAAGGTAAGAAAGTTAAGTAAAAGGGTTTAGTTAATCTAATACCTGAACACTATCATACAAGTTATCTAAGAGGTGTGTATCATGGCTAACAACTAATACACATTGTTCTTTTTTGGCTTGTATTAACCAAAGCCGAAATTTTTCGATGGTTATTTTGTCCAATCCATTAAAAGGTTCATCAAGCAAAATTACTTGTGGGCGACCAATAAATACACAACACAAAGTAAATTTTCTGCGTGTTCCAAATGACATTTCAGAAAAAGGGGTATCATTAAATTGTNTTAATTTAATTGAATCCATAAAATCAANAAGCTCTTCACTTAATTCAGTCTCTTTGATTTTTGCTATTAGGGTTAAAAACTGCAATCCTGTCATGAATGGATAAACTTCAGGCTTGTCCGCAACAAAACATAATGACGACTTGGCTTTGATGGACTGGGTTTTTAAATCAAATCCCATAATTTTAACAGTGTCTTTATCAATGGGTACAATACCGCATAGGCTTTTTAAAAGAGAGCTTTTGCCTGAACCATTTAATCCTTGTATCCAATGTATTCCTTGGCTAAAACTTGCATTAAATTGGTCTAAAACCAGAAGGTCATCATATTTAATAGATAGGTTGTTAATCGTAATTTTTTTCATGTTAAGTTAAATAAAGTTATAGATGTAATAATAAAGAGCACCACAAATGTGATGAAAGTTTGTTGTTTAACAACATAGATACGAATTGGATAGCAAATAATGAGTAATAATAAGTGATATAAAAACACACCAGGCAAGGTCTGATATTCAGTAACTGATATTGCCCATAAATAGAAAACAACATGCACCAAAGCAGTTAATACAATAATATAAAATATATCTCTGGTGATCCAAAAGCTATTTTTAATCGGTAAGGTAATTAACCAAGGCTTAAGGGTGTTTCGTTGATCCAAAAAACTCACATAAAAACCACTAATAAAGTAGGCGAGTAATGTNTCAAGCACAATATAGTAGGGTGTTAACTCTTTATAGTCGTCCACCCAATAATTGATGGAAAGTGTAAAACCAAACATTATGCCCATAATGATTATTATTCGAAATAAACTGCTCGTTAAGCCTGATTTAAATAGTATTTGAAAATAAAAATTATGGGAAAATAAAGAGGGAAAAAACCTATTTCTCTTAAGAGAGAAATGATGGTAGCTTTGTCTCACATTAAATAAAAATTTCAAAACAAAGAGATATAACAACAAATAAGATAAAGCTAATTGATAAAAACTATAAGCTGAACTCAACTGGGCAGTAAATATCATTCCGATACCTACTATCAGTCCAATTCTTGTAATTGAATAATTAAAAATCATAATATATTGTGTTACAAATAGTAGTAAAACCAAAAAAGTAACATTTGTTACTGCTAAAAACAGTATGTCTTTATCGTCAGGAATATAGAAGTAACTCGCTAAAATAATAGGCCATAAGAAATGATTACTAACTAGTATCATTTTTACATTTGTTTTATTTTTGGAGGATTCAGAGATGGGTAGAGAGTCTTGGAAAAGTGTAAACTTTCCACCATTTATTGCCAATCTTTGTGCTCTAGACCAAACTATAAATATGATCATTAAGCAGTACAGATAAACTTGTTTGGTAAAAAAAGTAGCTTCAGGCAGGCTCAGAATAATAAAAGGTTTTGTGATAAATTCCAACAACAAGTTAAAGTTTTCACCAACACCAACGCCTGGTAAAAACATAACAAGAATGACAATACCCATTAAATAGCGGTTGATGAATTCTTTTGTTTTTAGCATAAACCAGCTTATACGCCATTGAAATAAAGTTTTATTGTGCATCAACAAGTCATAGGTTGTGAATGTGGTTTGACTGCTTTATTCAGCCATTGTTCGGAAAGTATTAAATAAAGTTACTTCTTACCTATACTGGCAATCATAGATCCTGAAACGATGAACACAATTCCAACCATCCCAAGTAAATGAANTTGTTCCGCTTGAATTAAATTTGGGAACAATGTAGACATCAGGTTAATGAAAAGCAGTGTAAATACTGGAACCATCGCAATTACCATTCCTACTTTAGAAGCTTGCCAATGTTTCAAAGCCTGGGCAAAAGCACCATATGCTCCAACCGTATTGATAGAAGCATATGAGAGGGCGAGCCATTGATTCATGTCTAGGTTACTGAGTTCNAAAGGTTTGATCGTTGGCAAAAGAACAAATGAGGCAAGTACATAAATCCCTGCCAAAATGGCTTGTGGTGACAGTACATCATGTAATTTTTTTTGAATTAAGGCATAAATTGCCCAAGTAATTGCAGCAAAAAATAAAATAACTACACCTGACGAATATTCTNACTTTATTATTGTTCCTAATTGATCTTTAAAAAAGAAACTTAATCCAAGAAATAATAATGATGCCCCAAATTTTTGTTTTAAACTAAAGGATTCTTTGTAGACGAAAACACCCCCTAAAATCATTAACAANGGTGCGAGCTGGATTAATACTTGAGCATTAGCTGGAGTCGTTTTTTCTAAGCCAATAAGAAAGCCTACATAATTCCCTATAAGCATTAAACCTGCTAACAATAACCAAAGCCAATTGACCAATGATAAAGACTTGAAACCTCTCCATGAACCAGAATAAAAAATCACCATAAGAGTNATTAATGAGGCGATGAAAAATCTTAACCACGTTAAAGTCCAAGCATCCATAATATCAAGGCTAATTTTAAGAGCAACAGGAAGGGTTGACCAAAAGAAAACAACCATTAAGGATAGACCTAATCCAATTTTCCAGCTATTTGTTTGTGAGCTCATTGTAATTTATTGTTCGAGTTTATTAATGGAAAGCAATCTACTTTAACTAGGTTGAATTTAATAGCATTTATTCCATTTGTACTAATAAATTAACAGAATATTCAGTTATCATTCAGCATATCTCCTATACTATGCTTTATAGTTACAAACCCTTGTGGAAAAATTATGAAAAGATTAGTTGTTATTATNAGTATTGTCTTAAGTTTACAGGCTTGTGTGACAAGCCCAAATCGTTATGCACAATACGAAGATGTGTATTATGAAAATGACTATTATGGATACGATGATTATGGCTATGACTCATATGCTAGTAATTATTATCCAGATCGTTGGGGTGTGAATTATAGTGACGTTTATTACAGTCCTTATCGTTATCCGCGTGTTGGGTTTTATAATCATTATTCAAACTCACCCTATAGTTCTTGGGGGAGTTATTCTCCATGGGGATATAACAATGGTTATAGCTATGGATTGAGCTTTTCTTTTGGAAATAATTACTGGGGCTATAATAACTACTATAACAACAACTATTATGGTTATAATAATTATAACCCTTATTCAAGTTCCTATTATTCTGGATACTGGAACAACTATTGGAACAACTATAACACCAATAGACATATATCTGCTCGTTCAGAAGTGGCCCGATTGGCGGCCAGAAATCAAGGACGTTACCAAAATACTAACAATAACCGTTATAATAACAATGTCTATAGCAACAGCAACTCGAGTTATAACAACAGAAACTATAATAATAGAAATATAAATCGTACTAACCGCGCAACACCAAACAACCCTCGAACAAACGTAAGAGGAAGGGGTGTCTCTGGGTACTCAAGTAATCGTCAACCAGCTTCAAATGTACCTTTTAGCAATGGATATAGCCAAAACAATACTAATAATAGAAACTATAGAACCAATAGAAGAAACACTCAATCACAACCCAACACNTCAAACAACAATAATGCACGAAGACAAGTTATCAATAATCGCAGTCGAAACAATGGATTGATTTCATCTGGAACGAACACAAGAAAACCTGCGAATTATTATAATAATCAATCAGCTAAACCAGTCAGAAGTAATACTGGAAACAGGGTCATTAGACAGGGAAATAGCTATTCGAATTCAAGGCAAAATACAAATCAATCCAGACCTGCTCCATCACAAAATAATAGAGCAAGGACCAATACAGGAAATAGAGAGATAAGACAGGGTAGCAGTTACGCCAATACTAGACCTAACTCATACCAACGTCAACCTGCTCAATCGCAAAATAACAGAGCAAGAACTAACTCAACATACAATGTAAATAGACAACAATACCAAACNCAAAGACAGGTGGTTAAGCCAACTTATCAGTCAAGTCCAAGAGCTGTCAATTATTCGAAGCCTGGTGCCGCAATGGGAGCAACAAAACCAAAACCTTCAAATAACAACTCATCTTCTAATTCCTCGAGCTCAAAAAAGCCAAGCAACAATAGTCGCTCAAANTCTAACTCACGAAGTTCTTCAAATAGACCTGCATCAAATTCAAGAAACCGTTCTTCAAATAATGCAAGATCAGAATTACGAGGAAGAAGATAAAAAACAATCACAATTTATCAAAGAGGCAAGCATTATAGCTTGCCTTTTTTTTGAGTAAAATAGGTGGCAAATGTATCACTGTAATTCGTATTTCTCAATCATGATTAGGGTATAATCTCAACCATGAGTATAAACCTTGAACAACTTCTAATATTCGGCGGAGCATTTATTTTCGGTGTATTTGTTTATTGGTTATATGTGCNTTCTCGTACAAATTTAATCATCGAAAATGAAAAATCAAACCTAACTACAGAATTAAAACTCAATCAGCAAAAACTTGAAAAACTGCAAGAGTATTATGTCAAGTTACATAAAAGTGCAAAAGAACACGAAAAAGATAATCTATATCTTGCTGCAAACAATAAAAGCCTTGTAACAGAATTAGCTGTTTCAAAACANCAATTAGTCCGTTTGAAAGAAGTGCAAGATGAAATATATCAACTCAAACAACATTTGTCTAAAAAAGAAATTGAAAACATCAAATCACAAACAATGATTGCAGAATTGCAAACGCTGAATACACAACAACAAAAAGCAGCTGACGAAAAATTGACCTTGTTAAATGAAACAAAAGATGAATTAAAAAATCAATTTAAGACATTGGCCAATGATATTTTTGATGAAAAAGGCAGAAAGTTCTCCGCACAAAGTAAAGAGAAATTAAATGCGATTATTAACCCATTTTCACAGCAGCTTAATGAATTCAAGAAAAAGGTAGATGATGTTTATGACAACGAAGGTAAACAAAGGGCATCGTTAATAACTGAAGTCAAAAGTTTACGTGAACTCAATCAGCAATTAAATATAGAAGCAAAAAACCTTACCCAGGCATTAAAAGGCGATAAAAAACTGCAAGGAAATTGGGGCGAGTTGATTTTAGAACGTGTGTTGGAGCAGTCAGGTTTACGTAAAGGGCTAGAATATGAAACCCAAGGTGGGTTTCGTGATGCAGAAAACAACATACTTAAACCTGATGTTATTATTCACTTACCCCAAGAGAAAGATATTATCGTTGATTCTAAAGTCTCATTGGTAGCGTATGAAAAATACGCTTCAGCAGAATCAACTAAAGATCAAAACATGGCATTAAATGAGCACATGGAAGCGATTAAAAACCATATCAAAACCTTAAGTGAAAAAGATTACACAAACTTATCCGGTGTAAAAACATTAGATTTTGTTTTGATGTTTATTCCAATTGAACCAGCTTTTATGATCGCTTTTCAGAAAAATGATACAATATTTGTAGATGCATTTTCTAGTAAAATAATTGTGGTCACTCCCACAACGCTATTGGCGACATTAAAAACCATTGAAAATCTTTGGCGTTATGAGAAGCAAAATCAAAATGCGCGCGATATTGCTGATAGAGCCGCTAATATTTATGATAAATTTAGAGGGTTTATTGAGGACATAGAAAAACTAGGAAAACAATTAGATACCACGCAATCAACATACCATGATGCATTAAGCAAACTTACTAGAGGTCGTGGCAACTTAGTTAATCAGGCACAACAACTGCTTGATTTAGGTGTAAAAGTAAAAAAAGAAATCCCCAAATCAATGCTTGGAAAAGTCGAATTAGAAAAGAGGAAAAGTGATGAATATAAATAAGTCAATTAAAAAATGGCATGAGTTTATTGAAGGCGAAGACTTAAGCGTACTCAATGAATTATTAGCACAAGATGTGGTATTCCACTCTCCAGTGTTACATACACCACAAAAAGGCAAAATCTTAACCAAAATGTATTTAAGTGCGGCTTATTATGTATTTAAAGACAATGATTTTGTCTATACAAGACAGGTGATTCAGGGTAATCAGGCGGTATTAGAATTTGAAACCGTCATTGATGGGATTGTGATAAATGGCGTAGATATAATTGAATGTAATGTTGAAGGAAAATTTATTGACTTCAAAGTTATGATTAGGCCATTGAAAGGCCTAAAATTGTTGCAACATAAAATGTTTGAAATGTTAGAGAAAGCAAAATGAAGAAACTAACAGTTTTCTTAATTGTTTCCCTCACAGCTATGCCAGTATTCTGCAAAGCTGAAAAACCAGTTAAGTCAAAAACCCCTTATCAAATCATCGCAGATGCTCCCAATAAAGATTGGCGCAACTTAGATGTCAATAATACTTTATATATCACACTTGAGTCAGGACTTGTGGTTGTTGAACTTGCTCCACAATTTGCCCCTCAACATACTGAAAATACAAAAAAACTCGTTAAAGATGGGGTTTTTGACAATACAAGTTTCTATCGTGTCATAGATGGGTTTGTTGCTCAAGGAGGACCAGCAGATCCAGAAAAGCTATCACAACCCAAAAATGGTAAATTGAGTATTGATGCCGAATTTACAATTGCTCCTAATAAACCTTTTGTGTTTACACCATTAAATGCTTTTGATGGCTATGCAGCAGAAGCCGGGTATGTTGATGGTTTTCCTGCTGGTAGAAGCAAAGATAACAAGTCAAACTGGTTACTACATTGTTATGGTGCCTTAGGTATGGGTAGGGCTAATGAAACCAATAGCGGTGGTACAGAACTGTATGTTGTTATTGGAACAGCGCAGCGTTATCTTGATAAAAATGTGACAGTATTTGGTCGTGTTGTTTCAGGAATGCCGCATATCCAAGCATTGAAAAGAAGCACTACTTTAAATGGAGAGGTTGATGTAAAAAAAGACAATAAAATTATTAGTATTAAAGTTGCCAGTGATTTAAAACCAGAAAAACGACTTGCTTTACAAACCATGAAGACAGGTTCAAAGAGTTTTAAAGCTTTAATTCAGTCTAGGAAAAACCGCAATGGAGAGTGGTTTGTTCATCAACATAATTATATTGATGTCTGCTCAGTTGCGGTTCCTGTGAGAATTAATAAAACAGAAAATTAATTATTGCTGCCATTCAATGGTTAGATAGCCTGACAAATCAGGGGTGTTGTAACCATTGATAGTTTGATACTGTTTGTCCAAGGCATTTTCAATCTTTGCAGAAAACCTCCAATGACTATTGAGTTTATAAGCAGCGCGAATATCAATAATAGTATAGCTCGCTAACT
>JGI24724J26744_10002813_pt1 | contig 11408 bp, 9 predicted proteins | sample Cruoilmetagenom7_FD_26744 | JGI IMG/M metagenome (IMG submission 26744)
CACAGAAGGTGCTCCAGCAGCCTTAACAATATCCTTCCCATTATCATTTATAACCAAAATAATGTTATTTATCCCCGCATTTATTAAATTGTCTATACAATGTTGTATCACCAATTTATTTCCTATTGGCAGTATAACTTTAGATTCACCCATACGTGAAGCTTTTCCAGCTGCTAAAACAATGGCATATATACTTTTCATATTTCTTTAGTTTTCACCCAGTTATATTTACCCATGCAGGGACCTGATTAATGGTTATATCAAAAACAGGCATGACAAAAAGATAGGTTAAAATTACAACGGATATAATACCAATGACATTAAGAATAAAACCATTTTTTGCCATTTGAGGTATCGTTACATAACCAGATCCATAAACTATTGCGTTTGGCGGTGTTGCCACAGGAAGCATGAAAGCGCAGGAAGCAACAATCGCCGCTGGGATAACCAGCAGTAAGGGACTTTGTCCTATCCCTAATGCGACTGCAGACAATATAGGCATCATCATAGCAGTTGTTGCTGTATTTGAAGTCATCTCTGTTAAAAAAATAATAAGTGTTACAACTGCGATTATCATTATTATTGGGGGCGTATGTTCCATGAGCTGTACTCTTGATCCTATCCATGTGGCAAGACCTGTACTTTTAATCCCTGCTGCCAATGATAAACCTCCTCCAAAGAGTATTAATACCCCCCATGGAAGTTTTAGTGCCCATTTCCAATCCATAACAAATAGATTATTTTTTAAACTAATAGGAATAAGAAATAATAGTAAAGCACCTGTCATTGCTACAGTACCATCTGTTATCATTGATGGATCAGGGAGTGTGACGCTTATAGGCTTACGAAAGATCCAACATAAAGCTGTTATAGTAAATACAAGAGCAGTCCATTTTTCCCCCTTGCACATTGAACCCATTTTTTTCAGTTCGCTATTGATTATCTCTTTTCCACCCGGGATTTTTTTTATGGCAAAAGGGTTCATTTTTATGAGAGAAACCCATATGACCGGAATCATGAATAAAACAAGAGGGACCCCAACCAATAACCATTTTGCAAATGAAATTTGGTAATCGAAGGTTTCAAGCAGAAACCCTGCTAATATAGCATTTGGCGGAGTTCCGATAAGTGTCGCTATCCCTCCAACAGAAGCGCTGTAAGCTATTCCTAGCATAAGATTAAGTCCAAAATGGAAGTTTTCCGGCGAAAAATCAATATGTTTATCAAGACCTTCCATTTCCCCCCTTTCTATAACAAGTGTAATTACTGCAAGTCCAATAGGCATCATCATGACAGCAGTAGCTGAATTAGATACAAAAGCAGAAATAGCTGCTGTAGCTACCATAAAGCCAAATATAATTCTGCTGGGAGAGAATCCAATAAGTCTAATAGTATTCATGGCGATACGTTTGTGTAAATTCCATCTCTGCATGGATAAGCCTATGATAAATCCTCCCATATATAAAAATATAACATCGCCGGCATATGGCACAGCTACTTGCTTTGCACCAAGAATACCAAGTATTGGCATCAGCACCAAAGGTATAAGGCTCGTTATGGGTATAGGAATAGATTCACATATCCACCATGTAGCCATTAAAAGCGCCACCCCGGCCATGCGTTGCGCTTCAATTGACATTTTATCCGGAGCAGGTATTATCAACATAATTACAAAAAAAGCTGGCCCAAGTAATAAGCCTAAAATTTGGCGTCTATTATAGTTTGTAAAACTGCCATTATTATTTTTATTTCCACCCTCACTTTTTTTACCTTTTTGGTCATTATCAGAAAAACTGTTACTGTTTCTACTATTGAGATCTCTACTTCCCTTTTGACTAGGATTGTCTTCTCCCTCGCCTCTGCTATTTAAGTAAAAACTACAAAAAAATCTCTTGTTAAAATGACTTAAAACAGCTACAGGGAAGAATAATAATAATTTTTTAGTGTCATAGTGCATTTCCCACAATTTGCCGGTGATTGCAGAGAACATAAATTACCTCCGAATATAAAAAATATGTATAATATATTTTAAAACATCCCTCTAAGTATGTGAACACCTGAAACCAGTAGGAGATGGTAACTCTTTTTAGTATTATACTTTCATGTAAAGATAGATAGTAGATAAAAATAGCTATTTTAGTTTATATAATCTTGCTGAAGGAAATTTATTATAAATTTCATCAAAATTATCCTTATCATATTTCCCCAGAAAAAACATTTTGTTAAAATTAGAATTGTAGGTGTTTTCAGGTAAAAGATATACATTCCTGATATTTTTATCTATTAATATTATTTGGATGTATATCCCGTTAGCAAATCCATAATCATATTCCACTATTACCTCTCCATCTCTAATAAAGATAGCTTTCTTAATAGGGAGCATATTGTTTGTTATTCCATTATTTAAATCAATCGTTATCCCCCTGCACTGGAGATTATTGTTTTTAAATGAATTACATCGTAACAGTTTATACCCTGCAACAGTTTTTTCCCCTATTTCAGAATTAAAATTTCCTATGCTATTTATTGCTCCATATTTTGGTATCATATCTTTTGTAAATAATAGATAATTATTACTTTTTATTGTACCTTTATAATTTATAATTTTACTATCTGCATAAGCTAGATCACTTTGTTTCAGTAGCTTTGATATCCCGAGTGTCCCTTTATTCTCAATGAAACTTAAAGTATTATGTAAAGTGTTCTGACTGTCTGTGGTTAATGCGTTAGCTATATAATAGGTCTTTGGTGATCTTTGCGTTCCGCCATCGTGATATGTGGTAAACCCTGTTATATCTTCAATTGCATACCCATAATCCCACCAGCTTACAATTTTTGCATCTCCTAAATCTAATTTTTTTATATCTAGAAAACTGTGGATAATTTCAGATTTTATAGAAGGAGCAGGGGTATAATTTAAAAAACTAAATTTTACTGTAATAAAGACAATCAATAATAGGGCAAATATATATGTAATTGTATAGACGATTATGCTTTTAATTTTAAATGCATTGATTATTTTGGCTGATAAAATATGGAGTATCATTCCATATCCAATACCAACAAAAGGACTGAGAAACATAGAAAACCGTATGGAGCTTTTAAAGCTTAGCATGCCTAGTAAAAAAAGAGGTAAGATAGGGACAATTTTATCCCAATAAAAAATAGAGCTTATCAGAAAGCATACCAGACCTAAGATTGTCACGTAAGGATCGTTTAACATGGAGGAGAGAACAACATCTATGGGTTTTGCTTGAGCTTCAGTAATAGTATTTAAAATATTGGGTAAATTAGAGGTGCTTGCTGGCAATATTAATATATATTTTGTGATAAAAGTCCAAAGTTGTGAAACCCCTTCCCACATATAAAAGGGGTTTGAAAATATAGCAAACAACACTATGGAAATTAAAGCGGTTACAGGTGGAACACGTTTTATGACTAGTATTCCCAATAAGATAATTAAATATACAACAGTAAAGCCTGGATGGTGATACCACAAATAGAAAAGATACATGGTTAGTCCTGCCAAAATTGATAACAGGTAAATATGGGTGACTTTTCTTACTTTTAACAGCAGCACTATCCAAAAGGAGGCCAGCAATGGGAAAAAAAGATTTAAAGCATCTGTGTCAACCCGTCCAATGGAAGTTCTCGCTATATACATGTAAGAAGTTGTGCAAGTAATACTTCCTAAAAGTCCTGCTAAAGGGAGCCTTAATATGTAGAAATATAGTACCAGAGGTATAATAAAAAAACTTGCCAGTATGGGGATGATATATATTCCTATCCAATAAACGCTGATATCAAAAAAAACAGACAGTTTCGCTATTATAAAGCTCAACATGGGGATAGGATTTGGTTTTTTTTTATAATCAGGATAAAATCTTAAAGAGTCTTTTGCCGAGGGGATGTAGTCACCATTTTTATATTCTTTGGCATATCTAAGCCATAAATATGCATCAAGAGTGGTCATCGCAGGGTATTCTTCTGCAATATATGCATCCTTATCATCATGCCAGTAGTGCAATTTATTTAATCTTGTATGGATAGAAAAAGCAAAAACGATGAATAGGAGTGCTATGAAAACGAGAAACAAAAAATTCTTTTTTTTATCCAAAAATATATTCCTTCCTCAAATAAGAGAGAGAATTGTATCTTTAAAAAATATACTGATATTATTTTAAGTAAAACATACAGCAGTTTAANCTCATAATNCAAAAGTTGATGGGTGTTTTTTGTAACTAAAAAATAGATTGCTAGATGTTTATAACCCAAGAACATCAAACATGGAGTAATTCCCTGCTGGTTTCCCAACGATCCATTTTGCAGCTTGAATAGCTCCTGAAGCAAAAACATCCCTGGAACTGGCCTTATGTTTGATCTCTATTCTTTCAGAATCGCCACAAAACATTACAGTATGTTCCCCAACTATATCTCCACCTCTGATAACCTGCATGCCTATTTCCTTGTCAGTTCGTTCTCCTATGAGGCCTCTTCTGCTGTATACCATATCATTGTTTATATCTCTGTTTGTTGCTTTGCATATTATTTCTGCAATTTTTGATGCAGTCCCACTTGGGGCATCTTTCTTTTTTCTGTGATGTGCTTCAATAATTTCAATATCGTATATATTGCCTATAGCGTTAGAAACCATCTCAATAATTTTAAAGGTCAGATTAACACCCATGCTCATATTTGGAGATTGTAGAACAGGGACAGTGCCACCTAGCTTTTTAATTTTCCTTATCTGTTCTTCGGAAAAACCTGTACTACCAATGACAATGGGTTTATTTAAATTAGCATATGTTTTAAGATTGCTAATGGTTGCCTCAGCCGATGTAAAATCTATTAAAACATCAGCATTTATTGATGACAAAGAGATATCAGAGGAGACCTCTACCCCGCTGGTTTCCGAAAGTACAATTTCTCCTATATCTTTTCCAATAAGCTCTGAAAAATGGGAATCAACAGCTCCTGGGAGGGTTATTTCCTCATCCTGTAATGCTATAGAGGCAATTTTCTTCCCCATTCTTCCAGCAGCTCCAACTATGCAAATCCCTATCTTTTCCATAAGATCTCCTCTTGTTGTCTAATGCTAGTTAACAAGTTTTAAATCTAACTTTTTTAAAACGCATCTTAATTTATCAATATATTTTTCAGTCATTACTACGAGAGGGAGCCTTATGTCATCTTCAACCATGCCCATCATATATAAAGCTTTTTTTACGGGGATCGGATTGGTTTCCAAGAATAAGGCTTTAAAAAGATCAAAGAGCTTATAGTGTATGTCTCTTGCCCCAATAAAATTTCCTGAAAAGAATAGACTGCACATGTCAGACATATCTTTAGGGACTACATTAGAAGCTACTGATATTACACCTTTAGCTCCTATGCTCAGCAGAGGGTAGGTTAGAGAATCTTCGCCACTTAGTAAGGTGAAATTGTTTTCAGTATTTTTAATAATCATGGCAGCCTGGTCAAGTGATAGACTTGCCTCTTTCACCCCTACAATATTACTTATAGTGGATAGCTTTATGATTGTTTCAGGAAGAATATTGCAAGCAGTTCTTCCAGGCACATTGTATATGATAATGGGTATATTAACACTGCTGGCAATATTTTTATAATGTTCATACAGGCCTTCTTGAGTAGGTTTATTGTAATATGGCGTAATAATTAACGCTCCATCCGCCCCCATCTCTTCCGCGTGTTTAGTAAAATAAATAGTTTCATGTGTGCTGTTTGAACCTGTTCCTGCGATAACAGGCACACGCTTTTTAACTTGATCTATGACGATATCAATTACATTGCAATGCTCTTCATAAGTAAGTGTAGCCGATTCTCCTGTTGTTCCGCACGGGACAATGCCATTAGTACCATTTTCAATCTGAAAATCTACAAGATTTCTAAGATGTATTTCATCCACCTTATCATTTTTCAGAGGTGTTACTATAGCAACATTACTACCTCCAAACATATCTTCCTCCGTTTACAAAATACAATTTATATTTTTTACTAATAGAGATACGATTCTTTGTAAAATACTCCTTTATATATAATTCTGACATCACCTTCTAAAAAGTATTTGTTGTTTTCTTTATCTACTTTCAGTATTTCTTTACTTGAAGTTAAAATGTTCACAGGATAGCGCACAATATTTTTTGTTGTGGCAATAATAGCAGTAGCAACAGCACCTGTACCACATGCAAGGGTTTCTCCTTCCACGCCTCTTTCAAAAGTTCTCATCCTTAGAGTATTTTGATCACGTCTGCTGAAAAAATTCACATTAGTCCCTTCAGGTTGGAACATTGCATGATCTCTCACAAGTTTACCAAAATATTCCACATCATAATCCTCTACTGATGAAACTTCTTGTACAGCATGGGGAACACCTGTATTAACACTGGAGATATTCATTTTTAAGTCATCAAGTGGCAGAGCGCAGTCTAATTTCATGTCAAAGGGATTTGTCATTTGAACTTTCACCAGTTTATCACCCATTATCTTATAGGTGATATTACCTGCGAGTGTTTCAAATGTGCCATTTATGCCGCTAATACCATTCAAATAGGCAAATCTTGCGGTACATCTTGATGCGTTACCACACATCTCAGGTTTGCTTCCATCTGCATTATAAAATGTCCATTTGAAGTCATGCTTATCTGATTTTTCTATCAATACCAATCCATCAGCGCCTATGGATACGCGTCTTGAACAAACTTTAGAAATTATATTATCTATATCTACACCAATTAGTTTATCGTTTATATCATTCTCTAAATTGTTGATAATGATGAAATCATTCCCACTCCCGCTCATTTTCCAGAATACTACTTTTTTCAAATCCATTTCTTCATAATTCTAATGGGTTATTGAATTTATATCAAGTGGTATTCTATAAAAATCGTGATAAAATATTACTTTATTATTGTGAACTAACAATTATAATTGTGCAAAGAGATACACCAATTCGTGTAATTGAATTACGCGAATTGGTGCGTGACATCTCTTGTTATACAATATATTATTTTAGATGAGTTCCTGTTCACTTTTGATCTTTGACAGTTTGATCTCTTTTTCAACTTCATACAGAAGCTTGTCAAAGTTATCCTCTACTTCAGGCGACAATTCCATTTCCATCTGGATGTTTTTAGACTGGATTCCGAAAAGAACAATATTGCCGGGCCTGTATCCCATGAGATCTGCAGTCAATAAGAGATCTTTTATCCCCATCTGATGTGGAGAAAGTTTTGTTTCAAATACCGGGTCGATATCTTCCCCTTCAATTCTAACCACTGTTCCTGCTGACACACCTATATCAATAGCATCAATTATAATAAGTTTTTCAGACCATTCGATATGTGGGAGCAAATCAAGACCCAGGGTCCCCCCATCCAATATCCTGAAATTTTCACTATCTCCATACATCTTATGTAAATGCTTCACAGCAAGCACACCAACTGCATCATCATTCATCAGCAGATTGCCTATACCAAGTACTAGCAAATTTGTCATAACAGCTTAGATGTCAAACTTATTTTCCTACACGCTCTGGCTTCCACCCTGAAAAAATAGAGCTTATTTCGCCTGACCTGGTTTTAAAATCAAATATAACAGCACTGTATATGTGGTTAATAACAAATCCTCCAATAAAATACATTAAGATATAGTGATAGAACCTTGCTGACTGGTTACTAACTATACCAAATACCCAGCCAAACATTGAGTATAGGAGACCATTCGGATTGTACTGCGCCCATAATGCAAGTCCTGTAATTATTTGTAGTATAAAGAGTGTGAATAGTACTATATAAGCAGCAACTGCTACAGGGTTATGACCTAAAGTGTGGGGGACATTTTTTCGCAAAAAGATATAGTATTTCAAGTAGGCGAAAAACGTTTTCCTATCATTTTTTTTGAATATACTGGGTATTCCTCTGAAGCTGCTCTGAGCCCCCCCTATAAAAAACCAGAGAGCTCTTACAAGAATGCTAAGAATAAAGATCATTCCAGTCAGATAATGCGCAAATCTAAACCATCCCATAACGTAAGGTGTAGTAGTTCCGCCCGTAACCTGTATAAAAGGGTAGTGTATATATGCCCCTGTAACAGATAGTATTATTATACAAATAAAGTTAAGCCAGTGCGATACCCTTACTGGTCCTTCCCATACATAAATGAACCGAGTTACTGCGCATGTATATTTTTCTTCAGATATTTCAGACATAATATACCCCCTTAAAGAACTTTGACTTTTGCTTTGATATCGCCTTTCTCATCATAGAGGTGTACAGCACAGGCGAGACACGGGTCAAAAGAATGAATAGTTCTCAATATCTCAAGAGGTTTCTCTGGATCCGCTATAGGCGTGCCTATCAGAGATTCCTCATACTGTCCTCTGATTCCATTTGCATCCCTTGGCCCAGCATTCCAGGTAGAAGGAACAACTGCCTGATAATTTTTTATCTCTTTATTCTCAATCACGACCCAGTGACCTAATGCTCCCCTGGGTGCTTCGTGAAAACCGTACCCTTTAGCACTCTTAGGCCATGTTTTGGGATCCCATTTTTCATTATTATGCATGGAATAGTCACCTGTTTTTATATTTTGGACAAGCATATCAATCCATTTTGGGATTCTATTAACCATGATAAGTGATTCAATACCTCTTGCAGCTGTTCTGCCCAGAGTAGAGAATAAAGCTCCAGCTCCAACACCCAGCTTATTCAAAACAAAATCAACGGTTTCTTTAATCTCTTTATGACCGCTGGCATAACCCACTATCATACGGGCAAGAGGTCCAACTTCCATAGGGATATCATTGTATCTGGGGGACTTAACCCATGAATATTTATTATCTGTATCTAAATATTCATAAGGAGGTTTTGGCCCTGTGTAATTTTTTTCTGTTTCTCCATCCCATGGATGTCTGCTCTTTTTATTACCATCAGAATAATCATACCATGAATGTGTCACATATTCTGTTATTTTTTCATGGTCAACGTTTACGATATTGCTTAAATCTCCGCCCAAAACTATACCCGAAGGCATCCATAAATCATCAGGATACCCTGTTTGAGATTCTGAAAAATCACCATAAGACAAATAGTTTTTATGACCCCCGCCTACAGCAGCCCAATCTTTGTAAAAGGAAGCAACAGCTAGAAGATCTGGGATATAAACTTGTTCCACAAATTCTTTTGCCATATTTACATATTTACTGATAAGTGCAATTTTGTCTGCATTAAGAGCATTTTGGCTGTTTGGATCGATAGGTATAGCCATACCACCCACAAGAAACGTTTGAGGATGCGGATTTTTAGAGCCCAATATTGCATGTATTTTAATTATCTCTTTTTGTAAGCTTAAAGCTTCCAGATAGTGAGCTACTGCCATAAGGTTTGCCTCAGCAGGCAATTTCATAGCTGAATGCCCCCAGTAGCCACTTGAAAAAGGACCCAGCTTCCCGGTTTTGACAAAAGCGCCTATTTTATTTTGAACAGACCGGAAATAATCCTCACTGGAAAGCTTCCAGTTTGATATGCTTTGCTGTAAAGCAGAGGTCTTTTTAGGATCTGCGCTTAAGGCTGATACTATATCTACCCAGTCCAATGCGTGTAAGTGATAAAAATGTATCACATGGTCCTGCACATTTTGAGATCCCATTATAATATTTCTTATCATTTCAGCATTAAAAGGTATTTTTATATCTAAAGCATCTTCCACAGCCCTAATGGATGCCAGAGAGTGGACTGTGGTACATACACCGCAAAACCTTTGAGTAAAATACCAAGCATCTCTGGGGTCTCTTTTTTGCAGGATTTTTTCAATTCCTCTGAACATTGTGGAACTTGACCAGGCATCAACTATTTTCCCTCCTTCCACTTTTGCTTCTATCCTAAGATGACCCTCAATTCTGGTTATAGGGTCAACTACTATTTTTTTAGCCATAACAAACACCTCTCTTTATTTATTATCTTTTAGTCTTTATCTGGATATGCGTCTTGAACTTCTTTTACCAGATCTCTATTTCTTGCCACAGTTACAATTCCGTGGGCGGTAAAAGCAACTGCTGCAAGTCCTACAACTGCAGCACCTACCTTTGTAGCAGTAGCTTCAACACCAAAGCCTGGGACAGACGGTAACCTATGATACATGGGCATCATAGTATCCCAAAATCCTGGTTCACTGCAGCCTGCGCAGCCATGCCCAGCCATTACAGGCCAGCTTAAACCATCATTATACCTTATGGTAGGACAGTTGTGAAAAGTCTCAGGTCCTTTACAACCCATTTTGTAAAGGCACCACCCTTGTTTATGAGCTTGATCGCCCCACTGTAGCACATATTGACCTGCATCAAAATGTGACCTTCTTTCGCAGTTGTCGTGGATTCTTTTCCCATATGCAAACTTGGGCCTCAGAAACTTATCTACTGCAGGAAGAGAACCAAAAAGCAGATAATGCACAATTGTGGCAGTTAAATTATCTGCGTTCATAGGACAACCGGGCAAATTAATTATTGGAACACCACTCATCAGTTCATATACACCCTTTGCTTCTGTTGGATTAGGGTAGGCTGCAGGTAAACCTCCATAAGTAGCACAGGTTCCAACAGCAATAATCATGGCTGCATTACCACCGACCTCTTGTAAAATATCCATAGCAGATCTGCCAGCAATAGTGCAGTAAATCCCGTCATCTGCTGTGGGAATAGAACCTTCAACAATGCAGATATATTGGCCTTTATATTTTTCCATAGCAGTTTTTAAAGAAGCTTCTGCCTGATGCCCAGCACCAGACATGATTGTTTCATGATACTCTATGGATAGATAGTCCAACACCAATTCTCCCACTGTAGGTCTTCCAGCTCTTAGCAATGCTTCTGTATCACCAGCACAATCCTGAAATTCGAGCCAGATTACTGGAGGTCTGTTGTCTGTCTCCACAGCTTCCGCAATCTTTGGCGCCAAAACTGGGGAGAGAGCGAGCGTCCCACTCATGGCAGTACAATACTTGAGAAAATCTCTTCTTGAAACACCGTGTTCTTTTAATAAATTAGAAAATTTTGACATAGGATAAACCTCCATCAGATAATAAGTTCATTATAAACAACACAAATCTAAATACTAACACACGTATTTATAAACCATTGTTTTAATAACATACCACAAACGTACCACAAATAAATCAAATAGGCAATAGAAAAAACAAAAAATATCAAACCAAAGTAGAAATGTTCCCTTTAAGTTTTTCATCATTTATCTGTAATTGCCATAGTAGAAACCATCCATCCAAGTTTTCTTTGATTTTGGTTGCATTTGTTTATTATAATTTAATATCTTTTTTTGTTGTTTTTCTTTAAGTTTAAATATTGCTTTTTACTGCCCGCATACACGGGGCCCCTGCAA
>JGI24724J26744_10002817_pt1 | contig 11403 bp, 10 predicted proteins | sample Cruoilmetagenom7_FD_26744 | JGI IMG/M metagenome (IMG submission 26744)
GAGCGGCGGCCATTATGATCGCCAAATCAATGATCTCTGGGAGATCTTTAATGTTTGGATAAACCCTCACACCCTGGACTTCATCGTAAGACGGGTTGATCAGATAGATCCCACCCGAATATCCCCAATCCAGCAGGTTGTTCAATATCACCAGACCACCAAACCAAATTTGTGCGAGGGAACCAATTATTGCCACGCTCTCCGGCTTAAAAAATGAAGAAAGATCATTATTTTTATCTGTGAGCTTTAGATTTTTCTCTTCTCTTCCAACCATAACCTTCTCATCCTCCATCTTGACCAGCCCAAAACTTCAAGAAGATTTACTTTCCATAAGCCTCCATCCCAATCTCTACTATTCGTTTCAAGGGGAGATCACTGTAGGAGCCGTGATATCGAATATATTCTATATAAAGCTCTCCTTTTTTGTTGTACTCGGGTAAAATCGCATCTCTTCTTCCATCAAATTCTACTGCTGGCACACCAATNTTCTGGCACATCTTAGAATCGAAGGCGGGAGTTGCCTTGACCCATCGCCCCTCGAGGAAAAGTTCGCTATACCCGTGACAGACAAAGAGATTGGTGCCCATCAGCTTAACAAGTTTCTCTGGTGTGAGATTATTTCTGATGGTAGCAAACCCCAATCTGGAGGGAATGCCTACCGCCCTTGCCAAAGTGCTCAATAAAACTGCTTTCTGTACGCAGTATCCTTCCCCACGATTCAAGGTCTTGCTTGCTATGAAGTCTTCTGCATCGAACGAGAATAGATAGGGGTTATATCTTATCTCGTCTCGCACAAAATAAAAAACTCTTTTTGCCCTCTCCAATCCATGGTCGGTGCTTCTAACGAGCTCTTCAGCTCTATCTTTAACGAGAAGAGAGTCATAATCCATGAAATAACTAGCTTTCAGATATTCTTCCATCGTGTCATCCCAAATTTTTCTCCTTGAGCGTAGTTATATAAATTTACCTCATTCATACACCTCCAAAGATAAGATCAAAAAATATTTAATCATATAGCAGGATACTTCAGATGAGAGGTGATTAACTTGGACTTGGAGCTAAAAGTAGTTGAAATAGAACCTTCGGATGGAGTTAATGTGATCGTTGGGCAATCGCATTTTATAAAGACCGTGGAAGATATATACGAGGCGATCGTCAATACAGTCCCTCAAGCAAAATTTGGAGTCGCCTTCTGCGAAGCATCTCTTCAACGTCTGGTCAGACACGCCGGCAACGATCCAGAACTGGAGAAGATTGCCGCAGAAAAAGCCATGGAGATCGGCGCTGGACACAGCTTTATCATCTATCTAAAAGAGGCCTTCCCTATAAACATTTTGGGGAGGATAAAAGATGTTCCGGAGGTCTGCACGATTTTTTGTGCATCAGCCGATCCGATACAGCTGATAATAGCTAAAACTGAGCAGGGAAGAGGTATTGTCGGCGTGATAGATGGTTTTGATCCTATAGGGATAGAAGGAAAGGATGATATAGAAAGCAGGAAGAAAATCTTGAGGATGTTGGGGTATAAATTTTGATGACCCTCCTTTTCAAAGGAGGGCATTAACCTAACTTCTTCACCAATTCTCCTACTCTTCTTCCAAATTCTTTACATGCTTCCAACGTTTCATCATCAGGCTTTCCTATTGAGACAACTCCATAGTGGCCGCCTGTTTTGATGGGGTCTCCGATGATGATCATTCCGTGGCATAGCATCGCCTCTATCATCGAGATCAGCGTCGTCTCGTTCCCACCAGATATGCTATTAGAAGATGTAAAAGCCGCGCCAACCTTGCCCTCCAGCTTTCTCCTCACCTTAATGGATCTATCGACAAATTCTTTCATGACACCCGGCATCGATCCGAAGTACGTGGGGGCTCCGAGAACGACTCCGTCTGCTGTCTGTAAATCGTCTAAAGTGGTCTCTTCCACCTTCTTAACTCTTGCATCTACGCCTGCGTCTCTAACACCATCACCGATCGCTTCTGCCATCTTCTCTGTGTTTCCAGTTCTTGAATAATAGACAATCAATACCTCTAACATAATTACCCCCTTAATCTTCATCTTAATATCTCTTTTTCTTGGTAAAAAGTGCGGGAGGTGGGATTTGAACCCACGGATCCCTACGGAACGGGGACCTAAACCCCGCGCCTTTTCCTCTCGGCAACCCCCGCTACGATAGAAGCTTTGCTAGGAGGGCCTTCTCTGAATGAAGTCTATTCTCGGCCTGTTCAAAGATCACAGAATTTTTCCCGTCCATCACCTCAGACGTTATCTCTTTTCCTCTCATTGCGGGCAGACAGTGCATGACGATCACACTCTCTTTTGCGCAACTAACAACCTTCTCATTCACCTGAAATCTTTTAAAGTCCCTCTCTCTCTTCTCTTTCTCCGAATCATCCCCCATTGAGACCCAGACATCCGTATATATTATATCTGCATCCTCTGCGGCTTTATGGGGGTCATCGTATAACTCTATCTTTCCACCTATTCCCTTCGCCTTATTGAATATCTCTTCATCTGGCTTATATCCTTCCGGACAGCCTATAGTCATACTTATATTAAAGAGGGAGGAGAGGAGTAGGAGTGAGTTGCATACATTATTCGGATCCCCAATCCAAGCGAGTTTTAACCCTTCAACCGTACCTTTAAACTCTTTTATCGTCAGTAGATCAGATATTGCCTGGCATGGATGNTCCAAATCCGTCAGAGCATTTATCAACGGAACGCTGGAATATTTNGCCATCGCCGTAAGAGTCTCGTGTTTTANCGCTCTAANCACCATCCCATCGACGTATCTGGATAGAACTCTTGCCGTATCGGATATGCTCTCTCCCCTACTGATCTGAAGATCATCTCTGCTCAGATAAATTGCGTATCCTCCAAGCTGTCTCATCGCAACCTCAAAGGAGACCCGAGTCCTCGTAGATGGCTTCTCAAAGATCATAGCGAGGTTCTTATCCTTGAGAAACTTTCTCTCTTCCCCCCCCTTCATCTCAATAGCCAGATCGAGGATCTCTTCTATTCTTTCCTTTTTAAGGTCTAAAATCGAAAGAAGATGCAATTTAGCCCCTCAGTCTTTTTATATGTTCTATCCTCTTCCTTATTAAAGATTCTTTTCCAATATCGTGCCTCGAGAAGACCTNCCCCTCTATCTTACTCAACTCCCCCTCTGCAATTTTTTCCGCCTCCTCTATAGTATCCGCAATTCCCACGACCGATAAAGAGCGAGAAGAGGTCGTATAGATCTTTCCATCTCGTTCATCAACACTCGAATAGAAGATCTTCGATCTTGGCATTTGAAAATGTCCCATTTTCAAGTTTGCAAATCGAAGATTTGCAACCATCTCTCCTTTGTCTGTCTCTCTTTCCATTCTTCCGCTTATCTTTATGACGGTATCTATCTTTGGGTCTTCGGGGTATCCCTTTGGAACGACATATTTACAGACGGTCGCCTTTCTTTCGTGTTCTATATCCAAAGAATTAAGCCTTTCGTCCAAGATCGATTCGAATATATCCAAAAGATCGGTCTTTAGGATAGGAATCGTATTCATCGCCTCCGGATCTCCGAATCTCGCGTTGTACTCGATCAATTTTATACCCTCTCTGCATAGCATGAATTGCCCGTATAGCACCCCTTTGTACTTCTCACCAGTCTCCTCTCTTATCGCAGCAAGCGTTCTTTCTAATATCTTCACCGCGTCATCGTAATCTCTTCTTTCCATGAATGGAAGAATATCTCCATTATCAGAATAGGATCCCATACCACCGGTGTTTGGCCCTTTATCTCCTCCATAAGCCCTTTTATGATCTTGAACCGCAGGAGACGGAATTAGATCTTTTCCATCCGTGAAAGCCTGTATCGTAAATTCTTCTCCATCCAATTTTTCTTCCAATACGACGCTTTCATGTTTCTTTAATACTTCTTTTATGTATGTTATGACATCTCTCTTATCCTTTAAGTGCTCGCCTACAACTTTTACTCCCTTACCACCTGTAAGCCCAGAGGGTTTAACCACCACCTCTCTATGATCATCCAAAAACTCCTTTACCCCTTCTAAGTCTCTGAAAATTCCAAACTCTGGACAACCCTCTATGTTGTGATCTCTCATCAGTTGCCTTGCCCAGGATTTATCGGTCTCTATCTTTGCAGGAATTTTTTTTGGGCCTATGGCATCTATCCCATTTTCTTCAAGAGAATCGACGATTCCTTTTTCTAAGGGGGCTTCTGGACCTATCACGGCTAGATCTATCTTCTTTAAAAGGGCGTAATCCACCACTCTTTCTACATCCGTCTCCTTCGCTAAGAGAAAATCTTCACAACGAGAGGCGATCCCAGGGTTTCTATTCTTCATTACGGCATATAAACTCCCCAGTTTATCGCTACGATGTATAGCCTCGCTTATCACATCTTCCCTCCCGCCCGAGCCTATCACCATCACGTTCATATTTTAGATCAATCTTTTATATGCTATAAAATATTACTGTGAGAATCTGATGAGAAGAAGAGAAGGGAAGAGAAAAAAATATTTGACACTGGTGCCAGACGGGATGGCTGACTGTCCACTGGATCGTCTCGGAGGAAAAACGCCATTGATGGTTGCTGATACACCAAATATGGATTTACTAACGAAAAAAGGCAGATGCGGACTTGCAAAAACGGTTCCTGACGGGATGGAGCCGGGAAGTGATATCGCAAATTTCTCCATTATGGGATATGATTCCAGCTATTTTACAGGCAGAGGGGCGTTTGAGGCCGCGAGCATGGGCGTGAAACTTGGAGAAGGAGACGTCGCATTTAGGTGCAATCTCGTGACGGAGGAGGAGGGGATCTTGAAGGACTATAGCGCCGATCATATAACGAGTGAAGAGGGAAGAACCCTCATAGAAGAGGTGGATAAAAAAATTGGAAGAAGATACGGCGTCGAATTTTTCCCAGGAGTAAGTTATAGACACCTGATGGTGATTAGGGGATGCTTCAATGAGATGGATATGGATATAGAATGCACCCCCCCGCACAACATCGTCGGAGAAAGGATGGAAGAGAATCTTCCAATGGGAGATCTCAAAGATTTGATGAGGAATTTAATACTTGGATCGAAAGATCTTTTAGATGATAACCCGATCAACGTAAAAAGAAGGAATGAGGGAAAGAATCCCGGAAACATGATATGGCCCTGGGGATGGGGCAAAAAGCCAAATATTCCAACCTATCAGGAATTATATGGAATAGAAGGCTCCGTGATCACCGCAGTGGATCTGATAAAGGGTATTGGGATATGTGCAGGGTTAGACGTTATAGAAGTCCCCGGTGCAACAGGTTATACGGATACAAACTTTTCAGGAAAGGCGAAATATGCTTTAAAATCGCTAGAGGATAAAGAATTTGTCTTTCTCCATGTGGAGGCAACGGATGAGATGGGGCATGAGGGAAACCTGGACGGTAAGATAGATGCGATCGAGAGGTTCGATAAAGAGATTGTGGGAAGCATATTGGACGGTTTGGAAGATTTTTCATTACTTCTACTGCCCGACCATCCCACACCGATAGAACTTAGAAGGCATACCTCGGAGCCTGTTCCATTTCTTCTTTATAGGGATAAAAATTATTCTCCGGACGACGTAGGCGAGTTCAACGAGGAGTCGGTTAAGGGGGGCTACTTCGGGACTTTAGGGACTTTAGATGCGACCAGGCTGGTATCGATTCTTTTTGGATCGAGGAAATCAAGATGAGGAGTATATCTGCATACTCCATTAAATTACCCCTGATAGAGGAAGAAGACGATCTTGGCAAAATTATAGCCGAAGAACTGATTGTTGAGAGGTTCGATTTGGCGGACGATGACATTCTGGTCATTGCACACACCATCGTATCAAAGTCGGAGGGAAGGATAAGAAGGTTAAAAGAGATAAATCCGAGCGATATAGCGTATGAGATCGCTGAGAAGAGAAAAGAAGATCCAAGAGTCATCCAGGCTGTCTTAGACGAGACAAAAGAAATACTGATCGAGCAGCCCCTCTTTCTCGTAGAGGCAAAGTGTGGAAATATATGCATAAATGCGGGCGTCGATCGATCGAACGTCAAAGAGGGGTATCTCATCTTACTCCCGAAGGACCCCGATGCGAGCGCGGAGAAGATCGGAAGAAGAATCTTTGAGCTGACAAAGAGAAGAGTCGGCGTGATCATATCTGATACGAACGGAAGACCTTTCAGGATCGGTCAGGTCGGATTTTCGATCGGGATATACGGAATAGAACCGATAAGGGATTGGAAGGGAAAGAAAGACATATTTGGAAAGAGGTTAGAGATAACGGAAGAGGCAATTTCGGATGAGCTTGCTGGAATGTCAAATATCTTGATGGGAGAGGGGGATTGGTGCTCTCCGGTGGTTGTTATAAGGGGGTTGTCCGTTTTATCTGATAAAAATGGTGGGGTAAAGAAGATTTATCGGGACGAAGCGACCGATTATATAAGAAGGGCGATAAAGAATTTTTATTCTTGTAAGTTTAAATAAAAGTGATCGGGATACCGGCGATAGAATGTATTTCATAATAAACTCACCTTTACATACTCCATCTATTGATTCTCCAACATAGTTTTTAAATATCTATCCCTCTTAGGTAGATAGAGAGGGGGTGGGTTTACGTGAAAATAATTGAGCAGATATCGGATTTTCTAAATCCACTAAAGGTTGATATCTCACTGTATACGGCTATTTTTGAATTGGTCATCGCAAAAATTAAGGGACCTATATTTTCGATAAGGGCGGCAAAGTCTTCAAAAATCGGAGATTTTTAAGCACTTTAAAGACGCGTTGGAAGAGTTATCGGCTTACTTGTTGTGGAATAACCCACCAAAATGTGTATTTGAGATGCAATCGAATCAGAGATTCGATGCTGTGAAAATGGGACATTTTCACATGGAAAGTAAGTTAAATCGTGTATTTGAGAATATTGGATTTGAAGGGTCAGATAAAATGAATATTCGATCGATGGAGAGTATGGGGGTATTAGGAAAAGTTTTAAGTTGATAAAGTGAAAAGAAGTTGTGTGTAGATGAGTTATATATAGACATTTTCGATACGATAAGTGATCTTAAGAACAAGGATGTTACAAATATGAACAATAATAAGTTACGTGAAATTTGGGATCGGCGAGCGGCAATCCATGCATCAATGAAAGAACATCGTAAATCTGACAAATTTGAAGAATTATATAATAAAAGCTGGTGGTATTATATTGAACCGCTTCTACCGAAGATTGAAGGCAGTAAAATTTTAGAAGCTGGATGTGGTACCGGCCGATGGGTTGATTACTTAGCACCGATGGGATATCAAATGGTACTTTCTGATCTATCACCTGAAATGATCCGTCATGCTCGGGAACATGTTGAAGAATTAGGTCTGAGCGAGCGTGTATCATACGAGGTGCTAGATATTTGTGATATGAATACCTTACCAACAAATAATTTTGATTTAGTCCTGTCTGCGGGTGAACCTTTAACCCAGTGTAGTAATCCCAATATAGCAGTCAGCGAATTCTACCGGGTGACCAAAACAGGAGGGTACGTGATATGTGATGCCTCTAACCGATATAGAGCTGCATTTGATTTGGTTCAGAAAAACGACTTGAGTCAATTTATGAAAGTCTTAGAGATAGGGGAACTTTTATACCCTAACGGTCTGGTGAAGCATCTCCTTGGGCCAAAAGAACTTGCAGACTTGTTCGAGGCAAAGGGAATGAAAGTTCTTTGTATAGCGGGAATCACCCCGTTTTATAGTTTTCCGCCTAATAAAAAACTTATAAGTTCCCTTAAAGACGATTATGTCTTTGATGCAATGATGCAGATAAGTGAACGCTATGCAGAGCACCCCTCTATCGTTAATCTGAGTGCACGTCTTCTGGTTGTGGCACAAAAACTGAAATAACAAATATAGTACATTACCGTGTAACCTCTGTATGATCCTATATATAGCTCGACAAACATTAGAAGTGTTCCTTGCTTGATCTATAAGGCATAATAAATTCATGCTTCTCTCAGAAAGAGCAAATATGAAGCTGAAAATCGCAGACTTTCAGGTGAAAAAGAATATTAGATGGCATATATTGCGTTTACTAAGGTTAGATAGCAGAGCAAGATAAGAACTAACAGATAAACTCGCCGATATCTATTTGGGTTATTGGCAAGATAACAATGAGCTAATATCTAGAAATCTAAGCCAACTGCAAAGTTAAGGGTTGATAAAGAGTGAAACTAGTTACGAGATAACCGAAAGAGGTTTGGGGGCTTTAGCTAATAAAGAGAAAGATCTGGAGGCATACCTTTCAAAGGATATTTCCAAAGAGATCTGCGCTAAATATTCTCTCTTGGGAAATGTTGGGCTTTCAGCGTTGGAATTTGTCATTGGTCTCATTTCTGGAAGCGTTGGCTTAATCGCTGATGCTGTTCATACTGCGGTTGATATAGTCGCCTCAGCGATAACATGGATGGGCATAAGGATTAATAAAGAGGTACATGCGGGATTTTTAGGAGGAGTGATCCTTTGTGGCGTCGGCGCGTTTATTCTCTTTGAATCGATAACAAAAATCACTGAAGGTGCTGAGATGAGTTTTCAAATCGTGGCGCTGGTCACCATAGTGCTCAATATAGTCGTCAATGGATTTTTCTCGCATTACAAGTTTTTAATTGGCGGGCGTACAAGAAGTGTAGCGCTAATAACCGATGCCTATCATACCAAAACAGACATCTGGTCATCTGCAGCAGTTTTTGTAGGTCTTTTAGGAGCGACGATGGGATTTTTTATACTTGATGTCATTACTGGAGCAGTGGTTTCCGTTTTTATCGTCTTTGGTGGCTATGAGCTTATCTCTGAATCGAGGAAGGTGATACACGGTGGGGATCCCAGAATAGAGAAGTTTTCTAGATTTCTCGAACAACACCGTGGGTTTTTACTAGACATGGGAACACTTGCAAGCCTTTGGCTCTTGAATCTACAAGAGATGACAAAAGAGAAGCACCTCAATTGTCTTAAAAGGGGCCTGATGGGAAGAAGGTTTCCAGTCGGGCTTGAGGAAAAGGACTATGATAGCATTTATGCCAAACTAGAAAATGATGGTCTGGTAGAGTTTATAGAAGGCAAGCTGAAATTGACCGAAAGAGGCATAGAAGAATTGAAAGACCTAGCAATAAAGCGAGCCTCTCCTGTCCGGGAGATTATTCGTCGTAAATTCTGGTTCGCCCGAAGAATCAATTATATTACCGAAGGTTTGTAAAAACAATTTAAGCAAGCATGATCCTTTTCCGGGATCGCCTTGTTAGGATGGATAAATTGCTAAGGATAGACAAAACTTCAATTGAATTTCTCATCCAGCTAAAAAGGAACTTATAGAGATAGCCACTTACTTGATTTGCAGGATTAATGAGTTAATGAAGTGAAACGGGGCGAAATGAACAAATCGGCGATCGAATGTATCAATTTAACGAAGAGGTTTAGCGGTTTAATCGCGGTTGACCACGTCAATTTTGAAGTGGAAGAAGGTGAGATATTCGGTCTTTTAGGTCCAAATGGGGCCGGAAAGACGACGACGGAGAGAATGCTCACGACGGTAATATCTCCAACTGAAGGAACCGCTATCGTTGGAGGCATTCCATTCTTTTATGTCTATGGATTCACCTGTGCCATGAATCTGGCGCTTAATTGGGCCGGTGCGATCCTCTTGCTGCCAAACCCGCGAGACACCGATGCGATGTATGATTTGATGAAGAAGTATAGACCGCTCTTCACGATGGGCGTTCCAACGCAGTTCATGAAATTGGCAGAAGCTAAGGGACTGGATTTGTCCGAAATGCAAGGAACGATTCCATTCAGCGGCTCCGCCGCGCTACCGCCAGAAGTTTCAAAGAAGTTTGAAAAGAAAGCAGACCTCCTCGTAGGTGAGGGTTACGGCCTATCGGAGACGAGTCCTGTGACGCATTCAAACTTTGTCGTTATATTAAAAGGCGCTGGCGTTGATTTCGGGTTGCCCATAAAGCTGGGATCGATCGGTCTCCCCGTTCCGGACACTGATGTGGAACTACTTGATCTTGATACCGGTGAGGAGGTGCCCGTAGGCAAAGTTGGCGAGATGATCCTCAAAGGACCGCAGGTCATGAAAGGGTACTGGCCAAATCCAGGCGAAGAATTGCAAGGACGGTTGGGTCTATACAGGCGACGTCGCCAGGATGGATGAAGATGGCTATTTCTTCATCGTCGACCGCACGAAGGACATGATCAACGTTTCCGGTTACAAAGTTTATGGTCGCGTCGTCGACGACGTTCTCTTCGAACATCCGGCTGTTTTAGAAGGAGCGGCAATAGGAGTACCTGATCCCGAAAGGCCGGGTAGTGAGCGTGTGAAGGTCTTCATCTCATTAAAGGAGGGATACACACCAAGCAAGGAACTGGAAGAAGAGATCATCAAAAACTGCAGGGAAAAACTGCCGCCTTATGCGGTACCAAAATCCGTGGAGTTTAGAGACGAGCTGCCGCTCACCGTAACGGAAAAGATCTTTAAGCGAAAACTCAGGGAAGAAGAGATAGCACGAATGAAGAGAGAGGGGCTTTTAAAATAACAAAAACCCTCTTTTTTAATATTTTTTCTTGGATACTGCCCCAAAGATATGCCGCAAATTTGAGCGCACGGCCTAACGGGTACTGAGAAACTCTATAATAGCCTCAGTGGCCTGCTCTGATTCCTCTTCGAGTTGGTGACCCGATTTCTCGAGGTACATGACCTTTGAACCGGGTATTCGTTTTGTTAGTATCGCAGCATTCTCTGGCGGTACGTAACGGTCCTTCTCGCCAGCAATGATAAGCGTCGGTGCTACAATCTCGGGAAGATGGTTGCAGACATCAAAGTCCGACATGGCGAAAAACTGCTTACTAAGCGTTTCGAGGCTCGTGGGAGCGGTGAGAATAAGCTCAATCGCGACGTCCGCTCCACCAGGATTCTCCACCATGTACTCATCCGTAAAGATGTTTGGCATATACATATTCGCTATTTCATGATCCCATCCGCCTTTTTCGTCAAGCGCAGAAGCGATGTTTATGATCGCTTCGGTTGCTTGGTTCGGGAAGAGGGCCGACTCCTTTCCCCCGCAATAGGCTGAAGTGAGAATAAGTTTGTCCACCTTCTCGGGATAGTTTATTGCGAGCTCCTGGGCTATCATGCCGCCCATTGAATAGCCGAGGACATACGCATGTTCGATTCCAAGTGCGTCCAACAACGCCGCAGTATCATCTGCCATCAATCGTATCGTAAAATCTTCGCCTGGATTGCCGAAATCCGTGCGCCCAGAGCCTCTGTTTTCGAATAGGATGAGTTTAAAGCGATCAACAAGGTTTGGAATCAAGTAGAGGGGATCCC
>JGI24724J26744_10002822_pt1 | contig 11390 bp, 10 predicted proteins | sample Cruoilmetagenom7_FD_26744 | JGI IMG/M metagenome (IMG submission 26744)
TGTCGATGGGGCGCGAGCCTGTCGCTAAAATAATACTTTCGGCCGAGATGATAGAGACATCATTAGAGCTTGTAGTGATTTCGACTTGCTTCCCAGCGAGTAACTTGCCCCGACCATGAAAGCTAGTGACCTTATTGGCTTTAAATAGGCCGCTGATACCAGTGGTAAGACGATTAACAACATCATCTTTATTTTTTATCATTGTTGGGACATCAATTTTTAAGCCAGTTACCTTAATACCATGGTTTTCTAGACCATGATTTAACTGTTCGTAGTGATGTGATGACTCAAGAAGGGCTTTAGACGGTATGCAGCCAACGTTAAGGCAAGTGCCGCCAAGGGACGCTTTATTGTCTTTGTTAGTAAATTCATCTATGCACGCTGTTTTAAGACCGAGCTGTGCACAGCGTATAGCTGCAACATAACCACCTGGCCCACCGCCAATGATGACAACATCAAATTTATTATCTGAACTCATAAGTTGCTCTCTATTTAAACGTTTAATAATAATCTTGCAGGGTCTTCTAAGAAGTCTTTGATAGTGACCAAGAAAGAAACAGCTTCTTTACCATCAATAATGCGGTGATCATAAGATAAGGCAAGGTACATCATAGGACGTATGACCATTTCACCGTTTTCGACCATAACGCGTTGATTAATGGCGTGCATGCCTAAAATGGCACTTTGTGGTGGGTTTAAAATTGGCGTGGACATCATAGAGCCAAAGACACCACCGTTAGTAATGGTAAATGTACCACCGGTTAGGTCGTCTAAACCTAATTTTCCATCACGTGCTTTTACGCCAAAATCTGCAATACCGCCTTCAATTGCTGCAAAGTTTTTAAGATCTGCATCTCTTAATACGGGGACGACGAGGCCTCGAGGAGAAGAAACGGCTATGCCGATATCATAATAGCCATGATAAATAATATCTTGTTCATCAACGGATGCATTCACAGACGGGAAAAGTTTGAGTGATTCAACCGCAGCCTTAACAAAAAAGGACATGAAGCCTAATTTTGTATCATGTACTTTTGAAAACTGATCTTTATATTTGCTGCGAATATCCATAATAGGCTGCATGTTAACTTCGTTGAACGTCGTTAACATGGCAGTGTTCTGTTGAGCCTGAATTAAACGTTCGGCAACTTTTGCACGAAGACGTGTCATAGGGACGCGTTGTTCTGCGCGGTCGCTAGTAGGTAGCGTCGGCATTGGTGTTGCTTGAGATGCTTTGCTTGGAGCTGAGCTGCTCATTGTCGCTGAAGGTGTCGTTACACCGTTATTGGATTGATGTTTAATGTGATTTAAAACATCTGTTTTGGTTATTCTGCCACCTTTACCACTTGCGGCAATTTGTTGTGGGTCAAGCCCATGTTCAGCAACTAGCTTTCTAACAGCAGGGCTGAGTTCTGCACTAGACCCCGAGTTTTTTTCAACAGGCAATGTAGTCGAGGCTGCTTCAGGTTTTGCAGGTGCTGCTTTTGGGTTTGGAGCTGATGTGGCAGCGCTACCGGCCTCAATGCGAGCGAGTAATTGACCACTTAATACGACAGATCCTTCGGGTTCAATAATTTCTGCTAAAACGCCATCCGTCAATGCAGGGACTTCGAGAACCACTTTGTCCGTTTCGAGGTCAACGAGGTTTTCATCTTTTAAAATAGTGTCACCAGCTTGCTTGTGCCAAGTAACTAAAGTGGCATCTGCGACAGATTCTGGAAGGCTAGGTACTACGACTTCAATGCTCATGTTTATTCCTTTTTTTAAAGTCTATTTTTTAATAAAGTGCTGTGTGGATTAGTTTTTGTTGCTGTTCAACATGCAGGCTAAATTGACCAACGGCTGGAGATGCTGACATGGGTCGACCTGCATATTTGAGTTCTAATTTTTTGCTCAGTAAGTCAAAGAACCTGTGCCTAATTTGATACCAAGCACCTTGGTTCATTGGTTCTTCTTGACACCAAACAAGCTGTTTTAATTTAGGGTATTGATCAAACGAGCTATGTAATTCATCGATGGGAAATGGGTATAGCTGTTCAGCTCTTAAGATAGCAACATTCTCAAGGCCATCAGTTCTCCGTTGCTCTAACAGGTCGTAATACACTTTGCCAGAACACACGACAATTCGTGTCACTTTTTTAGGATCAATATCATCCATTTCTTGTATCAACGGCTGAAATTTCCCTTCGGTGAGCTCTTCTAGTGTGGATGTAGCCAATTTATGGCGCAATAAACTTTTTGGGCTCATAATAACAAGTGGCTTACGGAAATTACTTAGCGTTTGGCGACGTAATAAATGAAAGATCTGCGCAGGTGTAGACGGAACACATACCTGCATATTATGTTCAGCACAAAGTTGTAGGTAACGTTCTAAACGAGCAGACGAATGTTCAGGTCCTTGGCCTTCGTAACCATGAGGTAATAACATGACAAGGCCACATAAACGACCCCATTTTGTTTCACCAGAGCTGATAAATTGGTCCATTAGAACTTGAGCACCATTGGCAAAATCGCCAAATTGCGCTTCCCAAATCACTAGGTCATCAGGTTCTGTTGTTGAGTAACCATATTCAAAACCTAGAACAGCTTCTTCAGATAAAAATGAGTCATATAAAGAAAATTTTCCCTGTTCTAAAAGCAGGTGACGTAAAGATGTATATGTTTCACCATTTTGTGTATTGTGTAAAACAGCATGACGATGGAAGAATGTCCCACGACCAACATCTTGACCAGTCATTCTAATATTTCTACCTTTACTAAGTAGTGTTCCATAGGCCATGTTTTCAGCGTAACCCCAGTCGATAGGTAAGGCGCCAACGGACATTTTCTTTCTGCTTTCTAGTACTTTCTCAACTCGGTTTTGAAGAGAAAACTCGGGTGGCAACGCTAACATTAACTCGGACACTTTATGAAACTCTTTAGCGGGCACTGTAGTGTCGCATGGGTCGTCCCATTTGCTTGATAAGAAAGCATTCCATTTAGCAACAAATGGATTTACTTTATGTTCGAGAATAGGGCGTGAGACGATTTCACCTTTTTCAAGAGAGGATCGGTAATCAGACTCTAAGCTAGTTGGTACATCAGCGGCTAACGAACCTTCTTTGACAACACGATCAGCATAAATTTTGCGTGTTGTTGGCAAGGCACGAATAGTTTTATACATCAACGGTTGGGTAACGGCCGGTTCGTCTGCTTCATTATGGCCTCGACGGCGATAACAAACCATATCCAAAACAATGTCTTGCCTAAATTCGTGACGGAAATCAACGGCTAATTGAGCTGCAAACAGAACAGCTTCAGGGTCATCAGCATTAACGTGCAAAATAGGGGTTTCAAGCATCTTCGCAACATCTGTAGCGTACAGTGTTGAGCGAGTATCAGCTGGGTTGCTGGTTGTAAAGCCAACCTGATTATTGATAACGATGTGAATGGTTCCACCNGTGCCGTACGCTCGGGTACGTGACATCTGTAGGGTTTCCATGATAACGCCTTGACCAGAAAAGGCGGAATCACCATGAATTTGAATAGCAACCACTTCATCTTCACCGGTTTCGCCACGTCGATCTTGTCTTGCACGTACAGAACCTTCAACAACTGGGTTGATGATTTCTAAGTGAGATGGGTTAAAGGCCAAAGCAAGATGCATGTCACCACCAGGGGTGCTGATATCCGATGAGAACCCCATGTGGTACTTAACGTCTCCAGAGCCATCTTTGGCAGGGGATGCAGAACGTTTACCTTCAAACTCTTCAAAAAGAATAGATGGTTTTTTACCGAAAATATTGACGAGAACATTCAAACGACCACGGTGAGCCATTCCAATGACGGTCTCTTTGACGCCGTGCTCACCAAGACGTTGGAGCATTTCATCTAACATGGGGATTAAACTTTCCCCACCTTCAAGCGAAAAGCGTTTTTGCCCAACATAGGTTCTGTGTAAATGGTTTTCAATGCCTTCAGCAGCGGTTAACAGTTTTAGTAGCCACTTTTTTTGTTCGGTTTCAAGGTTTAGATGAGCTCGTGGGCCTTCCAGNCGNCGTCTAACCCAAGANCGCATTTCAGTATCACTGATATGCATATACTCAACACCAATACTGGTGCAGTATGTTTCCTTGAGTATCGGTAGAATGTCTTTCAGTGCCAGCTGTTCAGGTGTGTTGTGTAACGTGCCAGTATCAAACTGTGTATTAAGGTCAAGTTCGCTCAACCCGTGAAACGCAATATCTAATTCAGCGATTAACTGAGGATTAGGGGGGGTCAAAGGGTTTACGTTGGCTTGTTTATGACCATTAATTCGATATGCATTCATTAATCTAGATACAGCGGCTTGCTTAGCCAACTGTTCTGATGAAAGGCCGCCTTGAATAACGCGAACGCCTGTAGGTGCTTTGGCTAGATCAGAAAAATGCTTTTTAATGGATGAATGGGGGATATCAACACTCTCAGTGTTTGCACGTATCGCGTGAAACTGTTCTCGCCATTGCTCATCAACTGAGTCTGGATCGTTGAGATACTGCTCGTAGAGGTCTTCAACAAAATTTGCATTAGCACCATTTAGGGCAGAAGTGCTTTTAAATAACTGCATTAAGTTGTTCATCAAAATATTCCGTCAGTCTGAATTTAAGTAAGTTTATTAAGTGTAATCGAGTTTTAAGAAAAGATAACTGTTTAAAGTCTTCATTTTATTAATGCTTAAGATTTAGCACTAAAGTGGTGCCCCGAGCAGGATTCGAACCTGCGACTTCACCCTTAGGAGGGGTGCGCTCTATCCAGCTGAGCTACCGAGGCGATATAAAGAAATGCTAAATGAATGATTAAAAAACAAACCCTGATTAATTTGTGCGAAATAATATCACTAATGCACTTTTTAAGGGTAGGATAAAACGTTTATTTTTATGGCTTTCTGGTTATAAAGAGCGGTTATTTTTTAGCACGCTCACGTTCACATTCTGTAATGAACTTATGGACGTTTCTTTTTTCTGATGATTGGATGTCAAGAAACTCACATCCAACACGGGTAAAGCCCTCATGTGGTGATTTTTTTACTGAACAAACAGTAAAGTCACTGTGAATAATGTTACCGTCTTTAAGTGTCATGCTGGCAGGTGAAAGAATAGCGCCTTTTTTGACGTAAGAGTTTGAGTAGACAGCGATGCAAATGCCGCCGAAGCTGACATCATAGATATAGCCAGAAACGAGATTTTCAGAAAACTGAATGGCACCGGTAAATTTATATTTTTCGATATTATCTAAGGGAACCCTAAAAAAAGCTCTTTTTTGTGGGTGATATATTTTTTCTGGCATTGAAATGATGTAACCACCATCGCGTGATGCGCCAATTATGGTTGAGGTGAAATTAAAAGGAACCGAGTGATGCTTCGCATTAATTTGTATGACGGTCCCTTGTGCCATTTTGTTATGGGCTACGCGACTATTTAATTGATCGAGTGTAATGTCGTTTGTAGATACCTCGAGCACTCTGCTGGTGTAGTCTGATTGATCATCGAGTATTAGAGAAATTTGGACATGCGACTCCATCAAAATTTGGAGCATATGCTTAATGCGGGAAGGGCGAACAATAAAATTTGGGTTACTGTTACGCGTATTTTCCTCTTTTTCTTCAGATACTAGCAGGGATTTTAGACTCGATATGAAGCTCACGTTCGTAGGCGATTGAGATGTTTCTTGATACTTTGCTTTTCATCGTCTGACCATCGGACCCGTACGTTGATGTAGACGTACTAACTTGTCCTCGTAAAACATCAAGAGAACGTTGAGTGTGTCGACGGTTGAGCTCAATAATGGAACCATTAATCTGGTTAAGTTTTTTATTGTCATCAGCCAAGGTTTGAATGTTAAGCCATGTGTCCTGTAGCAATGTTTGTGTATCACCTGGTTTTATTTGAGAAAGAAAGTCTGAAAAACCGTATAGACCTTTATTAATATTCATGTTTCTTAAAAAAACATGTGTCGTTTTCGTGTGATTTTCTAGACTGGAGACAAGTGTTTTTTTTTCGTTTGATAGCTCTAAAAGTTGTTGGCTGTCATTAGATTTTAGTATGTCTTGTTCTCTCTCCAATACATTGTTTAATTCACTTGAGATGTTCTCAAGCATTTGTATTAACTCAATGAGTTGGTCGGGTGATTTACTTGTCATAATGATTTCTTTTTATTGCGAAGGGCTGTTTCACTTTTAATGATACGGTCTGCTATTTTTTCGTTGTTGATGGTGTACTCACCATCTTCTATGGATTGGCTAATAGCTCCTACACGACCAGTATCAATGATTGGAATGTCACCCAGTGATTGCTCTATCTGCTGAAGTTTGGATGCATTTTCTGTTAAATCTATGCTGTCATTGTCAGTAGCCTTAGTGTTGGCTTGAGTATTACCCTGGCTACTTTTCTTTGTGTCAGCTGTTTTGTTAGGTGTNGTCTGAACAGATTTGTTGCCCGTCCTTTTGACATTAATAGACATAATAATTCCTACGAGTATGTATTCCNTGTATCGGCTGTCTGAATTGATACTTGAGAGCTAATAAACGTATCATATATTTACTCTAACAGTCTGCGTATCAAAAATGATCCCTTGAATTACCTTTTTGGTTTTGATGTTTTTCACCTTAATTTTGTCACCTTTACTGCCCGCCATCAGCGCGATACCTTTCATGCTGATTTGAAAGCCGTTATTTTTGGCAATGATAGTGATGTTGTCACCTTTTTTGATAAGCATCCTTTTTGACAAATTATTGACACTGATAATGTCGCCACGGTTAACCCGCCTTTTTAAGACATGATTAATGGCTTGTTTGGCGTCTGATAGGTAGGCTGATCTAAGCCCAGTCAATTGTATTTTTTCTAATTTAAGGTCAACTTCTTTAATAAGGTGGCCTTTATTTAAAGGGTATTTAGATACCAATGCGTAGCTGAAAATTTTAACTCGTGCAGTCATAAAGATTCGCCAAGGAGCAGAAGATTTACATTGAATGTTTAATGTGTTCTTACCAGGTTTTATATGGGCTTGTGTTAAGTTTATTTCAATGGCTGATGAGCATTTTTTGAGCTTAAGGCGTGAATCTATATTTTGAATTTCAACGGTGTATTCTACTTTTTGAGCATCAAGTGTAGAGACTAAGTAGGAGTGAGCTTCGTTCTTAATATCTTGATGATTTTCAAAATGGCTGTCTGTTGAAAAAACATATGGTGCGTAGAGCAGTAACAACATGAATGGAGTCAACAGTGATTTCATAAGTTTTATGCGTGATATTAAAATAATTTAGAACCTATGAAATAAACATGCATTAAATATGCCGGGTTATAAGTGTTATTCAGATTAGTTTATGAAATTCGTTGGGTCTTATGTCAGCAAGGCACTATTAGTGATATGTGCTAGCATACGTAGTAGTTATGCACCAACGTTTTATGCCAAATGCGGGGCACAACATGTTGATGTTAAAAGGGTCTAAGTTAACAAGAACTGTTTAATTTTCGGTAAATAGTGCTGAGTCATTTAGCACTTACTTAATGTAACGATTGAAGGTGGAAGAGAAGGCCTTATAGGCTGAAGAAATTGGATACTGATGATATTCACCTTGTTTTTTATAAGGTCATGGTGATTTCAGAAATTGAGGTGTCGTGTATGCATGGTTACACCCTAATAATACAGTCGCAAACACTATTTGCTTTAGTGCAAACAGTGTTTATATGTCTTTGGGCGGCTGATTAATCGCTAAATGTTTATAACGGCAACAGAACTCCAGTGTTTTAGCGATTTCTTAAAACGAAGTAGTGGTGTTGCACTTGCCAATAACAAACAATACCTAGTAGCTAATCGATTGCGCACTCTCATCATGGACATGGGTATTGATAGAGTGTCCGATTTGTTGACCATGATAGCTGTTATACCAAGCAATGATTTGGTGATAAAAGCAATTGATGCAATGACAACGAATGAAGTTTTTTGGTTTAAAGAGGCCTCTCATTTCCAGTGTTTAGAAAAAAAACTATTGGCCAAGTTAACTGAAAAAGCATCGTCGCTATCTGTGTGGTCTGTAGCATGCTCCTCAGGTGAGGAGGCATATAGTATTAGCCTTTCAATTGATAAGTATTTGGAAGAATCTGGTCAGCAAGTCAAGGCGAACATCACAGCAACAGATTGCTCAGTTGAAATATTAAATAAGGCGAAGGCAGGAATATATACTCATGAAGAGTTGTCTAGAGGTTTGTCAAATGAGCTCCGAGAAGAACACTTTTCAGGTGTTCGTAATGGCTTACAAATTTCATTGGCGCACCGGTCAAGGATTTCTTTTTACCCGTTAAACCTTTTTGATGATTTTTCTTCTATAGGCCAATTCGATATTATTTTTTGCAGGAATGTATTGCCTTATTTCGCAGACATTCACAAGTCAAGCATCTTAAATCGTGTAATCGCGGTAATGAAACCAGGGGCGTACCTATTTTTAGGTAGCTCTGAAAACATTCCTACCGATATAAGGGGTTTAGATGTGATTCGGGAAGCGGGTTGCAAGTATTACCATAAAACCTGAACGTTATTCTTGATTTATTGCCGCTTTGCCGCTTTGTTGCCGTTTTTGCCGCTAAATTTATAATCAAATAAATCTATAACTATTTGATTGTAAAGTAATAAATTAATTGGCATGGTTCATGCTCTATTGTTTTCAAGGAAACAGGAGAGGCACATGGCAACAACCATAGATTCATTATTTGGCGTTCACGAACAAGCACTTATTTATCGTTCTAAACGTGCTGAAGTGTTGGCATCTAACATGGCTAATGCAGACACACCAGGTTACAAAGCAAGAGACTTTGATTTTAAGTCAGTTTTAAACAAGTTAAACACACCGGCTGGGCAGGTGAAGCAAACACATTATCAGCATATTGCGTTTGATAAAACACCCGCAACGGTTGCTTTGGCATACCGAACTCCTATGAGCGCATCATTAGACGGTAATACAGTGGATACACAAGTGGAGCAAGCGAGTTATGCTCAAAACGCGTTGGACTATCAAACATCAGTTCGTTTTTTAAACGGCAAAATATCGTCTTATCTTTCAGCGTTGAGGGGTGAATAAACATGTCTTTATATAACGTTTTTGATATTGCCGGAAGCGGCATGAGTGCACAAACAACACGTTTGAATCTAGTGGCCAGCAATATGGCCAATGCGGAAACAGTCAGCAGTAGCACGAATGAAACCTACCGTGCTCGTCAGCCTGTATTTGGGGCAGTATTACAAGATGAAATGTCTAAACAGGATGTTTCTTCAAAAGGTGTGCGTGTGCTGGGTGTGGTTGAAAGTCAAACACCTCTTAGGACGGAATATGCACCGCAACATCCCATGGCAAATGCCGACGGCTACATCTTCAAACCCAACGTCAATGTTGTTGAAGAAATGGCCAACATGATGTCGGCCAGCCAAAGCTATAAAAACAACGTTGAGATGCTAAATACCGCAAAACAACTCTTACAAGAAACATTAAAAATTGGTCAGTAACGGAGAATAATAATGTCAGAAGTCGATTTTAATACGTTGCAAAGTTTAGGTCTTGCTAAACAAAGTGCAGCGGTAGATACCAATAAATCAAACAGTGATTTAGGGCAGGGGGATTTTCTTAAGCTGATGGTGACACAGCTGAATAACCAAGACCCCATGAAGCCAATGGAAAGCGGTGATTTTTTAGGTCAAATAGCACAATTTAGTACAGTAACGGGAATTGATAGCTTGAACACATCTTTTTCAGAGTTCGCCTCATCTGTCTCAAATGACCAAGCCCTACAAGCTGCTAATTTAGTCGGAAGAAGAGTGACTGTTCCTCTTCAAGCGGGGGCATTAACAGCGGGAGGCTCGATTGATGGAGAGCTCACTTTGCCAGCCAGCTCCCCAGACGTTTCAATCAATATTACTGACCAAGTTGGTCAAATAGTAAGGACTATTCCATTAGGTACACAACCTGCTGGCCCGGTTGCTTTCTCATGGGATGGTAAGCGTTCTGATGGGACGGTCGCGGAACCTGGTCTTTATAACGTTGATGCGCAGGCTCGTATTGATGGACAAAACTTTGAATTGGATACACAAATTTCGGCAGACGTTGAGAGTGTCACATTAGGCGGTTTAGGTAAGCCATTGCAGCTTAATTTATCTGGTTTAGGCAGCGTGCCATTTAGTAACGTTTCAAGAATATTTTAAATACATTTAGGAGAATATTATGTCATTTCGTACNTCATTAAGTGGACTCGATGCATCGGCAACAGACCTTTCTGTTATTGGTAACAATATTGCCAATGCGTCAACAAATGGGTTTAAAGAATCACGNACAGAGTTTGCCGACGTGTTTGCTACATCCTTCACTGGTGTGTCTGGTAATACACCGGGTAGTGGTGTTCGGGTTGCCAGTGTGTCTCAACAGTTTGGACAGGGTAATGTTGAATTTACCTCAAGCAGTTTAGATTTGGCCATCAACGGCGACGGATTTTTTGTCCTGAGTGAGAATGGAACCAGCGTCTATACTAGAGCGGGCGCTTACTCAACCGATAAAGATGGTTTTGTTGTGGATAGTTCAGGCAGACAGCTGCAAACATTTCCAACAAATGGTAATGGTACATTTAACACAGGTAACCTAACGTCATTACAGTTAAGTACTGGGGACTCTGCACCGGCGGCAACGACAAGCGTTGGTCCAACGTTAAATCTAGATTCACAACAACCCGTACCAACAACATATACGACCTTTCCAATTGACCCTACTGAGTTCAGTGCAACGGATGCAGGTAGTTATAACCATTCAACATCAACAACGGTGTTTGATTCTTTAGGCAATGACTTTCCAGCCACTATGTATTACGTTGCAAGTGACCCTAGTGTTAACGAATGGCAAGTACACACCTACGTTGATGGGAACCCGTTAGCATTAAATGGGGGAGCAAATGATTTCTTAACGATGACATTCGATAGCCTTGGCACATTTCAAAGTATTGCTGAAGCCGGCGTTCCAAGTAGCGGTAATGTTGCTTTTGACGGTTTGCCAATGGGAAATGGTGCAGCAGATCTAACGTTAAATTTTGATTATTCAGGTACGACACAATACGGTGGGGATTTTGCGGTTAATTCACTCAGCCAAGACGGTTTTGCATCAGGTCGTTTAAGTGGAATTAGTGTGGATGAAGCGGGCATTGTGTCAGCGACATTCACCAATGGTCAATCCAGTGAGTTAGGCCAAGTGGCCTTAGCAACATTCCCAAATTCACATGGGTTACGTCAATTAGGTGATACCTCTTGGGCGGATACGTTTGCCGCNGGAGATCGTGTTATTGGCTCGGCCGGTACCGCTGGTTTTGGTTCACTTCAGTCTGGTGCACTTGAAGCCTCTAATG
>JGI24724J26744_10002826_pt1 | contig 11382 bp, 10 predicted proteins | sample Cruoilmetagenom7_FD_26744 | JGI IMG/M metagenome (IMG submission 26744)
CGCTGAAAATTTAATTGGCCTTGAAGAAGGACATGGTCTACAACATGCGTTAGGTGCATTGGCGTTAGGTAGAATCAATGTTGCATCGCGCGGAATTGGTGTTGCTTCTGCTGCCCTAAAAGATTCCATTGAATATTCACAACAACGTAAAACATTTGGCAAACCAATTTGCCAACATCAATCCATCCAAATCTATTTAGCCGATATGGCCACTCGCGTTGAAGCGGCTCGTTTACTTGTGCAATCCGCCGCAACAGCATTTGACCGTGGTGAACGCTGCGATATGGAAGCTGGCATGGCTAAACTTTTTGCCACTGAAGCAGCGATGGAAAATTCTGCCGAAGCACTACGCATTCATGGTGCATATGGTTATTCGACCGAATTTAATGTTGAACGTTATTATCGAGATGCACCACTACTGGCAATTGGCGAAGGAACCAATGAACTACAACGCATTATTATTGCAAAACAACTCATTGAGCAAAACCCTCTTTAAATTAGCTAGCAACTCTCTACAATACGAATTTTAAGGTTTAACGCGTAAATATTTATGAACAATACTCAGTTTGAAGGCACCAGTAATTACATAGCCACCGAAGAACTCAGCATGGCCGTTAATGCAGCCATTACTCTAGAGCGACCTTTGTTAATAAAAGGTGAGCCAGGGACCGGTAAAACGCAATTAGCACTTGAAGTAGCTAAGTCATTAGACGCACCCTTAATTGAGTGGCATATAAAATCAACCACTAAGGCTCACCAAGGCTTGTATGAATACGATGCTGTTTCACGCCTACGCGATTCTCAACTAGGCGATGATCGTGTCCACGATATTGCTAATTACATTGTAAAAGGTAAAGTGTGGGAAGCGTTTGCATCTGAAAAACGCGCTGTTTTACTGATTGATGAAATTGATAAAGCCGACATCGAATTTCCCAACGACCTCTTGCAAGAACTGGATCGTATGGAGTTTTTTGTTTACGAAACCAAGGAGCTTGTTCAGGCTAAACATAGACCCTTAATCATTATCACCAGTAACAACGAAAAAGAGCTGCCCGATGCCTTCCTAAGGCGCTGCTTCTTTCATTACATTCGTTTCCCTGAACTAGAAACCATGCAACAAATTGTTAATGTACACTTTCCCTCATTAAAACAAGAATTACTATCCGAGGCGCTTGGAATATTTTTTGAAGTACGCGAAATCGCTGGCCTTAAAAAGAAACCATCAACATCAGAATTACTCGATTGGATTAAATTATTACTTTCTGAAGAGTTAGATCCCAGCACCTTAAGGGAAGCCGATACAAATAATATTTTGCCAAAACTTCATGGCGCATTATTAAAAAATGAGCAGGATGTACACTTGTTTGAACGCATTGCGTTCATCAATAGACGCAAACAGGGCCAGTAAACTACGCCCTATGTTCATTGCTTTCTTTTTAGACCTTCGAAAAGCGGGCCTACCCGTCACAATTACAGAACTGCTGTCCTTACTGAGTGCACTTGAAAAAAGAATATCCAGCTTTGACATCCAAGCTTTCTATTACTTATCACGCACAGCGTTAGTCAAAGATGAACGCTATTACGACCGCTTTGATCAGGTATTCGCCGAAACATTCAACGGGCTTGAATATGATCATTCGTTAGAAGAAGTCTTTAGTCAAATCCCTGAAGAGTGGTTACGAAAACAAGCCGAAAAATTATTAAGTGAAGAAGAAAAACAAAAAATTCAATCTCTCGGTGGATGGGAAAAGCTCATGGAAACGCTTAAAAAACGTTTAGAGGAGCAAAAAGAAGAACATCACGGTGGCAATAAATGGATAGGTACCGGTGGCACATCACCTTTTGGCGCATATGGCTATAACCCAGAAGGCGTTCGAATTGGGCAGGATGAGTCGCGCCATAGGCGTGCCACTAAAGTATGGGACAAACGTGAGTTTAGAAACCTAGATGATAGCGTTGAGTTAAATACACGTAATATAAAAGTCGCGTTACGCAAATTAAGAAAATTTGCCCGACAAGGTTCTGATGAGGAACTAGATTTAGACGATACGATTCGTTCTACTGCCTCTAATGCAGGTTACCTAGATATTAAGATGGTGCCCGAGCGTCATAACGCCATCAAAGTATTATTGTTATTGGATATTGGTGGCTCGATGGATGACCATATCCGAATATGTGAAGAACTCTTCTCCGCATCCAAAACAGAATTCAAGCATTTAGAGTATTACTATTTCCACAACTTTACCTACGAATACCTATGGAAAGATAATAAACGCCGTTTTGATGAAGCAACACCGACAGCAGAGGTCATCAACCGCTACCCCAGTGACTATAAAATAATTTTTGTGGGCGATGCTAATATGAGTCCNTATGAAATAACTTACCCTGGTGGCAGTGTCGAACACTGGAACGAAGAAACAGGCGCCGTGTGGATGGAAAGATTGCTGACCGCTTTTCCTAGCGCTGTATGGTTAAATCCAGACCCCGAACAACATTGGGATAAAAGGCCTTCAAACAAAATCACGCGCGAATTAATTAATGACCGCATGTACTCCTTAACTCTAGGCGGCCTTGACTCGGCAATACAGTCTTTATTACGCAAGCCCATCATATCCGCTAATTAATAACAGTAAATACATTCTCGGCTAAGATAGAACTTTTATATCAATTCATATTTAACACTTGGAGATAACATTGAATAAATTTGACGATAAAACGGTCATCATTACTGGTGGGGCTGGGGGTATAGGCATGGCCGCTGGAAAATTATTCGCTCAACAAGGCGCTAATGTACTGTTAGTGGATTTGGTAGAAAAGAATTTAAAAGACGCTGTTAGCAATATTAATTGTGACCAGAAAGTCTCATATCATGTTGCTGACGTTACCCAAGCGGACCAGGTTGAAAATTACGTCAACAAAGCAATTGAGCGCTACGGTTCAATAGATTACTTTGTAAACAATGCTGGCGTAGAAGGTATAGTCGCCCCTATTGTTGACTCCCCTATTGAAAACTTTGATCAAGTCATCGCTGTTAATATAAGAGGCGTCTGGTTAGGTTTGAAGTATGTTATTCCGGCAATGCTTAACAACGGTGGTGGTAATATTGTTATTACCTCTTCATTGGCTGGCATAAAAGGGACCGCCAATCTCTCACCGTATGTAACCAGCAAACATGCCGTTATAGGGATGATGCGCAGCGTATCTCAAGAATATGCTGCTCAAGGAATTCGCATAAACACTGTTAACCCCGCACCCATTGAAACGAGAATGATGCGTTCCCTTGAGAGCGGATTCGCGCCTGGACAAGAAGCTGCTGCCAAAGAACAATTGAGTAAAATGATGCCGATGGGACGCTATGGTGAACCCGAAGAAGTCGCCTCACTAATTGCATTTTTGTGTAGTGATGAGGCCTCTTATTGCACCGGCGGTGTCTATTCAGTTGACGGTGGAGCGTCAGCCGTTTAGTTAAAGCGCCTACTCATCTGGCTTATAGACCGGTAGTTTCATATCAAATAGGTTATCTACATGACAATAACTATGACCACCTAGACGCCCAACAACATCAAGCCCTTTCATATCAACGTAACGGCCATCATACAACTCGTCGTCAATATGACAATAAACGACTTCGGCAATCACTAGCCCACATTCTCTTCGTGTCCCTTCGTTGACAGGCACCACTTGGATCAAGCGACACTCAAGACTCACTGGGGATTCAACAACTCGTGGAGGTGTTATCAGTTCGGACGGNGCAGCTGTTAAACCTGACACTTCAAATTCATTAACTTCCGTTGGATACTCAGCCGCCGTTTTATTCATCGCCTCTGCGATATCGCGGTTCACTAAGTTAACGACGAATTCACCCGTTTCTTCAATATTCACAAGGCTATCTTTTGACTTTGCTCCGGCAAAACGTGCAATTGACACACTGATTGTTGGTGGTACGTAACAAACACCATTAAAAAATGAAAATGGCGCAAGGTTTAAAACCCCTTCTGTTGATTGAGACGATATAAAAGCTATCGGCCTTGGAACGACAACAGCTTTTAGGACGTTGAAAAACCTATCATGTGTCTTAGGGTCAATCTTCATATTAAATCCTCTATTTAAATCAAAACAATGCTGATTTTAGCACCAACAACTGTCTTCTACACTATGTAAAAAAAGGGCCCTAATAGGCCCTTTTTTATTATTAAAACCAATGAGTCTTTGATATGCAAATAGCATAAATTCAATCATTGTGTAAAAAATTACATCATTTAAACTTATTGCGCAGATGGAAAATTTGGCGCTCTTTTCTCACGAACAGCAGCAACACCTTCTTTTGCATCGTCACTTAAGAAGTTAAGCATTTCTTCACGTAAAGAGGCTTCAAAAATTGGCGATGCCATTTTCATCCAACCGTTCAATGTATTCTTAGTACCATTAATCGCAGACTGACTGCCTTTTGCTAATTGATTAGCCACTTTAAACGCTTCACCCATCAGTTCATCGTGTGGTACACATAAGCTGACCATACCCATTTGCTCCGCTTGTTCACCATTAATAAACTCAGCAGTCATAAGGTAATACTTTGCTTTTGCCATACCGCATAGCAAAGGCCAAATAATAGCTGCATGATCACCTGCTGCCACACCTAATTTCACGTGACCATCGGTAAACTTACCTTTTTCTTTTGAAATAATACTGATATCTGCCAACATTGCCACAACAAGCCCTGCACCAACGGCAACTCCGTTAATCGCTGAAATAATTGGCTTTTCAAAACTCAAAATATTATAGACAAGGTCAGCGGCTTCTTGGCGAACACCTTCAATAGCTTTAGGGTTTCCAACCATTCCTGACACCCAATCTAAGTCACCACCCGCTGAAAATGCGCGATCACCTGCACCCGTTACCACAACATTTTTAACTGAATCATCATCTTGAATAACAGCCCAAATTTTGGTTAACTCCCAATGTAATCGTGCGTTAGTTGCGTTCATTACATCTGGTCTATTAATGGTTACTAACAACACACCATTCTCTTGAGGTTCTATTAATAAGTGCTGAAAATCTTCATATTTCATAATCTTACATCCTTTAGTTAAAGTTATTTATTTTTGTTTTACAACCCTAGTTCTTCTTTCGTAATATCACGCATAACAAATTTCTGAATTTTTCCTGTTACTGTCATTGGAAATTCATCAACAAATTTAATGTACCGAGGCACCTTGTAATGCGCCATTTCTTCTTTGCAATATGCCCTGAGTTCATCTTCGTTTAATTGGTGACTTGTGGCAACTTTGACCCATGCGCAAATTTCTTCACCAAATTTTTCATCAGGCACACCGATCACTTGAATATCAGCAATTTTTTCGTGTCGATACAATAAGTCTTCTATTTCTTTTGGATAAATATTTTCGCCGCCTCGTATTACCATGTCTTTAGATCGACCCACAACGGTGACATAACCATTTTCATCCATTGTTGCAAGATCACCGGTATGCATCCAACCACCAGCATCAATCGATTCTGCTGTTTTTTCAGAGTCATCCCAATAGCCAATCATCACGCTGTATCCACGTGCGCAATACTCACCAATATCACCTATAGGAACAATTCTATTATTTTCATCCACTATTTTTCCTTCAACATGTGGGTGAGATACGCCAACTGTAGAAACACGTATTTCAAATGAATCGTCCATTAAGGATTGATTTGAAACTGGACTCAACTCTGTCATCCCATATGCGACAGTTATTTTTTCCATATGCATTTCTTTAATGACTTGTTTCATCACTTCAACAGGGCATGGTGAGCCTGCCATCACACCGGTTCTTAGAGAATCTATGTCATAATCGTTAAAATTCTCTAGCCCCATCATCGAAATAAACATCGTGGGGACACCGTATAATGTTGTACATCGCTCCTGATCAACAGCGGCCAATACNGTGGCGGGTTCGAAATATTCACCTGGTAGTACAGCTGTACAGCCTCGAATAATCGATAATAACGTCCCAATCACCATACCAAAACAATGATAAAGCGGAACAGGAATACAAACGACATCATTCTCGCCAATGCCCATCGTATGCCCCGTTAAATTAGCATTATTTACAATGCCGTGATGACTGAGGGTAGCTCCCTTCGGTGCGCCTGTTGTTCCACTAGTAAATTGAATGTTAATGGGGTCATCAAATTGTAATTGTTGCGCCAAACGTTCCATTTCACGACACGCATCATCAGTTCCAGCTTTAAGTATGTCAGCAAAATTATACATACCCGGGGTTTTTTCATCACCTAAACGAATAATTGTTTTTAATGATGGCAACCGCTTCGCATTGAGTTCACCAGGTTTACACACCGATAACTCAGGTGCCAATTTGGCTAAAATATTTAAATAATTACTGGTTTTAAATTCTGGCGAGGTAATCAAGGCAGTACAACCAGATTTTACGAGCGCATATTCAAGCTCACTACTACGATAAGCAGGGTTAATATTCACTAATATTAACCCTGCTTTAGCAGTTGCAAATTGTGTAACAGCCCACTCAACATTGTTTTGTGACCATATACCAATACGCTCACCTGCTTTAAGGCCCAATTCAATTAGGCCTGTCGCTAACGCATCAACCTGCTGTTTATAGTCACCATAGGTCCAACGTATCCCCTGATGGATACTAATTAAGGCCGTTTTATTTGGAAAACGAGCAGCCGTTTCATCAAAGGCTGCGCCAATAGTTTTCCCCATTAGGGGTATGTCGCTAACCCCGTGGTCATAGCTTAATCCGTTTGAATTCATTTTAGCCCCTTGTATTTACACAGGGTCCCAAGAAAAGACATCTGGTGAACGATCCAGAGGGTAAAAACTGCTTTTCAATGCTGGTATTGCATGCTCTGAAATCGTTTGTGGCGTCCACCCTTCCGAACGATGCGTTGAACGTAATGGTCTTGATTGCCCCATCAAGAAAACTTCATTATTACGTACAGCAAAGATCTGACCCGACACATCGCTTGCTGCATCACTGGCTAAGTACACAGCCATCGGTGCGATCTTATCCGGTGTCATTTCTTTTAATTTATCAACACGTGCTTGTTGCTCTGGTGTATTGACTGGAATCGCTCCAATCATACGGCTCCAAGCAAACGGTGAGATACAGTTTGAGCGGACGTTATAACGTTGCATATCTAGAGCAACACTTTTAGACAGTGCAGCTATGCCAGCCTTTGCTGCCGCATAGTTCGCTTGACCAAAGTTACCGATTAAGCCGGACGTTGAGGTCATAAATACAAAACTACCACTTTCTTGTTGCTTGAAATGTTTAGCCGCAAAATGAGCCGTATTGAAACTACCATTCAAATGGACATTAATAACTGCATTCCATTCTTCTGGTGACATTTTATGAAAAATTCGATCACGCAAAATACCTGCGTTATTAACAACGGTATCAATGCGGCCAAAATTATCAATGGCTGCCTGAACCATCGCTTCGGCACCGTCAATATCGGCAACATTATCACCGTTAATCACTGCTTCGCCACCAGCAGCACGTATTGTTGACACAACCTCTTCTGCAGGACTTTCGCCCGTTTCTTCACCACCAACACCAGCGCCTAAGTCATTAACAACCACTTTTGCACCTTCTTCAGCCATCATAATAGCCATGGCACGACCGATACCTCGACCTGCTCCAGTCACTAATACAACTTTATCTTTCATCATCATTTTATTTTCTCCAATTCTCGAATTATATTTTCTAGATTAAATGCTTAACGTCCTTTAAATTCACCCTGGCGTTTCTCAAAAATGGCATTCATCGCCTCTCGATGGTCATCGGTACGATGAGATACCGCCTGCATAACGGCCGCTGTTTGCAGGTGCGTTTCTAAATCTGTACGCTGCCCTTCGCGTATTAGTTGTTTCGCCATCCGTACTGACACGGGTGGGTTCACTGCAATGCGTTTAGCCAATACTATTGCCTCATCAATCAATTGATCATCTGCAACAACTCTTGAAACAAGGCCGAATTTCAATGCTTCTTGCGCACCAATTGGATCCCCTGTGAACGCCATTTCTGAGGCTTTTGCTAAACCAACTGCACGCGGTAATAACCACGAACCACCATCACCAGGGATGATGCCTAATTTCACAAAACTTTCAGCAAAACGAGCACTTTCACCAGCTATCCGTATATCACACATACACGTAAGGTCGCAGCCTGCACCAATAGCAGGCCCATTAACAGCTGCAATAATTGGAATATCTAAGGCTTGAAATGCAAGTGGAATACGTTGAATACCTTCTCGGTACCAAGCAGCCAACTCATGTGGTGTTTTATCCGACTCAGTCATTTCTTCACGAATTTTTTTAACATTACCACCCGAAGAAAATGCTGGACCATTACCCGTTAAAATAACCACCCTAATTTCAGGGTCCTTCTGTGCTTGCTCAGCTAAAGACACTAAATCATTGATCATATTCCCATCTGATATAGCATTTCGTGTATCAACACGGTTCATTCGCCATATAGCAATACCATCTTTAACTTCACTAATTACGTCTGTTGTCACTGTTTTACCCTCTGTTCTTAACCGGTCTGTGTTGTTAGCCAACTCCACAAATCATCAGTTTTAAGTTCAAAGCAATGCTGCCCCAATTTTGCCGACCATTGTGCCTCATTGCCATATTCATCACGCCAAGACCATAAGCGGCGCGTGCTAAGTTGTAGTGGATACTCTTGAGTAAAGCCAATTGCTGCATGAACGGCGTGAGCAGTTTTTGCTGCATAACCTGCTGCATCACCGGCCGTAATTTTTGCACAAGCAATTAGCTCCCATTCTTGCTCTGTATCTAAATGACCTATGGCCGCATCTACGGCGCAAATAGAAGCACTGGTCATTTCAGCCAATACAGCCATTTGTTGCTGTATTGCCTGGAACTTACCTATGGGGCGACCGAATTGAGACCGCTCGTTTGCAAAATCAACCGTCATCTCTAATACACGCTGTAACGCACCCGCCATTTGAGCAGCACGGCTAAGAGCTAACCACGATTCAATTTGTTGGATGTTAATGCCTTTCAGTTCATTAGGATTACCAAGCTGAGCAACATTAAACATCACATCATCACGTGGTTCACCAGCCATATTTTGGCCTTTTTCAATCGTAACTTCTTGTGATGAAATAACACTAACCTGCGTCTCATTTTGACTAGGGTATACAACTAAAATTGACCCTGCATGTCGAGCCCAAGGAACCCCATATAGTTTGATATCAGACTGATCATTAACGGGCTCATTGATGACAACAGGAACTATTAGCTCATCCGTACAATCAGCTCCAGATTTAGTAGCTAGGTAAACCGCCATTAATGATTCTACGACTGGCAACGGTGCTTTATGATAACCGGCTAGTCTCATCAATACACTGCCACCAGCAAGGCCAAGCCCAGCTCCTCCATCATCTTCAGATAGTAACGTTGTCAGCCAACCATCTGCTAAAAAGTCTGCCCAAAGTACCTCGGGAAACTGTCCAGTTTCCATTAACTCATGGCCATTACCATTTGAAAAACCTTCAAATAGACGAGTTGCTGACTCTTCGATTAATTGTTGTAATTCATTCATCGCAAGCCCAACCCTCTGGCAATAATACCTCGCAAAATTTCTCGTGTACCACCACGAAGTGAAAATGAAGGTGCTTTTAATATCGAGTCAGATAACAGGCGTGCAACACCACCATTGGCCGTTAAACGCGGTTCGGTTGCAAGAATCAAACGCATAGCCTCTGGTAACTCTTGTTCAAAAGATGTCCCTAAATCTTTAACGACAGACGCTTCGTTAACTGGCAGCTTACCTTCTTGTAATTGATTCGCGACAGATAATGACATTTGACGTAGCACCATCANCCTCGCTACAAACTGACCAATGATAGGTTCTGCTTGTTGCGTTAAATTNNCTTCTCGTAGTTCTTTAATAGCTGCTTCAAGTAATTGATAACTACTTAAAAAGCGTTCTGGCCCACTACGCTCAAATGCTAATTCAGCAACCACCTGACTCCAACCTTCATTAACTTGACCAACAAGGCGGTTATCGGGAACAAAAACATCATCAAAGAAAATTTCATTAAAATGTGCTTCGCCTGCCAACGTGATAATCGGTCTAACAGTAATCCCTTTATGATTAAGATCAACGATTAATTGACTCATGCCCGCATGACGATTTTCTGACGGTGGCGCTGTTCGACATAGGGTGATCATTTGATGACAAACATGCGCCCAACTGGTCCAAATTTTAGAACCATTTATGAGCCAACCACCCTCAACTTTCTCGGCACGTGTTTTAATCGACGCTAAATCCGAACCACTATTGGGTTCACTCATCCCTATCGCAAAAAAACATTCTCCCTTAACTATCTTAGGCAAGAAGTATTGGCGTTGCTCTTCTGTTCCAAACCGTAATAATAAAGGCCCACTTTGACGGTCAGCTACCCAATGAGCACCAACAGGCGCACCCGCTGCCAATAGTTCTTCAATAACCACGTACCTTTCAAGGTAACTACGCCCTCCACCACCGTACTCAGTTGGCCAGGTCATCCCCAGCCAACCTTTTGCTGCTAATGCACGGCTTAATTCAGGGTCACAAATGGACCACGAGTCAATAATATTGGAAACGTTAAATTCACCATACTCTTTTATAAAAGAACGAACTTCTTTTCTTAAATTGGCTTCTTTTTCACCCGTCAATAGTGGACTAAAATTAAGTTTCTTCAAAACCTTTACAACTCCGTAACTTAAACGGCGGTGTACCCACCATCAACAACCATTTCAGACCCATTCATAAACGATGAGTCATCACTGGCTAGATGTAATACTGCGTAAGACACTTCTTTTGGTTGAGCAGGTCTATCAAGAATTGTTGTACCTAAAATTGCTTTACGAGTTTCTTCGTCGCCGTGTAGCAAGTCTTTTGTCATCGGTGTATCAATCACACCCGGATGAACAGAATTTACTCGAATGTTATATTGAGCATAATCCACTGCTGTTGCCTTAGTAAATAGTTTAACGGCACCTTTAGTCGCTTGATAAGCAGCTGAGACAGGCGCTCCTACAAGACCATAAATTGAAGAAATATTAACAATGGATCCGCCACCTGCTTTTTGCATGGCTGGCAATACTGCCTTTGTGCCAAAGAAAACACCCTTTACATTAATATCAAACGTACGATCCCATTCTTCCGTTGTGGTTTCTTCTAGTTGTTTAACAATTAAAATACCGGCGTTGTTAACAAGAACATCAATCTGACCATGCGATGCAACTACTTTATCTACAACACTCAACCACTCTGACTCTTCAGTAACATTCAGCGGGTAAAATTCAGCTTTCCCACCATCTGCAACAATACT
>JGI24724J26744_10002827_pt1 | contig 11382 bp, 12 predicted proteins | sample Cruoilmetagenom7_FD_26744 | JGI IMG/M metagenome (IMG submission 26744)
TTTATGGTGCCCATGCGTGTTCAATTCATCAAACCCCTGCAAATAATGAACTTAGAGACAATTTGCGTAAAGGTTTTTGACAATACTCAGAAGTTTTGAAGGAGGTCGAGAATGACCAGGAAAGATCTGGCTGGTGAGGTTGCTATGAACATGGGTCTCTCGCGGGCTCTTGTCAGAGAGGTGATTGACGGAAGTCTGAGCGCTATATGTGAGAGCCTTGTTAGAGGAGAGAGAGTGGAGTTGAGAAATTTTGGTGTTTTCACGACCAGGGCAATGGGAGAAAGGGTCGTAAAAATCCCAAAGACAAAGGATGCGATCCGTATACCTGCGACAACTGTGGTTCGGTTTAAACCCGGCAAAGAATTGAAGAGGAAAGTTGCTTAGTTGATATGACATTAGTCTTATCCCTTATTAGTGCCTCGCTCCCCAGAAGAGACTTATAATTCCGGCAATAACAGCTGCTGTCAGAAACCTTCCCAGTACCTGTTTTGGTATTCTACCTGTTGCCCTGCTTCCGATGATAACTCCCGGCAGCGATCCGATACACATGGGGATGAGCACCGGAAAATTTATGTTGTGTCCCAGAAGATAAACTGTGCTTCCTGCCAGAGCGCATATCACGGATATAAGAATACTCGTTCCTACGGTTGCGGCGGGGTTTAGTCCGAAGAAAACTATCAGGATCGGAATTACCAGCACTCCGCCGCCTATGGATGTTGCGCCGATGAGGGTTCCAATGAGGGCACCGGCAAGAATAGCGCCGGCTTTCCGGGAGTGCGTGAATGCGTGGGGGGTAGCATGCGTTTTGTTCCGGTTGAATACGTTCTGCAGGAACAGGAAAATTGCGGTTAGTATCAGGACAGAGCCCATTACATATTCCAGAAAGTTGTCAAGTCCGGGAAATTTTCCTGACTCTGAAAAGGAGTTCACGAGATAAGAACTAAGGATGGTGGTCGGGACAGAACCAATTGTGAAAAAGAAGGCGGTTTTCAGGTTTATATTCTTCAGGCGGTGGTGTTCGATGGCCCCTACAATTCTTGTAACAAGGGCAAAGAGAAGGCCGGTTCCTACTGCTGGTACGGGGGGGATCCCGAGAAGGTAAATAAGGGAGGGCATTACGAGTACCCCGCCGCCGACACCGGTTAGTCCTATTGCAATTCCGATAATAAATCCGATAAGGGATGGTTTGAAGAAGATCATTTTTTAACTGCCTCCGATTATGACAGGTTACCAGACTCTTGCGGAATTGCAACACGTTTTTACTACCGGTGAATTCCCTTGCCCTTGCGGGAATTTGCTGATACTATTTTTTACGATGAAAGACAAAATCAAAAGCAGGGAAGAGTTGTCAGAACTCTGTGAAACACTGAAGAAACAAGGCAAAACCATAGGATTTACATCCGGGGTATTTGACCTGGTTCATGCAGGTCACGTCGACTACCTTGAAAAGGCGAAGAATATCTGCAATATTCTAATCGTCGGGATAAACTCAGATGCTTCTGTCAGGCGATTCAAAGAAGATATGCGCCCGGTCATACCCGAAGATGAAAGAGCGGTAGTTGTTGCCGGGCTGGCGTCTGTTGATTATGTATTCATTTTTAATGAAAGAAGGAACAGGAAGAATATTGAGCTTATCAAACCGGATTATTATATAAAGGCGGGAGATTACTCAAAGGCGGAGCTCACNTCTGCAGAAGTTGTTGANAGGTTTGGCGGTAAGGTCAAACTGNTTGAGAAAAAATTCANGTCTTCAACAACGGGTATCATTGAGAAAATTTCGTCNGCCTTTCATTTNCCCGGCAGTCCTCCAAAAGTTGCTCCTGCAGTTTTCCTTGATAGAGACGGGACGATAAATGAAGAAGTGGAATACCTCCATGAACCTGAAAAATTCAGGTTTCTTCCTAATGTTGTTGAGGGAGTGAAGAAGATGCAGGATCGGGGGTATAAGATCGTTGTAATAACTACGCAGGCTGGCATTGGACTCGGCTATTTCTCAAAGGAAGATTTTTTCAGGGTAAACAGGGAGATGCTCAGGGGATTTTCAGAAGGCGGGGTAACTGTCTCAAAAATATATTTTTGCCCGCACAGCAAGAGTGAATCCTGTAAGTGCAGGAAACCCGGCATTGCTTTAATAGAAAGAGCTTGCTGTGATTTGAATCTTGATATCAGCAGGAGTTTTATCATTGGTGACAAGACTTCGGATATTGAAGCAGGCAAAAGAGCGGGAGCAGGGACAATACTCGTCCGGACAGGTTTTTCCGGGAAGGACGGAGAATTTGATGTGCAGCCGGATTATGCGGCGGAAGACCTTATTGATGCGGCTGGATATATTGGCAAGTTTCAGTAACTGAGATATCTGTTCCTGATATCCGCAGGTCAGACCACAACATCATAATAACATCTTGACATAACGTACGCTATATAGTACTATTATAACGGAGGTGATAATCATGACTACTCTGACAGCCAGCCAGGTAAGGAGCAACATATATAAGTTGCTTGACAAAACCGCGCAATCCCATGAACCAATTCAGATTACAGGAAAGCGGAACAATGCAGTTTTGATTGCAGAAGATGATTGGCGTGCCATTAAAGAAACATTATATTTGCTTTCCATCCCGGGTATGAGGGAATCTATTAGAAAAGGGCTGAAAACTCCTCTTAAGGAATGTGGTAAGGAACTAAAGTGGTAAACCGGCGGCTTGTCTATACAAAACAGGCCCGGAAAGATGCAAAAAAGCTTGCCGCGGCAGGTTTGCGTCCGAAAGCAGAAGCTCTCCTCAAAATCTTGAAGAAAAATCCATTTCAGTCACCTCCTCCGTTTGAAAAACTTGTAGGTGATCTTGAGGGGGCTTATTCCCGAAGGATAAATATTCAACATCGGCTTGTTTATCAAGTGCTAAAGCGCTATAACACCGTGAAAGTTATTCGAATGTGGACACACTATGAATAACATTGCCTGATGATTATCGGGCTCATCAAAACGAAGAGAAAAAAATGGCTTTTTTGCTGGGATATGATGTAGGCAGTTCAGCAGTGAAGGTATCGTTGATGGATGCTGAAACAGGGGAAATAACTGCTTCGGCAATCTCGCCGGAGACCGAGCTGGAAATCATTGCGGACAGAAAAGGCTGGGCTGAACAGCATCCCTGTGTCTGGTGGGAAAATATAAAATTGGCAACTTCTGAGGTAATATCAAAAACTGGAATTGATGTGAATGATGTGCAGGCAATAGGCATATCCTATCAGATGCACGGGCTTGTCATAGTTGACAGGAATCAAAAGGTCTTGCGACCGGCTATAATCTGGTGTGACAGCAGGGCGGTGGACNTTGGAGAGAAAGCTTATCTGNGAATCGGGCGGGAAACGTGTCTTGAACNTTTACTCAACTCCCCGGGTAATTTCACTGCATCGAAATTGAAGTGGGTAATGCAGAATGAACCTGAGATTTTTGCTGAAGTCCATAAGGCAATGCTGCCGGGAGATTATGTCGCAATGATGATGACCGGTGAGATTAAAACAACCCCGTCCGGATTGTCTGAGGCTATCCTCTGGGATTTCCGGGCTCAGGAATTGGCTGAACTGGTTCTGCGGCATTATGGGATACCGGACGATTTAATCCCGGAAGTGGTTCCTGCTTTCTCCGTTCAGGGCGAGCTTACGGGTAAGGCAGCCGGGGAACTGGGGTTGAAACCCGGAACGAAGGTATCGTATAGGGCCGGAGACCAGCCTAATAACGCTTTATCTCTTAATGTCCTGAATCCCGGGGAGGTAGCTGCTGCTGCCGGGACTTCGGGTGTTGTGTATGGAATTAGTGATAAGGCGGACTACGATTCAAAATCGAGGGTAAACACATTTGTCCATGTTAATCATACGCAGGAAGCGCCCCGGCACGGAATATTATTATGTGTTAACGGGACGGGCATCCTTTATAGCTGGTTAAGGCGCAATTTTGCCGGTATTGACGGGGGACGGATGAGTTATGAACAGATGAATGAGCTGTCTTACCGGGCTCCGGTTGGCTCCGGAGGTCTTGTAATCCTGCCCTACGGTAACGGAGCTGAGAGGACGTTGGAAAACAGAGATATTGGGGCATCAGTGCATGGGTGGAAGTTCAATAGCCATGAAAGGTCACATTTTTTAAGAGCTGCCCAGGAAGGAATTGTCTTCGCGTTGAATTACGGATTGGAAATAATGCGCGGGATGGGGCTCGATGTGAAGACTGTCAGGGCAGGAAATGCTAACATGTTTTTGAGTCCATTGTTCCGGGAAGCTTTCGCTGCCGTTACCGGTGCCAGCCTTGAGCTTTACAATACGGATGGTTCTCAGGGCGCTGCAAGAGGTGCCGGAGTAGGTGCCGGTATCTATGCAAGTTATGAGGAGGCTTTTGCCGGATTAAAGACAACCGGGGTTGTTGAACCTGATACAGCCATGGTACCGGCTTATCGGGAAGCCTATCAGGATTGGGTCAATGTCCTGAAGTCAGAGTTGTGAATTCTCGTCCGCATGTGTTAATCCATACATAAAATATCCCTTTGTGGCAGTTTGTGTGTATTCATTGACAAAGATTAACCCTGGTAATATAATCTCGTGTGAGGTGATAGAATTTTGAGTATAAAAGCGCCCAGGGGGACTGAGGATATTCTTCCCGGGGAAGTTGAAAAGTGGCAAAAAATAGAGCAGACCGGGCGGCAGCTTTTTCTCCTGTATAATTACAGGGAAATCCGAACTCCTCTTTTTGAGGATACTTCTCTCTTTGAACGAAGTATCGGGGGAAGCACAGACATTGTTGAGAAGGAAATGTACACTTTTCTCGATAAGAAGGGCAGGAGCCTGACACTCAGACCTGAGGGGACTGCTCCTGTAGTAAGAGCTTATCTTGAACATAAACTCTATGCCAGGGGCGGAGCAAACAAGTTTTTTTACATCGGCCCCTTTTTCCGCTATGAAAGACCGCAGGCAGGAAGGAACCGGCAGTTTTATCAGGTTGGTGCGGAGGCGATTGGTTCAGACAGTCCTGCTCTTGATGTGGAGGTTATAAATCTCTCTTTACACTTCCTGGATTCTTTAGGGCTCAAGGCTTTGTCTGTTGCTCTCAATAGCATAGGATGTTCTGCCTGCCAGCCGGTGTACAGGGGAAAACTCAAGCAGTTTCTGGAAGAACATTTGGAAGAGCTTTGCAGTGATTGCTGCAGGAGGAGTAAATCCAACACTTTAAGGGTTCTTGACTGTAAGAAAGAGGTCTGTTCCCGCGTTTTGAAAAATGCTCCTTCTACTTTAGAATCTCTTTGCCCGGCTTGCAGAGGGCATTTTGAATCTGTAAGGAATTTTCTTGATAAGCTTGGGATAGAGTATCAGGTTGCCCCGGAGCTTGTCCGCGGACTTGATTATTATACGAGAACAACTTTTGAAATTGTTTACTCCGGGCTTGGTGCTCAGAATGCAGTCGCGGCGGGTGGGAGGTTCGATAGGCTTATAGAGGAGATGGGAGGAAAAACCACCCCTGCAGTCGGGTTTGCTGCGGGGATTGAGCGTATTGCGCTTGCTATGGNTGGGGAAGGCGTCAATGTAACANCTCAGGGTAATCCTTTTGTCTTTATTGCTCTTGCAGGCGAATATCTTGAAGAGGGACTTTTGCTGTTGAATGGACTGAGGCGTTCGGGTATCCCGTCTGAAATGGATTACGGAGGGAAGAGCCTTAAATCGCAGTTCAGGATTGCGGACAGGCTTGGCGTGAAGTTCACTATTGTATTCGGAGAAGATGGGGTAACTTTGAGGAATATGGTAGAAGGGGAGCAGGAACAGCTGAAGAGAGAGGAAATTGTTCCTCTCTTGAAAAGGAAGAAAAATGCTGTGCAGGGGTGACCTTTGCGGTTGCCCGGGGTGGGTACACGATTTTGCTACGGAGGATTTAAGGTGGAGAGTATTGCCGGACTAAAAAGAACATGTTGCTGCGGAGAGTTGAGGAAGAAGAATTGCGGTGAGGAAGTTACCCTTATGGGATGGGTGGACAGAAGGCGGGATCACGGCGGGTTGCTTTTTATTGATTTGAGAGACAAGACAGGAATAACTCAGGTAACTTTCAATTCTGATTTGAATGAGGAACTTCATGAGAAGGCGGGAGAATTAAGGGGTGAATATGTTATTGCGGTAATAGGGAAGGTTGTCGAGAGACCTTCCGGGACGGTAAATAAAGCTATTCCTACGGGCGAGATTGAAGTTGAGACAGTCGAATTAAGGGTTCTGAACGTGTCAAATACTCCTCCGTTTGAAGTAAATGGTGAAGTGTTACCGGGGGAAGATGTGAGGTTGAAATACAGATATATTGACCTGAGACGCCCTGAGATGTTTGGGAACCTTTTTCTCAGGTACAAGACTGCAAAATTTGCGAGGGACTTTCTTGGCGGGAAGGGCTTTATGGAGATTGAAACTCCTTATCTGACCAGAAGTACTCCTGAGGGAGCAAGAGATTATCTTGTGCCGAGCAGGGTCAACCCGGGAGAATTTTATGCGCTGCCGCAATCGCCTCAGCTTTTCAAACAGATGCTTATGGTATCCGGAGTTGACAGGTATTTTCAGCTTGTCAAATGTTTCAGNGACGAGGATTTGAGAGCCGATAGACAGCCGGAACATACACAGATAGATATGGAGATGTCTTTTGTCTCCCCGGAGGATATTTACAGTCTGGTTGAAGAGATGATGAAACATATATTCAAATTGACTCTGGGGGCTGATGTTGAAATTCCTTTCAGGCATATAAGTTATAGAGAGGCGATGGACCGTTACGGGACTGACAAGCCGGACCTCAGATTCGGGATGGAACTGCAGGATATCTCCGATATTGCGGCTGATGTGGATTTTAAAGTGTTCCGTAAAGTTGTTGAATCCGGTGGAGTTGTNAAAGGTATAAGAGTTCCCGGAGGNGCAGAGTTTTCAAACAGTTCCATTCAGACTTATACGGATTTTGTCCGTTCCCAGGGAGGGAGCGGTCTTGCATGGTTCAAAGTAGAAAATGAGACAATCCGGTCCCCGATTGCTAAATTCTTTGGGGACAAGGCGCTTGACGAACTCAAATCCCGTATGTCAGCCGGGTCCGGCGACCTTCTTCTTTTTGTTGCTGATTCTCCCGGGATTGTATCTTCCTGTCTCGGTAAACTCCGTCTTGAACTGGCTAAGGAACTCGGCATTATTGAGAAGGGGAAATTCTGTTTTGTATGGGTTGTTAATTTCCCGTTATTTGAGTTTAAGGAGGAAGAAAAGAGGTTCGACTCTGCCCACCATCCGTTCTGTATGCCTGTCGAAGATGATATAAGCTTGCTTGAGAGTGACCCTTCCAAAGTCAGGGCAGAAACATATGATCTGGTCCTGAACGGGGAAGAACTTGGGACGGGAAGTATCAGGATTCATATCCCCGATGTTCAGCGGAAAGTTTTCAAAGTGTTAGGGTTGTCAGACAGTGATATAGATGAGAAATTTGGTTTTTTTCTGGAAGCGCTTGGTTACGGAGCTCCTCCCCACGGAGGGATTGCACTGGGGCTGGACAGGCTTGTTATGGTGATGGCGGGAGGAGATTCAATCAGGGATTTCATGGCTTTTCCAAAGACGCAGAGAGCCCTGTGCCTTCTCACGGGCAGTCCGTCTGCAGTCGATGAAAAACAGCTCGGGGAACTGCATATAAAAACAGTACTTGGTGATTAAAACGGCAGAAAAAGTGGTTAAGGAAAAGATAGAATTCAAAAACAGCCAGGAAGCCGTTACGGTTTGCGGGCAGCATGATGAGAATATAAGGTTGATTGATAAGGCACTGGCTGTTCGGATGATCAGCAGAGGGAATGAAATTGTTGTTGAAGGTGAACCTGATGCGGTTGATAAGTCACTGCGCTTTTTTGGAATTCTAATCTCCATTGCAAGGGGAGGACAACCGGTTAGGCGTCACGAGGTGAAATATGCTCTGGAAGCGGTGCGCAGAGGAGAAACAACAGGCATCTCGGAAATTTTTCTTGACAGGATTCAGGTTTCCTCAAAACGCCAGTTCATAACTCCCAGAACTCTCGGGCAGAAAGAGTATGTGGATGCTATCCGCAGATATGATATTGTGTTTGGAATCGGGCCGGCGGGGACCGGCAAAACATATCTTGCGATGGCGATGGCAGTTTCTGCTCTGAAAAAAAAGGAAGTGAACAGGATAATCCTTACAAGACCGGCGGTTGAAGCGGGGGAGAAACTGGGGTATTTGCCCGGAGACCTGTATGAAAAAATCACGCCTTATCTGAATCCGCTTAACGATGCACTATACGATATGATGGAAGCTGAAGATGTTCAGAAGTGCCTTGACCAGGGAATAATTGAGGTTGCGCCTCTTGCGTATATGCGCGGAAGGACACTTAACGATGCTTTTATTATTCTTGACGAAGCGCAGAATAGTACTTCCGAACAGATGAAGATGTTTTTGACCCGTCTCGGGTTTGATTCGAAAACCGTGATTACGGGAGATATTACACAGGTTGACCTTCCGGAAAAGAAAGCATCGGGTCTAATCGAAACACAGTCAGTTCTGAAAGATATAAGGGGCATAGGATTTGTCTATTTCAGCGGCAGGGATATTGTCAGGCACGAACTGGTCCAGGAAATTATAAAGGCATATGAAAAAGGAAGGGGTCAGATCTCAACATTCAACAAATGTTAATTTTAGTATCCACATGTATGTTAATAAGCAGAAGGATTGTTGAATGTTGAGATCTGCTCCCCCATTAAGATGATAAGGATTGATATAAAAGATATGCAAAAAAAGATAAAGGTAGATCGCAAATTTGTGCGTAGAATTGTCAGGGGAACACTTGAAAGAGAAGGAGAAAATGGTGAAGTGAGTGTTGTTCTCACTGACAATGAATATATAACGGAGCTGAATCAAAAATATCGTTCGGTGGAAAAACCCACTGATGTTCTTGCTTTCCCTATGGATGAAGAAGTCCGCGGTGACATCGTAATTTCGGTTGAAAAAGCAGAAGAGCAGGCTCTGGTTTATCACCANACGTTTGAAAATGAGCTTGGGAGGCTTGCTGTCCACGGTGTTTTGCATCTGCTCGGATATGACGATAGTAATCGGCGGGTGGCGGAAAAAATGTTCGCAAGACAGGAAGAAATTTTAAAGGAGGTACTCTCTTGCAGTTGATTAGTCTTCTGATTTTGCTTTTTTTCTCGGCTTTTTTTTCCGCTTCGGAAACTGCTTTGACTGCACTTGGCAAGTTCAGGCTAAAAGCTCTGCTTGAAAAAGAAGGGAATGGNACAAAAGCCGTCGATTTGTGGGCAAAAGACCCTAACCGGTTTCTTGCCACCATCCTTTTCGGGAATAATGTCGTCAACATTGGTGCTTCTGTCCTTGCGTCTTTTATCGCAATGCGGATTTTCGGGAATGAACTCACTGCAAAAATCGCCTGGGGTGTTACGGGGATAATGACCTTCATAATCCTAACTTTTGGCGAGCTTGTGCCCAAACAGTTTGCCAGGGATAATGCTGAGAGGATAGCTCCCAAAATAATGGGTTTTCTCAAAGGGCTGTCTTTTGTCCTGGCTCCATTTATCAGAGTGCTCCTTTTTGTTTCCAGGGGAACTCTCAGGATTTTCGGAAAGAAGGTGGTGGAGCCTGGTCCGTTCATGACTGAGGAGGAGATAAAATCACTTATAGGTCTTGGGGAAGAGGAAGGTGTTCTTGAAGAAGATGAGAAGGAGATGATTGAGAGTATCTTCGAGTTTGGTGACACAAAAGTTCAGGAAGTTATGGTGCCGAGAACAGAAATGTCTTGTGTCGAAATCAACACAGAACTTGAAGGTATCCTGTCACTTCTAAGAGAGGTTGGCTATTCCCGTATACCTGTGTATGAGGAGAGAGTCGACAATATAGTGGGGTTTCTGTACGCTAAGGATTTACTGAAACTCCTGGGCGGTCGTGAAGAAAAAGAGTTGGTTGTCAGGGATTTCATACGCGAGCCTTATTTTGTCCCTGAGACAAAACAGGTCAACGAACTCCTCCGTGAATTTCAGCGAAATAAGATACATATGGCTGTTGTGGTTGATGAATATGGAGGAGTTGCGGGTTTGATTACCCTGGAAGATTTGATTGAAGAAATCGTCGGGGAAATAGAAGACGAGTACGATACGGGAGAGGAAAGCATAAAGCATCTTGAGAACGGAGAAGCTTTCGTGGATGCGGGGATAGATATAGGAGAGCTTAACGAAGAACTGGGCATTATGCTTCCGGAACAGGAAGGGATTGAGACCCTTGGAGGGTTTATTACAAACTTTCTGGGTCATGTTCCTTCTGTAGGAGAGGTTGTCGAGTGCGAGGGGTTTACGATTTGCGTGGTTGAAGCGACAAAACGGCGCGTGGGGAAAGTAAAACTCTGCGGTCTGGGCGGGGGAGATAATGAAAACCGTGTTGACTAAACTCAGAAAAAATCTTATTGCAGGTATGCTGGTGATACTTCCCGGCGTTGCGACTGTGTTTGTCCTCTGGTGGGTATTTGCAAGGCTTATCAACCCTTTTGTCAATAAAGTCATAAGACGCGTTATGCTTTTTCTTGTGCCGGATAGAATGGAACATGTGTTTGGATTGGAGGCAGCGTTCCTGTGGAATATAATCGGAGTATTCGTCTTCGTTGCTTTTCTTGTCCTGCTCGGCACTATTACAAGAAATATAATTGGCAGGAAGTTCATTGCAGCTGGTGAAGGGGTTTTAGCCAGGATACCTATAGTGAGCAAAATTTACGGAAGTGCCCAGCAGATAGGGCAGGCTTTTCTCGGGGAAAAGCGGACAGGTTTTACCAGGGTGGTGCTTTTTGAGTACCCGCGGCGGGGTTTGTATTCTTTCGGGCTGGTTTCAGGTAAGACGAGGGGAGAGATTCAGGACAAGATAGAAGGAGAAAAGGTTCTGAGCGTATTTGTGCCGACCACTCCTAATCCTACTTCCGGGTTTATTATCCTGGTCCCTGAGAAAGATACGATTCCGCTTGAAATGACGGTTGCAGATGCGTTGAGTCTGTTAATTTCGGGAGGTGCGGTTGTCCCGAGGTACAACTCCCAGGCTGAAAGCTGATTTGTTATGCAGGATAGAATTGCCAAACTAAGACGATATCTGGACAAGAATGATAAAACGGCTCTGAGAAGTTTTNTCCGGAAACTTCACCCTGCCGATTTGGCTCGTAGTTTCAAGTATCTGGAATCTGAAGAGAAGCTGTCAATCCTGACTCTTCTGGGTTTTGAAGATGCAGGGTCGCTGCTCTATGAACTTGATCCCGGCGAGCGGGAAGAAATTCTGTTTTTAATCCAACCTGAACTCCTATCCGATATTGTAGAGGCAATCCCCTCTGATGAGGCTGCGGATAT
>JGI24724J26744_10002829_pt1 | contig 11374 bp, 9 predicted proteins | sample Cruoilmetagenom7_FD_26744 | JGI IMG/M metagenome (IMG submission 26744)
CGTTTCAGAATGCATTATCAAGGCAAATCAGCAATTTTAGATGTGCCCATGCTCGGCCGTCACTCTGTTCAGACAATTTTACGGGCATCAGCTGTTGGATTTACAGAGGGGTTAAATATCGAGGAAATTACAGAAGGATTAGTCAACAGCAATTCTCAGCTCCGCCTGGTTGCCGTTCGAACAGAAAGCGGCGCTCTAATTCTTGATGACACCTACAACGCTACACCCGAATCTACAATTGCGGCTCTTGACCTGCTCAGTGAACTTAGTGGNCAGAAAATAGCTGTTTTAGGAGATATGCTTGANCTNGGACAATACGAAAACATCGGTCATGAATATGTAGGCCAGCGAGCGGCTGAAGTAGCAAACTTTCTGATTGCAGTTGGCCCGCGCGGAAGGATTATCGCCGAAACAGCAAAAAAGAAAGGTCTTCCCTCCACTGCAGTGGCATGTGTGGATGATGCTATCGCAGCTGCTGAACTTCTCCAATATAACTTAAAAGAAGGCGATGTTGTCCTCATCAAAGGATCTCATGGATTACGCATGGACCGCATCTCATCCTTCCTGGAGGTAGGAAAATGAAAGAAACCTCACTATCCCTCGCCCTTAGTTTCTTAGCATTCATCATGACCGTGATCTGGGGTCGTCCACTGATTCGACTGCTGAAGTATTTTAAAGTTGGAAAGATTATTAGAGAAGAAGGCCCTGATAGCCATAAGAACAAATTAGGAACACCTACAATGGGTGGTTTAATGATCATCGCGCCTGTATTACTTCTAACGGTGCTTTTAAATGCAGCCACTTTATTGGGGTTTGATATTCTCAGTCAATCTGTACTGGTTCCTNTATTCGTGCTCATCTCATTCGGATTATTAGGTATGGTAGATGACTGGGAAGGGATCCGCGGCAGNCGACGCGGATTGGGAATGCGGGCAAGATCAAAATTCCTNNTCCAATTGGCACTTGGCATTGCTACCGCTTTCGCNTTGAAATACATCATTGATGTTCCCGAGATGTTCTGGCCGGGTTACCCCGAACCCTTTGATCTGGGNAACTGGTATATTCCAATTGCAACATTGATCATCGTTGGATTTTCCAATGCAGTAAATTTCACGGATGGATTGGATGGCTTAGCAGGGTTGATCTCGACGACTGCCTTTGCCACTTATGGTGGTATCGCACTACTTCAAGGTCAATTCTTCCTTTCACGATTTTGCTTTACCATTGTTGGGGCATTATTCGGTTTTCTTTGGTTCAATGTACACCCCGCGGAACTTTTTATGGGGGATACGGGATCTCTGGCAATCGGGGCCACGCTGGCAACATTCGCGCTAATGACCGGACAGTGGTTAGTTCTTCCTATAATCGCCATCATTCCTGTAAGTGAGATCATAAGCGTCGTTCTTCANATCATTTATTTCAANACAACAAAAGGAAAACGTTTATTCAGGATGTCNCCTATCCACCATCACTTTGAACTTCTTGGATGGAGTGAAACCCAAATTGTCCAACGGTTTTGGCTGGTAAGTTTAATGGCTGCGATGCTTGGAGTCGCCATNGTTTTAGTGGAGTAAGTATGACGAATTGGCACGGAAAAACAATACTTGTGGTAGGAGCCGCCCGGCAGGGATTGGCTGCTACACGCTTCCTTGCCTCACATGGCTCAAAAGTAATTCTGACCGACAGCCGCCCTNAACAAAANTTTNTTGAACAAACCCATCAATTTAAGGCATTGCCNGTTCAATTTGTTTTTGGCAGCCATCCTCCAGAACTNCTGGATGGAGTAGACAGCATATGCGTGTCTGGTGGTGTTCCCCTCGATATNCCCTTGATTATTNAAGCCCGTAAAATGAATATNCCGCTCACAAATGATGCTCAATTATTCCTCGACCTGGTCCAAGCAAAGGTGATCGGCATCACAGGTTCCGCTGGAAAAACAACAACCACAACTCTAATCGGTGAAATCGCAAAAGCAGACATATTTCCCGATCAAAAGGTTTGGGTAGGCGGAAATATTGGAAATCCTTTGATCGATCATGTTAAAGATATGCGTTCAGAGGATTGGGTCATAATGGAATTATCCAGCTTTCAACTCGAGTTAATGCAAACCTCACCTTCTATTGCTGTAGTGTTAAACATCACACCCAACCATCTTGATCGGCATAAGACTATGTACGCTTATACAACTGCCAAAGCAAACATTCTCCGGCATCAGAAACCCATCGATTGGGCAATTCTAAACCGAGAAGAGCCAGGATCAAGCAATCTGCAATCTTCAGTGCTTGGAAAGGTATCCACCTTCGGTCTCAAAAAACCTGAGGAGGGGCTGTCAGGTACTTTTATTGAAAAAAATACACTCAAGTATTTTGATGGGGAAACTGCGACACCGCTTATGCCAATTGACTCAGTCCAACTAATAGGTCAGCATAATGTAATGAATGCCCTGGCAGCGTGTGCGGCAGGTGTCGCAGCAGGATTCTCAACATCTTCCCTACAAGAAGGAATTCAATCAGTAGAAGGGATTCCACATCGCTTAGAACTCATCCGCAAGATTAATGGGGTTCGATGGTATAACGATTCGATTGCTACCGCCCCAGAGAGAGTGATTGCTGCATTGCACGCCATTTCAGGATCCCTCGTCCTGTTATTAGGCGGGCGGGATAAGGATCTTCCCTGGACCGACCTGGCAGCGCTCATCCATCAACGAAAACCAAAGGTAATTGTTTTTGGTGAAGCTGGGGCAATGATCAAAAGAGTTTTGCTTGAATTTGAAGGCGGCGTGCCCGGTTATCCCATTTTGCAGGTTGATAATCTCAACAATGCTGTCTTAGAGGCGTCAAAGATTACTAAAAGTGGCGAGTCTGTGCTCTTTTCCCCTGGAGGAACAAGCTACGATGCGTTTCTCGATTTCGAAGAACGTGGAAAAATATTCAAACAACTAGTGGAGTCTATCCAATGAGCCCAAAATCTGTTTTAGTGGATCAGAAGAAGAAACACCGCCCATTACACCTGGGATTGGATGTTCCCCTTCTTTTGGTTGTCATCACACTGATCATTTTTGGGCTTCTGATGCTATATTCTGCCAGCTGGCAGTATTCAGTGTCAATCATGGGCCAAAAGCCATCCTACCTGCTTGAACGCCAGATCAACTTTGTTCTGCTAGGTGGCTCAGCAGCAGTGATTGCGTTCTTCTTTGATTACCATAAAATGAAAAGATTTGTTATCCCCGGGATGATCATCACACTTATCATGCTCCTTCTCGTAATCTTTTACGTAAATGAAGTGCGTTTAGGCGCAAGACGAGGTCTCTTCCAGGGTTCTATCCAACCCTCTGAATTAGCCAAACTTGTTGTGATCGTCTACCTTGCCTTCTGGCTGCATGGNAAAAAGGATNTACTTCACCACTTCACGTTCGGTATGCTTCCAATGGCAGGCATTTTGGGAATCGCAAGTGCGTTGATCCTGTTCCAACCCGATCTGAGTGCAGCTATAACTATCTTCATCATTGGTGGATTGATGTTCTTCATGGCGGGCGGTGAGATGCGCCAGATAATTCCCGCGTTATTTATTTCTCTCATCGTGGGGATGGTTTTTGTTTTCTTTTACAGTACTGGAAAAGAACGCATTACAAGTTTCATCCAGGGGATGCAGGACCCACAAATGGCTTCTTATCACCTTGTCCGATCCTTTGAAGCCATCGTCAATGGAGGTATTTTCGGTGTAGGAATTGGCCGTGCGAACACCAAATTTACCGGCCTGCCAGTTGCCCCGACTGATTCGATATTCTCAATAATTGCCGAAGAAACCGGAATTGTTGGAGCTAGTTTTGTCATTATTTTATTTGTCATTTTCCTTTGGCGGGGATTAACAATAGCAAAACAGTCTCCAGATCTTCTCGGACGTTTACTAGCATCAGGTATTACTGTTTGGATATTTCTGGAAGCATTTATTAATATGAGCGTTTTGGTAAATTTGCTTCCGTTCGCAGGAAACGCGTTGCCATTCATCAGTTATGGAGGGTCAAGCTTAACCATGGTTCTGGTCGGTGTCGGTATCATAATGAGTGTTGCCCGCCAGACTGCTATTAGAACAAATCAAGAAGAAGGGAGACCACTGAATGCGGTTGTTAATTTGCGCAGGAATGACGGGTGGCGGAGTGTATCCCGCACTCGCCGTTCTTCAAGCACTAGAAAATAGAACAGAAGAAGTCCTGTGGGTTGGCAGCCGCAGCGGCATGGAGGAAACACTTCTGGCGCGATACCAGGTTCCCTTTAAAGCCATATCTGCTGCTGGTATCCACGGCATAGACTTCCTGCGCCTGCCTAAGAATTCCCTGCAGCTATTTAAGGGTTGGCAGGAATCGAAAGCAATTATTCGTGATTTCAAACCACATGTGATCTTTTTTACTGGCGGTTACCTGGGAATTCCAATGTCAGCAGCTGCCCGCAATATCCCATCCGTTGTTTTCATTCCTGATATTGAACCAGGCCAGGCATTAAAAATCATCATACGGTCAGCAAGCAACATTGCTGTCACCACTGACCTGTCTCTNCCGTATATCCAAGAAAAGAAAAAAGTAAAAGTCACCGGNTATCCTCTGNGAAAAGAGATCAAAAAATGGGGCCGTAAAAAAAGCCGGGCACACTTCAACATCCCCCTTCAAGCAAAAGTGCTGCTTGTCTTTGGCGGCAGCAAAGGCGCACGCTCGATAAACCAGGCATTAATGCCCATTCTTAATAAATTGATTGAGGAAATGCATGTGATCCATATCACAGGAGTGAATAATTGGGATGATATTCAGACAATAAAAAAAACCAATGGTACGCTTAGGTTCCCCCGTTATCATGCTTTTTCATTTCTCCATGAGGATATGGGCGCTGCTTTTGCTGCAGCAGATCTCGCGGTATGCCGGGCTGGCGCTTCAACTATCGGTGAACTCCCTTACTTTGCTCTTCCCGCGATTATGGTTCCCTACCCCCACGCNTGGCAGTATCAACAGCAGAACGCTGAGTATCTAGTGAATGCGGGAGGAGCTGAAATCATTGAAGATANAAATCTATCTACAGAACTTTACATGAAAATCACCAAAACCATTTCCGATAAGCAGAAGATAGAAGGTATGAGAAAGAATTTGCGAGAATTGGCTGTTGGTGATGCAGAACAATCTATCGCCAATATGCTTTTAGAAGTTGGACAAAATGCACGGATTACAGGAGGAAGATAATGGTAAGTTTGGCAGTGCTATTTTATATTTTTATTTTCATATTCGCCCTCATCGGTGCGATACGCGGATTAGCAAANGAAGTGATAGCAACTTTCAGCGTATTTTTAGGTTTATATGTCCTTACTGTTCTACAATCCTATGTGCCGGCTGTCGAATCTTATATGACCAATAGTCCAGTAACTTCTCAAATTGGATTCAAAGTCTTTGTAGTCGGTGGAATCGTTTTTTGCGGATATCAAACACCCAACCTGCCGATGTTTAACCAGAGTCAGCGCTTTCGCCGCGATCGCCTGCAAGACCTCATCCTTGGATTCGTTGTTGGTGGCATTAATGGTTTTATGATCTTTGGCTCCTTCTGGTATTTCATTCATGAAGCAAATTATCCATATTCATTTGTCTTAGCACCCATTGCCGGAACGCCCGCTGGTGAAGCTGCCCTGCAGTTAATTCAACTGCTGCCGCCAACATGGCTCGTCACTCCATTAATTTATTTCGCGATTGCTGTGTCATTCATGTTTGTATTGGTGGTATTTATCTAATGGCGCATTATCATTTGATCGGAATCTGCGGAACAGGGTTATCAGCCATTGCTCGTGTACTCTTTGAAAGAGGCAATGTGGTCAGTGGTTCTGATATGCTCATCTCCCCATTGGGTCAAGAGCTGATCAATCTCGGCATTCCTGTTGCCATCGGGCATGACGAAAAAAACATCTCTGGCGCAGATGTCATTATTCTCTCCTCCGCAATTCCAGACAGCAATCCCGAGGTAAAAGCCGCTCACGCTGCAAATATCCCAGTTCTCAAACGCAGGGATTTTTTGGGGGATTTAACCGCTGGATTTAAAGTGATCGCTGTCGCCGGAACACATGGAAAAACAACCACTACTGCCATGATTTCATGGTGCTTATCCACCTTGGGCAGCGATCCTTCATATGTTATCGGGGGTTCAGCAAAAAATCTTGGCAGCAACGCCCATGCAGGCAAAGGAGAATACTTCATCATTGAAGCAGATGAATACGACCGAATGTTCCTCGGTCTCACGCCAGATATTCTTGTTATCACCAATATTGAACATGATCATCCAGACTGCTTCCCCACCCCAGAAGAATATCTAGATTCGTTTTTAGAACTAAGCCGAAATATAAAACCTGATGGGAAATTCATCGTTTGCTTGGACCATCCTGGTATCGCTCAATTATTAACAAAAATGGGAAAAAACCAAAAAATAATCACATACGGAACATCATCAGATTCTGGTTACAAGATAGAAAACATCCATCACACACCCGGTTGTGGAGTCGATTTTGAAATTATTAAATCTCATCCTGATAAAAGTGGTTCTAAGAGCATACCTATAATTTTATCTGTACCTGGGAAACATAATGCGTTCAATGCAACCGCCGCATTGGCAGTTGTCGATACCATCGGCCTTTCAACCCAAAAAGTGATTAACGCATTGAAACAGTTCAGTGGAACCGGACGCCGATTCGATATTCTCGGCATAGAAGCTGGAATTACAATCATTGATGACTACGCGCATCACCCCACAGAGATTCAGGCAACCACCTCAGCTGCACGCAGCCGCTATCCAGAAAAAAATATTTGGACAGTTTGGCAGCCGCACACATATAGCCGCACGCAAGAATTGTTTGACGATTTTTCAAAATCATTTGGAAAAAGCGATCATGTTATCGTCACAGAAATCTATGCTTCGCGGGAAAAATTCCGCTCATTTTCATCAAAAACAATTGTCGAAAATATGAACCACCCAGATGCTCGTTATATCGCTCAATTACAAGATGTATCCGAATTTCTTATGAAAAATCTTTCTAGCGGAGATGTTCTGCTCGTTCTCTCCGCAGGTGATGCAAACCAGATTAGTCAGAATGTACTAAATTACTTCAAAGAAAAAGAGAAAGCATGATCATCAACGAAAAATCACTTAAATCACTGCGCGAAACTTTTGGTTCTAAACTCCAGGAGAATGTTCGCCTTTCAAATTTCACAACCATGAATGTTGGTGGACCCGCAGATGTTTTAATGATCGCACACAGTGCTAATCAGCTCGCGGAGGTAGTTTCTGTCATCTGGAAAATGGGTCTTCCATTATACGTATTGGGAAGCGGATCAAATCTGCTTATCAGCGATGAAGGACTGCGCGCAGTAGTCATTATCAACCGTGCCCATAACATCAAGGTCAACACTCGCACGCGCCCTTACACAATATGGGCAGAATCCGGCGCTCTGATGGTCAATATGGGAAAGAAACTTACCCTGCGCGGATTAAGTGGGATGGAATGGGCTGCGACTATTCCTGGCACAGTTGGAGGAGCAGTCTATGGAAACGCAGGGGCCTTCGGAAAAGATATTAGTCGAAACCTAATTTCCGCTGATATTCTTCACAAAGAATCCGGCCGCGAGATGTGGAAATGCAGTCGGTTGGAATACACCTATCGATCCAGCAAGATAAAACGCGGCAGTGAATCAGCAGTTATTCTTTCCACATTATTTCATGTGAAATCAGGAGAAGTAGATCAGATCAAAGCCAAAATTGACGATCTCCGTTCTAGGAGAGCAAAGATTCAACCCCCTGGTGCCAGCGTAGGATCTGTCTTCCGAAATCCTCCTGATGATTCAGCGGGAAGGTTAATTGAAGCAGCAGGCATCAAAGGCAGAAAACTCGGCGGTGCAATCATCAGCCCAAAACATGCGAATTTCATTATCAATCAAAAAAGTGCCTCTGCACAAGATGTATTTGATCTTCTCGTTCTTGCGAGGGATACGGTTAAACAGAAATTTGGAATCGAGCTGATGCCAGAAATAGAAGTGCTGGGAAAATGGGATAACCTCCCAAAATTTTTACAATCAGAAAGAAGACCAACGGTGGTACACAAATGAAAACAAAAATCAAACTAGGAGTAATTTTTGGAGGGCGGTCCGGCGAGCACGAAGTATCGCTTATGTCCGCACGTTCAGTATTATCTGTTCTCGACGAAGAAAAATACGATATCACGCAGATCGGCATTGATCATAACGGTATTTGGTGGTCAGGAGAAAACACACTAGAAGCATTAGAAAAAGGTAATACTGACAAATTGTATCGTGTCTTTATGCTGCCAGAACCAGGCAGCACGGTTCTATTTAAGCGATTATCTGTCGGAAATTCTGAAACAATTCAACCAGTTACAGAATTAGACGTGATTTTCCCTGTACTCCACGGAACATTTGGAGAAGATGGAACTCTGCAGGGCTTCTTTGAAATGGCCGATGTCGCATATGTCGGCGCGGGCGTTTTAGGATCATCCGTTGGAATGGATAAGAGTATTTTCAAAGACGTGATGCGCTCTAACAATATCCCTGTTGTTGATTGGATCACATGCACCCGCAAAGATGTCGAGAAAGGTATAGAAGCGATCATTGAAAAATGCGAAGCAGTCGCTCCTTATCCACTATTTATAAAACCAGCGAATCTTGGTTCTTCGGTTGGTGTTACCAAAGCCAAAAACCGTTCCGACCTCTTGGAAGGCATTATGGACGCCGCTCGCTATGACCGCCGTATTCTCGTCGAACGCGGCCTAAACGCCCGCGAGATCGAGGTCAGCGTAATTGGCAACGAAGATTGCCGTGCTTCCATTCCCGGCGAGATTCAACCGTCCGGTGAATTCTACAGTTATAACGCCAAATATTTGGATGGAGATTCGGAATTATTCATTCCCGCACCTATACCAGAAAAATTGACGAAGCGTATCCGCAAAATGGCTGTGAAAACCTACCGGTCAATTGATTGCGCCGGATTAGCCCGTGTTGATTTTTTACTAGATAAAGAAACAGATGAACTTTATCTAAACGAAGTCAACACCATTCCCGGTTTCACATCTATCAGCATGTATCCCAAGTTATGGGAAGCAGACGCGCTCTCTTACATTGATTTGATTGACGAATTGATCGATCTGGCATTTGAAAGAAAACAGGAACGCAATAAGAGTAAAAGGACTTTCGGAGATTAAATAATATGCAGAAGCGTCAACCACGCAGGCGTTCTGATAAAGTACGCCGCAGGCTGAAAGAAGAAAGCACAACCTGGATCAACCAGGCTTCCCGCCGAATTACTAACCCGGTGTCTTCTTCAATGTCTGCAGCACATAGACAATCCGCTTCCCAAAAAACCGCCGCTGTTCAACACGCAAAAAAGGTCAACCGCTTCTTTAGAATTGGTTGGCGGTTGCTAAGCTTCTTGCTTGTCGGTGCGTTTTCCTTCGCGATCTTAACTGCCTGGCAGTCACCTGACTACAAGGTAAATACAATTCAAATCGAAGGATTACAGCGGTTGCAAGAAGATGAGATCCTTGATATTTTAGATATTTACGGGCAGCATATCTTCATACTGGAGCCCGAAGAAGTTAGCGGGCTCATCCGCCAGCACTTTCCGGAATTTCGAGATATCCAGGTCAAATTTTCCTTACCCGCACAAGTATCCATTCGTGTGATTGAACGTCAGCCGATGATTGTCTGGGCGCAAAAAGACAATCTCCTTTGGATCGATTCAGAGGGATATCTGATCCCCGCTCGCGGTGAAGTTAACCAAATGCTCACCATTCAAGCAGACGCTCTTCCTTCTTACCGCTTGATAAACAAGGAAAATGCATCTACCGAAAATATCATTCGTGATAAACCAAAATTCAAAGACAATTTGGATCATCTGGTGTTCTTCTCAATTCCAAAACAGATTGATGGAAACCTGCTAACAGCAATTTTGCAATTAAACGCCTGGATGCCAGATGAATCCGTGCTTCTCTATCAGGAAAAACGCGGTATCGGTTGGAGCGATATACGCGGTTGGGATGTGTTTATTGGCAGCAAACTGGAAAACATCAATGACAAAATGTTAATGTATGAAACCATCGTGCGTGAATTAGAAGAACAGGGCATTCAACCCAGCATAGTAAGCGTTGAATTCTTACATGCACCCTATTTTAGACTGGAAGATTAAATATGGAAGATAGGACAATTGTTGGCATAGACATAGGCACTACGAAAATTTGCACACTTGTGGCTCGGGTCGAAGATGATGACACCCTTCGGATTATGGGAGTCGGAATCGAACCATCCCGAGGCATGAAACGCGGTGTGATGACTAACCTTGAAGATGCGACCAAAGCAATCGCACGCTCCGTTGAAAAAGCGCAACGTTCATCTGGATATGAGGTCCGCTCTGCCTGGGTAAGTCTCGCAGGCTCACATGTCTCTTCAATAAACAGTAAGGGTACAGCAGGTGTGAATGGNGGCATTATAAGAGAATCTGATGTCCACCGNGCGTTGGAAGCCGCACAGTCCGTGGCAATCCCCCACAATCGCGAAGTAATCCACGTGATCCAACGAGGTTTNAGCATAGATGGTCAGAACGGNATCAGCCATCCAGTTGGAATGCACGGCTACCGTATGGAAGTGGAAGCACATATTATTACAGCAGCAGAGACTACGGTGGAAAACATCCGCCAGGCAACCGAAGCAGCTGGTGTACAGGTGCTTCAATTTGTCCTTAACCCACTTGCTTCCGGAGAAGTAGTGCTCACCGAAACAGAACGGCAATTAGGAGTAATGGTATGCGACATCGGTGGCGGGACCACCGACCTGGCAATCTATATTAACAGCGATGTATGGCACACCATGGTAATCTCTGTCGGTGGGAGCTTGATCACATCCGATATCGCGCACGGCCTGCGCCTTTCATTAAACCAGGCAGAAGAGGTTAAAAAGAAATACGGCCATGCACTCTCAAATGAAGTAGGGTCAGAAGAATTGTTCAGCGTACGCGCTTTTGGTGAGGATAACCCCGTCCAAATGAACCGCCGCGATCTTGCGTACATCGTTGAAGCGCGTGTGGAAGAGATTTTTCGCTTCGTCCTGCAAGAAATCAAACGCTCCGGGTATGACGGTTTGATGCCAGCAGGCATTGTACTCACCGGGGGAAGTAGTTTATTACCGGGTATCCGAATGTTAGGCGCTGAGGTTCTGGGACTGCCTGTACGTATTGCCCAACCGGAGAATCTCTATGGGCTGGTTGATCAATTATATTCACCTGCATATTCCACCAGCGTTGGGCTGCTGCACTGGGCGCTGTTAATGGAAGAAGCAGTTGAACCAAAATCA
>JGI24724J26744_10002830_pt1 | contig 11373 bp, 10 predicted proteins | sample Cruoilmetagenom7_FD_26744 | JGI IMG/M metagenome (IMG submission 26744)
TCGTTCGAGCGTTTCATCGGGATCCTGATCGAAAGCCACGCCGGAAAACTGCCGCTGTGGCTGGCACCGCAGCAGGTGGTTGTCGCGTCGATTATCTCGGATGCGGATGACTATGTGCACGAAGTTGTCACGGCGTTGCGCGCGGCTGGGCTGCGCGTTGAGGCTGATATTCGCAATGAGAAGATCAACTACAAGGTGCGCGAGCATTCGCTGGCAAAGGTGCCGGTGATCCTTGCGATTGGTGCCCGCGAAGTCGAAGAACGCACGGTTTCGGTGCGGCGTCTGGGCGATACGCGCACCCGGACGCAGGCGCTGGAGGCTTTGATCAGCGACTTGGTGGCCGAATCCACGCCACCGGATTTGACCTGACAGGGAAGGGGGCTTTGCCCCCCTCTTTGCTGCGCAAATTCACCCCTCAGGATATTTGTAGAACAAAGAACCGGGGCGGCGTATTGATATCGGAGTAATGTATAGGGACTGCTGATGCGGATACTGTTTTTGGGTGATGTGATGGGCCGTTCGGGCCGCGGCGCTGTGGCCGAGCGGTTGCCAGCCCTGCGACGCGATTGGGGGTTGGATTTTGTCGTTGTGAACGGCGAGAACGCGACCTCGGGGATGGGGTTGTCACCCGATCATGCGTCAGGAATTCTGGCAGCAGGGGCCGACTGCGTGACGCTGGGCGATCACGCCTTNGATCAGAAAACCATGATCGGGCATATCGATTCCGAGCCACGCATAGTGCGGCCGCTGAATTTCTCCAAAGTCGCGCCCGGGCAGGGATCGCGGGTTTTNTCGNTGCAGGANGGGCGCAAGATNTTGGTGGCGCAGGTGCTTGGACANGTGTTCATGAAGCGNCCCTTCGATGACCCGTTTAGCGCCATTGAACCCGTATTGCGCGCCAACCCGATGGGTGCGCGGGTGCAGGCGACGCTGGTTGATGTGCATTGCGAGGCAACCAGCGAGAAGATGGCGTTCGGGCATTGGTGTGACGGGCGCGCAAGTCTGGTTGTCGGAACACATACCCATGTGCCCACGGGGGATTCGATGATCCTGAACGGCGGCACCGGTTATTTGACCGATGCGGGTATGTGTGGAGATTACGACAGTGTGATCGGCATGCAAAAGGACGAGCCACTACGGCGGTTCATCACCGGCATGCCCAAGGCGCGGTTCGAGCCTGCACGCGGCGAGGCCACGTTGTCGGGGGTTTTCGTGGAGACGGACGACAAGACCGGCAAAGCGATACGGATCGACATGGTGCGCCAAGGCGGGCGGTTATCGCCTTCGGCTCCGGTATTATGACCCCGTTGCTTCGAGCTTATGCCGGTTTGTTTGCCATCGGTACGGCTTGGGGCAGCAGCATGCCGCTGATCAAGATTGCCGTCGTCGCGGGATACCGCCCGACCGGTATTTTGGCGATCCAGACTTTGCTGACGGTGATCGTCATCGGCGCGTTCGTCTTTGCCTCAGGGCGTTGGCGGCGTATTCCACTGGATCGTGCGCATTTGCGGTTATACGGGTTCGTTGGCGTTATCGGTATGGCGATCCCGCATCTGGCATCGTTGACCGGAACCGCGCATTTGCCAGCGGGTGTCATGTCGATCATCATGTCTTTGGTGCCGCTGTTTGTATTGCCGCTGTCATTGTTGTCGGTTTCGAGCGGTTTCGCGCCCGCCGCATGGCCGGTGTTTTGCTGGGCGCTTTGGCGATCACGTTGTTGATTGCGCCCGAGGCGAGCCTGCCGGAGCCCGGCTTATGGGTTTGGGTCTTGGTTGGCGCGATGGCACCGCTGTTTTACGCCATTGAGGGCATGTATGTATCGCATAGCAAAGCACAGCAGGCGGGCCCGTTTGTCGTGCTTTGGATGGGATCCTTGATCGCTCTCTTCGTCGCGGTTCCCCTGGCGATAGCGACTGGGGAACTGGCTGTCCCGGTTCATGGGCCGGGTGTACCCGAGGCGGCGATTGTGGCCTCGGGGTTGGTGGGTGTGATCGCTTATGCAGGATATATTGCCTTGTTGCGGCACACCGGCCCGGTTTTCGGGGCGCAAGTGTCCTATGTCGTCACCGGGATGGGCATTGTGTGGGCCATGGTATTGCTGAGCGAACGGTATTCCCCTTGGGTGTGGGGTGCGTTAGCTTTGCTGTTTGTCGGGCTGTTTTTGGTACAACCGCGCGCCAACTCCATTGATGACACTGGGCAGGAGGCCGCCGATCATGGCATTTGATCTGCTGGGGGACTGGTCGCCAGTTGTGGCGATGTTGATCGTTCTGGGTATGCTGGTGGCATTCGTCAGCGAAAAATACCCGGTCGAGGTTGTCGCCCTGTCGGGTGCTGCGTTGATGCTGGTTCTGGGCATTGTACCCGAAGCCCCGGCGTTGGCGGTGTTTGCGAACCCCGCGCCGTGGACAATTGCCGCGATGTTTCTGATCGTCGGCGCGCTGGTGCGCACCGGCGCATTGGATGTCTTGTCGCAACTTGCCGTCTCCCACGTCAGGGATCGCCCGAAAACGACGCTGATGACGTTGACGTTCACGGTTCTGGCGATGTCGGCCTTTGTGAACAATACGCCGATTGTTGTCGTGATGATTCCGATCTTCATGCAGCTTGCACGTGCAATGAAGGTTTCGCCATCCAAGCTGCTGATCCCGCTCAGCTATTTTTCCATTTTTGGTGGCACGATTACGCTAGTCGGCACCTCGACCAATCTGCTGGTTGATGGTGTTGCGCGGGCCAATGGCATGACGGGGTTCGGCATATTCGAGATCACGCTGGTGGGGCTTTCCGTCTCGGTAGTCGGGGTGTTGTACCTTGCGCTGGTCGGTCGCTGGCTGTTGCCGGATCGCGATTCGATGGCGGCGATGCTGGGCGACCGGTCACCGATGAAATTCTTTACCGAGGTTGTATTGCCCGAGGACTCGAGCCTGATCGGCAAGCCCTTGAGCGAGGTTGACGAATTCCGCCGCAGCGGTGCGCGGGTGGTCGATGTGGTGCGCGGTGATGCGTCGCTGCGCCGGGCGCTGGGCGATGTGGTGCTACGGGCCGGTGATCGTGTCGTCTTGCGTACGAAGATGTCGGAAATCCTGGGTCTGCAATCAAATCCTCAAGTGCGTTTGGTCGAGCAGGTTTCGTCGGTGCGCACCTCGACCGTCGAAGTTTTGATCTCGCCCGGTTGCCGGATGATCGGGCGTTCGCTGGGGCAGTTGCGCTTGCGGCGGCGCTATGGCGTCTACCCGTTGGCAGTGCATCGGCGCAGCCAGAATATCGGCAGAAAGCTGGATGATCTGGTGGTGCAAACCGGCGATACATTGCTGCTTGAAGGTGCCATGGAGGACATCAGCCGTCTGGCCGCCGATATGGACATGGTCGCGATCAGCGAACCGTCCGAGCGGGCCTATCGCCGTCGCCACGCGCCTATCGTGATCGCCGTATTGGCAGCCGTTGTCGGCTTGGCGGCGCTTGGCTTTGCTCCGATCCATGTGCTGGCGCTTATCGGCGTCGTTGTGGTCTTGCTCACCCGCTGTATCGATGCCGACGAAGCGTTCGGGTTCATCGAGGGGCGTCTGCTGGCGTTGATCTTTGGGATGTTGATTGTCGGCGCGGGGTTGCAATCGTCGGGGGCGGTTGAAATGCTGGTTGGCTGGGTCTCGCCGTTGATGCAAGGCATGCCGAATTGGGCGTTGTTGCTGACGGTCTATATTATCGCCGGAGTCCTGACCGAACTGGTCTCGAACAACGCGGTCGCGGTGATCATGACGCCGGTGGCGATCGGGTTGGCGCAGTCTATGGGCGTTGATCCGCGGCCTATGGTTGTGGTTGTCATGTTTGCCGCCTCGGCAGCGTTTGCGACGCCGATTGGCTATCAAACCAATACGCTGGTTTACGGGCCAGGGGGTTACAAGTTTTCCGATTTCCTGCGCGTCGGGGTGCCATTGAATATCCTGATGGCGATCACCGTGACCACGGTTGTGCCCCTGATTTGGCCGCTATGACCGCGTCTCCCCGGTTTTCGACTTGCGTTTACGGGGCAGTCTGGGCATTGCTTGATTCATGAACGCGTTAAGTAAATCAGGTTTCCAATCCGATCAACGCCCGCTTGCCGGTGTTCTGTGGATGCTGCTGTCGGGGCTTTGCTTTGTCGCGGTGATATCCAGCGTCAAACACCTCGGGACCTCGATCCCGTCTGCCCAGTCAGCGTTCTTGCGCTATGCGCTGGGCTTGGTTTTTGCGTTGCCAATGTTGTTCGTCATCCGCAATGAGCGCCCGGATGCCTCGGTTTGGCGGATCTTGACGCTGCGCGGGGTGGCGCATTCAGGTGCCGTGATATTATGGTTTTACGCCATGACCCGCATTCCCTTGGCCGAAGTTTCGGCGATGGGATACCTGAGCCCGATCTACGTCAGCATCGGGGCGGCCTTGTTTCTGGGCGAACGCTTGCGGCTGCGGCGGATTGCGGCAATTGGTGCGGCCATTGTCGGGGCGCTAATCATTCTGCGACCCGGTATGCGCGCGTTGAACGACGGCCATCTGGCGATGTTGTTTACGGCCGCACTATTCGCGACCTCGTATGTCTTGACCAAACGCGTGGCCGGCAAAGTGTCGCCCACGTTGGTCGTGACCATGCTGTCCGTGACCGTGACAATCGGGGCCGCACCGTTTGCAATTGCAGTTTGGCAGCCGGTCAGTTGGATGGAAATCGGCTGGCTGTTTGCGATCGCGAGTGTGGCGACGCTAGGGCACTACTTTATGACGTTCGCATTTGCTGCGGCGCCGATCACCGTGACCCAGCCGGTCAGCGCGCTGCAGTTGGTCTGGGCCATTGTGCTGGGGGCGATGCTGTTTGACGAGCCGGTGGATTTCTGGGTCGTCGTCGGTGGCTTGCTGATCGTATCTGCCGTGATTTTTATCGCTGTGCGCGAGCACCAGTTGAAACGCGCCGCAACACGCGGTGTTGAGCATTGATCCGGCTGTTGGCTCTGTTGCTGGCGTTTGCCACCTCTGCTGCGGCATGCGAGCCTCCGGCCGGTCTGGTTGCTCTTCGCGCTGAGCTATTGGTGCTGACCAATGTTGAACGGGCGGCGACCGGTGCCGTTGCGCTGACCCGCGATGCACGGCTTGAGGCCGCGGCGCAGATCCAGGCCTGCCGGACGGCGGATCGTGAGCGCCTCAGCCACCGTGGTCGTTGGTTCGCCGGTCTGGCCCGCCGGTTACGGCGCGAGGGCTACCCGTATGCGATGGCGGTCGAGAACCTTGCTGTCGGACAAACCACCGCCGCCGAGGTAACGGCTGCTTGGATGGCCTCGCCCGAACACCGGCGCAATACATTGGATACCCGCGCCCGAAACGCAGGCTTTGGCCTTGCCATGACCAACGATGGCCTGCTGCATTGGTCGATGATCGCCGCAGCGCCGCGCCCTGACTAACCGCGGCTGATCTCAGGCAGGTTCATCGACCCCGGCCTGACCGCCCCGTTTAGCAGTCAACGCTGCAACAGCCGAGGCATCGGTCAGCATTCCGACAATATTGCCGCCATCGCTCAGTAACAGTTTTCCGTTGGCCTCGACCAACTGCTGCATCGCGTCGCTTAGCGGCGTATCGGCTGACAAGGTGATACCGGTCGGCGCAGGGCGTGGCGGCGGAACCATCGCATCACGGGCTCTGAGCACACCAAGCGGGTTCATATGCGCCACAAAATCCGCGACATAGTCGTTTGCCGGCTTGGTATAGATCTCGGCTGGCGTGCCGCATTGGATGATGCGCCCGCCCTCCATAATTGCGATGCGGTTGCCGATCTTGAATGCTTCATCAAGATCATGGCTGACAAAAATGATCGTGCGTTGCAGGCGTTTTTGCAAGTCTAACAACTCATCTTGCAGCCGCGTGCGGATCAGGGGGTCAAGTGCGCTAAAGGGTTCATCCATCAGCAAAATCGGCGCGTTGGTGGCAAAGGCGCGGGCCAGTCCGACCCGCTGCTGCATCCCGCCCGATAGCTCGCCAACCTTGCGCGTTGCCCATTGCGACAGGCCGACCAGTTCCAACTGTTCATCGACACGCCTGTTACGTTCGCTGCGGCCAATGCGGGCCAGTTCCAACCCAAGCCCGACATTTTCGCGAACGGTTCTCCATGGCAACAGGCCGAACTGCTGGAACACCATTGCGACGTGGTTCATGCGCAATTGGCGAAGCTTGGCGGCGCTGGCCTTGGGCACGCTCAACATCTCGGTGCCATCATTGACCAGAACATCGCCCTGGACGATCGGGTTCAACCCGTTCACGGCTCGCAATAGCGTCGATTTGCCCGACCCTGATAGCCCCATCAGCACCAGAATTTCGCCCTCGGCCACGTCAATCGAGCAATCATGCACGCCCAAGACTTGACCGGTTTCCTTTTGGATATCGCTGCGCGACTGGCCGGTTTCCATCATAGGCAGGGCTTTGTAGGGGTTGTCGCCAAATACGATCGAGACGTTCCGGAACGATACAACTGTTTTGGGCTTTTCTGTTTCCGTGGTTTGTTCGTCACTCATGTCTTGGCCTCCACACGCAGCATTCGGTCAAGCATGATGGCGACTGCGACGATCACCGCACCGGATTCGAACCCCAATGCCGCGTTCACCGAATTCAGCGCCCGCACGACCGGCACCCCAAGGCCCGGCGCCCCGACCAGACCGGCGATGACGATCATCGACAGTGACAGCATGATGGTTTGGTTCAGCCCCGCCATGATCTGTGGAAAGGCAAATGGCAGTTCTACCTTGAGGATGCGTTGCATGTTGGTCGCACCAAAGGCCGTCGCCGCCTCGGTCAGGTCGGTCGGCGTACTGCGAATGCCCAGTTCCGTCAGTCGGATCGCGGCGGGCATGGCGAAGATCACCGTCGCCACAAGGCCGGGCACCATTCCAAGGCCGAACAGCACAAGCACCGGGATCAGATAGACGAAGGTTGGCAGCGTCTGCATCAGGTCCAGAATGGGCGTTAACATGCGGTAAAAACGTGGATGATGGGCTGAGTAAATCCCCAAAGGCACACCAATCGCCATGCACACGAAACACGCGCCCAGCACCAAGGTTAGTGTCTGCAGCGTCAGGTCCCAGTATCCTTGATTGAGGGCAAACAGCGCGCAGAGTGTGACAATGATCACCGACACCCAACGGCGTTGCAAAACCCAAGTGATGCCGGCAAACACCGCGATCAACGCCAGCGGATGCGGAAAGCTGAGCACCGCGTCCAGCCCGTCAATGGTTGCGCTTATGCCATGCTCAAGCGTATCGAACGCGCGCCAGAAGTTTTCTTCCACCCACTCGAACCGGTCCGCGATGACGCGGCCAAGAGGGATCTTGGCGCCGGTTATGGCGTCGATAACGGGATCGGTCATAGGTGTTCCGGTCTATTTGGGTGCCCCGGCCTGCGTGGTGCAGCCCGGGGCAAGGGGATCAGTTCAGGGCGGCGGTCACAGCGGCCATGGCGTCGCCACCATCCATCGTTGTGACACCGTCCAGCCATGGCCCAAGCACGTCCGGATTGGCGGCCAGCCATGCGGCGGCGGCGGCGTTTGGCTCGACGCCGTCATTCAAGATCGCACCCATGATCTCGTTTTCCAGCGCCAGCGAGAATTCCATGTTGGCCAGCAATCCACCGACGTTCGGGCATTCGCCAACGTAACCGGCGCGGGTGTTTGTATAGACCTCGGCGCCGCCATAGTTCGGGCCAAAGTAATCGTCGCCGCCCTCAAGATAGGTCAGTTCAAAATTGGCGTTCATCGGGTGCGGCGCCCAGCCCAAGAACACAACCGGCTGCTCGCGGCGCTCGGAGCGCTGAACCTGTGCCAACATGCCTTGCTCGGAGCTCTCAACAACCGAGAACCCATCAAGGTCAAACGCGTCCGCCTCGATCATGTCGAGGATCAGGCGGTTGCCGTCATTGCCGGGTTCGATGCCGTAGATGTTGCTTTCCAGCGCCTCGGCTTGGGCGGCGATATCGGCAAAGCTGGTGATGCCCAGTGCGGCACCGGCGGCGTTGGTTGCCAGCGTGTATTTCGCGCCGGCCAGATTGCGGCGCACGGTGTCAACGGTNCCAGCCTCGCGGTANGGGGCGATGTCGGCCTCCATCGTTGGCATCCAGTTNCCGAGGAACACNTCAATGTCGCCCGATTGCAGCGAGGTATAGGTGACCGGCACTGACAACAGCANCACTTCGGTCTCGTAGCCCAATGCGCCCAACACGGTGCTGGCGACGGCGGTGGTGGCCGTAATATCTGTCCAGCCAACATCCGAGAAACGCACCGTGCCGCAATCGGCAAAGGCCGGGGCAGTCATCAGCGCGAGGGCGGCAGTGGCGGTGGAAAAGCGTGTGAGGGTCATGGTCGTCTCCTGTTGGTGTTTTTTTGTTGATTGACTAGTCAATAAACGATGGACTAGCAGGGAATCAACACTATTCCCGAGTCGGTCCTGTCCGGACCCTGATGAAAAGAGCCTGAACATGCCCAAGATCGGGATGGAGCCTATACGACGTGCCTCACTGATCAAAGCCACAATTGCCGAAATCGGTGATGTGGGCAGTCTTGAGGTGACGGTCAGCCGGATCGCCAAGCGTGCGGGCATGTCCTCGGCGCTGGCGCATCACTACTTTGGGTCCAAGGAATCCATGTTTCTGGCGTCGATGCGCCACGTTCTGACGGTTTACGGTGCCGAAGTACGCGGGGCGTTGGCCGCAGCAGATAGCCCCGAAGGGCGCGCCCGTGCGGTGATCCGCGCGTCTTTCTCAGCCGCGAATTTCCGGCGCGAAGTGATCTCGGCGTGGTTGAACTTCTATGTTCTGGCGCAGACCAAGCCCGAGGCGCGGCGGTTGTTGCGTATCTACCAGACGCGGATGACTTCGAACTTGCGCCATGCGCTGCGCCCGGTTGCGGGCGAAAAGACCAATGCGATTGCGCAAACGATCGCGGCGATGATTGACGGGGCCTATTTGCATGCCGTGCTTGGCCCCGAAGCGCCCGACGCCCAGCAGGCGACCGCGCTGATTGAAACCTACCTCACTCTTGCTTTGTCGGAGGCCTGATATGCGTGCCCAACCCGTTGCCAGCCATTTCATTGACGGCGCTTATATCGAAGACACCGCCGGTGCGCCGATCACCTGCATCTATGCCGCCACCGGCGAGGTAATCGCGCAACTGCACGAGGCGACACCCGCGCTGGTTGACGCGGCCCTCGCCTCGGCTGCGCGGGCGCAGGTCGCGTGGGCAGCTCTGCGCCCTGTCGAGCGCGGTCGTGTGCTGCACAAAGCTGCCGAAATCATCCGCGCCCGCAATTTTGAACTGTCCGAGTTGGAGACCCTCGATACCGGTAAACCCTTGCAGGAAACGCTGGTGGCCGATGCCTCGTCCGGTGCTGATGCGCTGGAGTATTTCGCTGGCTTTGCCGCAACCGTAACCGGGCAGACGGTGCCAGTTGGCGGCGGCGATTTCGTCTATACCCTGCGCGAACCTTTGGGCGTTTGCGTGGGCATCGGGGCGTGGAATTACCCCACGCAGATTGCCTGCTGGAAGGCTGCCCCTGCGTTGGCTTTTGGCAATGCGATGGTGTTCAAGCCATCCGAGGTGACGCCCTTATGCGCCCTGAAAGTCGCTGAAATCATGATCGAGGCGGGCGCACCGGCGGGTCTGTTCAACGTTATTCAGGGGCGCGGCGCGGTTGGTGCGTCGCTGGTCACGGACCCTCGTGTGGCCAAGGTCAGCCTGACCGGTTCGCTCCCCACGGGGCGCAAGGTTTATGCGGCTGCGGCCGATGGCATCCGGCATGTCACGATGGAACTCGGCGGCAAATCCCCGATCATCGTGTTTGACGACGCCAGCGTTGAAGATGCGGTCGGCGCGGCAATGCTGGGGAATTTTTACTCCTCGGGGCAGATTTGTTCCAACGGAACGCGGGTGTTTGTGCAAAAGGGCCTCAAAGCCCGGTTCCTCGAACGTCTCAAGGCGCGGACCGAAGCAATCGTCATCGGTGAACCGCTTGACGAGGATACACAATTCGGCCCGCTGATTACTGCCGAGCATCTGGATAAGGTTATGGGCTATGTTGATCTGGGTATCAGCGAAGGNGCNACGGTNTTGACCGGNGGCGCACGTCTGAATCGCCCCGGCGCCTATATGCAACCCACGGTTTTCACGGATGTGACCGACGACATGACCATCGCCCGCGAAGAGATTTTCGGGCCGGTCATGGCCGTTTTGGAATTCGAGACCGAAGACGAAGCCATTGCCCGCGCAAATGCTACAGAATTCGGACTGGCGGCGGGCGTGTTCACGGCAGATTTGGCACGCGGGCACCGTGTTGCGGCCCAGTTCCAAGCCGGTACTTGCTGGATCAACGCCTATAACCTGACCCCGGTCGAAGCCCCGTTCGGCGGCTCGAAACTGTCAGGTGTGGGCCGCGAGAATGGTCACAGCGCACTGGAATACTACACACAGGTGAAATCGGTTTATGTGGGCACAGCCCGTCGATTCGCCTTACTGAGGCTCAGAGACATGAATGCGGACTATGTAATCGTCGGTGCGGGCTCGGGTGGTTCGGCTGTCGCATACCGGCTGGCCGAGGCTGGCAAAACGGTGGTGGTGATTGAATTCGGCGGAACAGATGCCGGACCGTTTATCCAGATGCCGGGTGCCTTGTCGTATCCGATGAACATGCGGCGCTATGACTGGGGTCTGCAATCCGAGCCCGAGGCACAATTGGGCGGGCGCCGTTTGGCCACGCCGCGCGGCAAGGTAATTGGCGGATCGTCCAGCGTGAACGGCATGGTCTATGTCCGTGGCCATGCGCATGACTATGACTACTGGGCTGAACAAGGCGCGGATGGCTGGTCCTATGCCGATGTGCTGCCCTATTTCAAACGCCTGGAAACGTGGCACGGCGATGATGATGCCGGCACCGGCACCGATTGGCGCGGCACGGATGGGCCGTTACACATCAGTCGTGGCAAGCGCGAGAACCCGTTGTTCGACGCATTCATCGCGGCAGGCAAAGAGGCGGGGTATCCTGTCACCCGCGACTATAACGGCCAGCAGCAAGAAGGCTTTGGCGCGTTCGAAGCGACGATTCTTCGGGGTGAACGCTGGTCCGCAGCCAAAGCCTATCTGAAACCGGCGATCAAGACCGGTCGCGTGACGCTGAAACGCGGATTGGCGGCGCGGGTCATCATCGAAGACGGGCGGGCGACCGGCGTCGAGCTGGCGGATGGGGAGCGCGTCATGGCCGATTGCGAGGTGATCTTGGCGGCGTCCTCCATCAACACGCCCAAGTTGTTGATGCTGTCGGGCATTGGCCCCGCCGCCCATCTTGCAGAACACGGTATCGAGGTTCTTGCGGATCGTCCGGG
>JGI24724J26744_10002831_pt1 | contig 11372 bp, 10 predicted proteins | sample Cruoilmetagenom7_FD_26744 | JGI IMG/M metagenome (IMG submission 26744)
GTCAGCCGCTTTCGCGCAACAGCCGTGCTTTTTGGCGACCCCAGTCACGTTTGGCCTCGGTGGCGCGTTTGTCGTGGTTCTTTTTACCCTTGGCGATACCGATTTTGATTTTCACAAAGCCCTTGTGATTGAAATACATGACCAGCGGCACCAGCGTCATACCCTTGCGCCCAGTGGCCTGCCAGATTTTGGACAATTCCTTTTTGGACACCAGTAATTTACGTTTGCGGCGTTCCTCGTGCCCCCATGTTTTGGCTTGCTTATATGGGGCAACGTAGGAATTGATCAGCCACAGTTCGCCCTCTTCAAGGCTCGCATAGCTTTCGGCGATGTTGGTTTGGCCCTCGCGCATGGATTTCACCTCGGACCCAAGCAATATGATGCCGCATTCGATGTCATCCTCGATCGCATAATCATACCGCGCACGGCGGTTTTCGGCGATCACTTTGTAGTTGGGGTCAGATTTTTTATTGGCCATAAGGTGGCATAAAATATGGCGGCAGGACTGTCTAGGGGCTGTCTCAAGGCTGACGCCACGAATCTCGATGCCGCACCCAATGAAAAGCCCCACCCTTGGACACCTTTCCAAAAGCAGGGCTTGATAGATTTGATGACCGTCAATCTTTCGTAAGCGGCCCGGTCTTGACCCCTACGCCAGCAAACCGGCGTGGCGCATGGCGGCATCAACCTTGGCTTTGGTGTCGTCAGTCAGCCCGACCAGCGGTAGGCGGACCTCTTGGGAACACAGGCCCAGTTTCGAGAGCGCATATTTCACCCCAACCAGACCAGGTTCGGTAAAGATCGCCTGATGCAACGGCATCAACCGGTCCTGATACTCTAGCGCCAGCGCGTAATCGCCCGCCCGCATCGCGGCCTGAAACTCAGAACACAGGCGCGGGGCCACATTGGCGGTCACCGAAATGCAGCCAATGCCGCCGTGCGCATTAAAGCCCAGCGCCGAGGCGTCTTCGGCGGAAAACTGGATGAAATCAGCGCCGCATTCCGCACGTTGTTCCGACACACGGACCATGTCAGCGGTGGCATCCTTGACGCCGACGATACGGGGCAATTTGGCCAGCTCGGCCATGGTCTCGGTCGTCATATCCACGGCGGAACGGGCTGGGATATTGTAGATGAAAATCGGCAAATCATGATTGTCATGCAGGGCGGTGAAATGCGCGATCATGCCCGCCTGCGTTGGCCGATTATAATAGGGTGTCACCACCAAGGCAGCATCGGCACCGATCTTTTGCGCGAATGCCATGTAGCGCTCGGATTCGGCCGTGTTGTTCGATCCCGCGCCCGCAATCACCGGCACACGCCCAGCAGCAGCTTTGACCACGATCTCGATGACCTGTTCGTGTTCACCATGGGTCACGGTTGGGCTTTCGCCGGTTGTGCCCATCGGCACCAATCCGTTGCTGCCTTGTTCGATGTGCCACTCGACCAAGTGTTTAAGCGCATCAATATCCAGCGTGCCGTTTTTGAACGGCGTAACCAGCGCGGGGAAAGACCCTTTGAACATGATACGACTCCTTAAATTTATGTGTTTACGGAGGACCCAAATAAACGAGTCACCCAAGTGCATGAGCGGCGGAAACTAGCTGCTGTTGGAGGGATTGCCAAGATTGTGTGTTGTTGCCATGGTCCAACTGGTTAAACTTTGTGGTAACAATGCCCTAAATTCAAAGGATTTCTGTCTATTTTACACTTTATCCCCCTTATTCTAGCCGCCATTATGACGTTTGCACTGCCTGTGGCAGCACAAGATCGGCCTGCGGCGGCGGCTTTGACGGCAGCGTTTGAGTCCATTGCCAAGGCTGATTGGGCTGAAGCGACTGAGCGTGCCAAACCTGCGGGGCAGATTGGCAAGGATCTCGTTGAATGGCATAGATTGCGGGCGGGCGAAGGCACGCTTGGGGCATATCACACGTTTTTGACCGACCATGCCGACTGGCCGGGGTTGGTGCTGATACGCCGAAAGGGCGAAGGCGCGATGACGGCGGCGACCCCACCCAAAGAAATCATCGAATATTTCGAAAACCGTTTCCCCGACAGCAGCCATGGTGTTTTGCAACTGGCCCGCGCCTATGAGGCCGACGGCCATGCCGGTGATGCAGCAGCAGGGGTGGTGTTGGCGTGGCGCACGTTTGCGCTATCCAAATCGGGGCGGAACGCATTTTTGGCCAGCTACAAAGACTTGCTGGCCCCGCACCATATTGCGCGGCTGGATATGTTGCTTTGGCGCGGGCGGTTTGGCGATGCACGCCGCATGTATCCGCTGGTCAGCAAAGACTGGCAGGCCTTATCCGAGGCCCGTATCGCCCTGCGGCGCAAAGCTGGCAATGTAGACACCCTGATCAAAGCGGTGCCAAAACCCATGCAATCCGACCCCGGCCTTGCGTATGAGCGGTTCTTGTGGCGGGCAAAAAAAGGCCTCAGCGCTGGTGCGGTGGAATTACTGTTGGAACGCAGCACCTCGGCGGAAAATCTGGGGGAGCCAGAACATTGGGCCAATCGGCGTCGTCAGCTCGCGCGCCAATTGATGCGCGAAGGCGATGGTGTGACCGCATATCGGGTTGCCGCCTCCCACCACCTTGGAGGAGGCTCGAATTTTGCCGATCTTGAGTGGTTGTCGGGGTATCTGGCCCTGCGTTATTTGAATGACCCCAAAACCGCGCTGGCCCATTTTCAGAGCTTTCGGGTGGCCGTCAAAAGCCCGATCAGTCTGGGCCGTGCCGGATACTGGGAGGGCCGCGCCTATGAGGCATTGGGGGACGCGGGTTCAGCGCAGGCCTCTTATGCGTTTGGGGCTGAATACCAGACCAGTTTTTACGGGCTGTTGGCCGCCGAGAAAGCGGGGTTCAGCATGGATGCCGCCCTGACGGGGGCCGAGGCATTTCCCGACTGGAACAAGGCCGCGTTCATGTCGTCACAGGTGCTAAAGGCGGCGTTGCTTTTGCACCAGGCAGACCAAAAAGCGCTGTCCAAACGGTTCTTTTTGCAGGTTGCCGAAACGCTTGATCGAACTGAGTTGGGGCAATTGGCCGATTTGACATTGTCATTGAACGAGCCCCACATCGGGTTAATGATCGCGAAACAAGCCGCAAGGCGTGGGTTGATTTTGCCACGTGCCTATTACCCGCTGCATGATCTGGCCAAGGAAGAACTGCCTGTGGCGACCGAACTGGCCTTAGCGATTGCACGGCGCGAAAGCGAATTTAATCNGGGGGTAGAAAGCGGCGTTGGCGCCAAGGGTTTAATGCAGTTGATGCCCCGNACCGCGCAGTCGGTCGCCGAGGAGCTGGAGCTGGAATTCGAGGTTGACCGGCTGTTGACGGATTGGCGCTATAACGCCCGCCTTGGCAGCACCTATCTGGCCCGATTGCAGGACGAATTCGGAACATCGCCGATCCTGATCTCGGTTGGCTATAACGCGGGGCCAAGCCGCGCACGANCNTGGATTACNGCGTTTGGTGATCCCCGTTCGGCCGGGGTGGATGTAGTGGACTGGATCGAACATATCCCGTTTCGCGAAACACGCAATTATGTGATGCGGGTTGCTGAATCACTGCCGATCTATCGCGCACGGCTATCCGGCAAAACCCCGCCACTGTCCCTGTCATCGGAATTGCGGCAAGGCGGTTAAGCAGGGGACCAAGGCGACCAATCAGCCTGCGGATTTCAAATCCTTGATCAGGGCATCCAAGTCACCCCTGCGCCGGTCCAGCATTGAACCAATTTCGGTGCGCTCGGTCAGCAACAAGCTGATACCTTCAATGAACATGTTATAAAACAGAACCTTGCCCGTTTTATCCGATACAAAGAACGTCACATCAAAGGGGGCTTCGCCTTTTAGATGCGCAACTGTTTTCACTTCGACATGGTTTTTCACCGTTTTGGTGTTTTCAACCGCAAGCCGACCGCCGATAAACGAACGGAATTGTTTGCCGTATTTGCGGGCGATATACCCTTGGAACGCTTTGGTAAATGACCGTTTTTGAGCAGAACTAGCACGACGTCCTTCAACACCCAAAGCATAGCTTGCCAGATAATTAACGTCCGAATATTTGACGAAAATCTTCTCAAAATCCTTGATCATATTCGATTCAGATTTTCCCGAAGCAATCACCTTGTTGATCGCCGCCACGACCTTATCAACATGGCTTGAAGCCTGACCATTGCTAAGCGCCAAGACCGGGGATGCAAAAGGAACGACCATCACTGCTGCGCCACTACCCAGCAACATGTTGCGGCGGGTCAACCTAGTCTGCGTAATAATCGTCATAGCCATCATCTCCTTGGTCTTCTTGTTCTTGCCCCAGTTGGAACCGACGGCTCTGTAAATACAACTGCCGCGCTTGGGCATAACTATCAGCACTATCATACAGGACAGAATCGACAGAACTGGAATAAGTGTAGCGATCACCTAGTTTTGATAGGCCTTTGGCTACAGGGCCCATGTATTTTTCAGGGTTAGGCGCGCCAAACGTCAACGGGTTGGTAAACACATCCACAACCATGCCCACCGTATCGCGCTGGGTTGAGGGGCCGACAAACGGCAACTCCACATATTCGCCTTCGCCCACGCCCCAAACATGGAGGGTTTCACCGAAATCGCTACGGTCTTCATATAGCTCGAATGACGACGAGGGATCGAAAATCCCGCCGACACCTATTGTTGTGTTGATCACGAAGCGCCACGAATTTTTCACGGCGCCATCAATGTTCAGCTGCAACAGGTTGTTCACAATGACACCGGGCAGATTCAGATTCGAGGCAAAGTTGCCAACCCCTTGGCGCACGGGTGCTGGCAATATGCTGCCGTACGCCCCAGCCGCCGGTCTGACCAAAGCGCGATCAAACTTGCGGTTGGCTTCATGGGTGCGGCGATTGCCTTCCTCATGCGGATCATTAATGGCCTTTGGGGTTGGTGCCGTGCAAGACGCAATCAAGACAAGCGTCACCACAGCCAAAACCGACCGCGCCTTCAAATTTACTATGCTTTTCAAAACTAACAATGGTAATCTCAACTGTTTATTCGTAGCTACGCATTACATAGGCATTGGGACGATAATGGCCATCTTTGAATATTGCCTAGGTTTATGCCTGTGACGGATAGGACACAAGTATTTCTTGCACCCATTGATATTCGTAAAGATGTGAAGTGTAATAATAGTTAATGAGAGGCAGGATGCAACACAACGAGCGTGGCAACGGGCTGGCAGAACTCAAAGCGGCCCGGCGCAACAGCAGAGGGCTGTTCTGGGCCGTCGGTATCTTCAGCGTGTTTGTTAATCTGCTGATGCTCACCGGCCCCTTATATATGTTGCAAATCTATGATCGGGTGATCGGCAGCGGTTCTGAGGAAACGCTGCTGGCTTTGTCTGTTCTGGTGACGTTCTTATTTACGATGATGGGGTTCCTGGATTACGCGCGTGGCCGCATTCTGGCNNGGGTCGGGGCGCGNTTTCAGTCCGGTCTGGACCGGCGGGTATTTTCGGCCGTNTTGCGGGCNAATGCACAGGGCCGCGGAACCGAAGCCACCAACAGCGGNTTGCGCGATCTTGAATCGGTGCAACGGTTGCTCGCTTCNCCTGTGCTGACAGCCATTTTCGACATTCCGTGGACGCCTGTTTTTCTGGGCGGTATTTTTCTGTTCCACCCTTGGCTGGGGTANTTGGCCATATCGGGGGGCGGGTTTTTGATCCTGATCACCCTGCTGAACCAATGGTTCACGCGCGTACCGGTGCTGGATGCCAACAAATCGGCCCATACGGCCAATCAGATGGCGGAACAATTGCGCGGCGAATCCGAATTGGTGCAAAGTCTGGGCATGCAAGGCGCGGTTTTTGACCGCTGGAATACGGCCCGCGAAAAGGCACTAAATTCAAGCATTATTGCCTCGGACGGCGCTGGCAGGTTCATCATTTTGACCAAAACTTTCCGGATGTTCCTGCAATCCGCGATGCTGGGGCTTGGGGCCTATTTGGTGTTGCAAAACCAACTGACCGCTGGCGCGATGATTGCAGGGTCAATCCTGTTGGGTCGCGCGCTGGCCCCGATCGAGCAGTCAATTGGACAATGGGCACTGGTTCAGGCGGCCTCCAAAGGCTGGAGCAATCTGGCCGATATGCTAAGTAACGTACCGGTTGAGGCGGAACGCACTGCCCTGCCAAAACCCAAGGCCATTCTGGTCGCCAGCCAAGTGACCGTCATTCCACCGGGCCATCAGCAAGCCTCGCTGCGGATGGCCAGCTTCACTCTGAAACCCGGGCAAGCGCTTGGCGTAATCGGGTCATCCGGGGCTGGAAAAACCACACTGGCGCGGGCCGTTACCGGTGTGTGGCGGGCTGCGGGTGGTAAAATCCGTCTGGATGGAGCGGCACTGGACCAATATGACCCCGACGTTTTGGGGCAATATATTGGATACCTGCCGCAGCAGGTGCAATTGTTTGACGGCACCATCGCCGAAAATATTGCGCGCCTGTCGATGCACCCCGACGACGAGGCAATAATCAAGGCCGCCAAAAAGGCCGCCGCGCATGAGATGATACTGGAATTCCCCGACGGGTATGACACCCGTGTGGCGGCCAATGGCGGGCGGCTATCAGGTGGCCAGTTGCAACGCATTGGCCTTGCCCGTGCAATGTATGGTGATCCGGTTATTCTGGTGCTGGACGAGCCAAATTCAAACCTTGATAATGTTGGATCGCTTGCCCTGAACACCGCCATTCGCCAGATGAAAGCTGACGGTGGCGCGGTGATGATCATGGCTCATCGTCCTGCTGCCATTCAGGAATGTGAAATGCTGCTGGTGCTTGAGGGTGGGGCCGTGAAGGCCTTTGGGCCAAAAGATGACGTGTTGCGCGAAATGGTTAAAAACCACGAGGAAATCCGCCAAGGCACCTCGAAGGGGAGCGTCACATGAGCAACGCAACCGCTAAAAACTGGTCTGCCCGCGGGCCGTTGATGCTGGGGTTTTTGGCCATTCTGGTTTTACTTGGCGGGTTTGGCACATGGTCGGTGTTGGCCAATATTTCTGGCGCGGTGATTGCGGACGGCCAAATCGAAGTCGAGCAAAATCGGCAAGTGGTGCAACACCCTGACGGCGGGGTCATTTCGGAAATCCTTGTGCATGAAGGGGATTTGGTCGCCACTGGCGATATTTTGCTGCGGCTTGACGCCAACAACCTGACGTCAGAGCTGGTGGTCGTTGAGGGACAATTGTTTGAAATGATCGCGCGCCGGGGTCGNCTCGAGGCTGAACGTGATGGCGCCAAAAACATCACCTATGACACTGAACTGATTGATGCGGCGCGCACCACTTCGAACAGTGCCGCACAACTGATGCAAGGTCAGAAACGTCTGTTTGTGGCCCGTCTGGATTCGCTAGAACAAGAAGTGTCGCAAATGCAAAAACGCCGCGCCCAGATTACGGACCAGATAGTTGGCATCAATGCACAACAAACCGCATTGGTGACACAGCTAGAACTGATCACTCAGGAGCTGTCAAATCAGCAAGCCCTGTTGGATCGCGGCCTTGCACAGGTCTCGCGGGTGCTGAATCTGCAACGCGAAGAGGCCCGCCTGCGTGGCACCATGGGCGAGCTGGCCGCCAACAAAGCCCAAGCCGAAGGAAAAATCACCGAAATCGAGATCGAAATTCTAAAGTTCGGCACCAAACGCCGTGAAGACGCGATTAGCCGTCTGCGTGATCTGCAATATCGTGAGCTGGAACTGCACGAACAACGCCGTGCCTTGACCGATAAACTATCGCGCCTTGATATTCGTGCACCATTGTCCGGCATCATCTACGGAATGCAGTTTTTCGCCCCGCGTTCGGTAATCAAACCGGCTGATCCGGTGCTGTATCTGGTGCCCCAAGATCGCGCATTGGTGATCGCCGCCAAGGTGCAGCCAAACAACATCGACCAGATTTTCATTGGCCAAGAGGTGACGCTTCGGTTCCCGTCGTTTGATTCACGCAGCACCCCAGAACTAAAGGGCCGCGTGATGAAAATATCCGCTGATGCTTTCACCGACGAGCGAACGCAGATCAGCTATTACCGCTCTGAAATCGCATTGCTTGATGATGAAATCAGAAAACTGCCCAAAGACGCGACCCTGATCCCCGGCATGCCTGTTCAGGCCTTTATCCGCACAGATGACCGCACGCCGTTGGCCTATTTGGTCAAACCGCTGACCGATTATTTCGCCAAGGCATTTCGGGAAAACTAAATTAGCGGTTTTCCTGTGTGCCAATCACAGTTAGCGTCCTCCAAATCATTATCCCCAAACACCCAACCAACGGAGAACCCAGATGAGCAATGCAATCGAGACCCGTTTGAGCGANCTTGGCGTCACCTTGCCCGATGCCCCCGCCCCCGCCGCCAATTATGTGCCCTACGTGATTGCGGGCGATCTGGTCTATATTTCCGGTCAAATCTCGAATGGTCCTGACGGGTTGATCATCGGAAAGCTGGGCGAAAACATGGATGTTGACGCCGGCGCCGCCGCCGCAAAAACCTGCGCCTTGAGCCTTATTGCGCAACTAAAGGCCGCTTGTGATGGTGATCTGACGCGCCTTGTTCGGGTGGTGAAATTGGGCGGGTTTGTGAATTCCACTCCTGACTTCACTGATCAGCCCAAAGTCATCAACGGAGCGTCTGATTTTCTGGTTGAGCTGTTCGGGGACGCAGGCCGCCATGCGCGCGCCGCCGTCAGTGCTGTTGCCCTGCCATTAGGTGTTGCGGTTGAAATCGAAGGCATTTTTCAAATCAAATGACAGCGCTTCCCGACAGTTTCCTAAGACTTCCGATTGCGCACCGTGGNTATCACGATNCGCAATCAGGCATCATCGAAAANTCGCGCGCGGCNTTTNGCGCCGCGATCAAGGCTGGCTATGCGATCGAGTTGGATGTGCAGCTGTCGGCGGACGGCCANGCAATGGTGTTTCATGACTATGAAATGTCGCGGCTGACCGAGCAGTCCGGCGCGACCCGCACCCGCACGCGTGATGAGCTGATCCAGATCGGCCTGAAGGGCTGTGATGAATTGATCCCNACCTTGCCCGAAATCCTGACCCTGATTGCGGGTCGTGTCCCTGTCCTGATCGAGACAAAAGACCAAGACGGCGCAATGGGCCCAAACGTTGGCCCGCTGGAGCAATCCGTCGCCAATGCGCTAACGGATTACGTCGGCCCCGTGGCGGTGATGAGCTTCAATCCGCACTCTGTCATCGCGCTGGCAAAATTTGCGCCCGATGTTGCGCGCGGTCTTGTCACCTGTCATTTTGGCGCGGAACATTGGCCGTTGTTGAATGAGGCGACCCGCAGCCATCTACGGACCATTTCGGACTATGAGCGCGCTGGTGCCTGCTTCATNAGCCACCGCTTTGATGATCTGTCTAACCCGCGCATTGCCGACCTCAGGGCGGCGGGGGCCAGTATCATCTGCTGGACCATCCGCAGCCAAAAGGACGATACCGAGGCCCGCAAAGTGGCGGACAATGTGACGTTTGAAGGGTATGCGGCAGTGGCCGCCTCTTGACCCAACTGCCATAAGCGCCACACTCACCCCATGCAAAAACAGATCGAAATCCGCATCCTGACCAGCCTTGCCGACATCCCTGCCGATGATTGGGATGCTTGTGCTTGCCCTGAAGTGGGCCGCCCGATTGACCCGTTTACCACGCACAGGTTTTTGACAGCACTTGAGGCCAGCGGATCCGTTGGCGCTGGAACTGGTTGGATACCGCGCCACATCACCGCTTACCTTGAGGATCAGTTGATCGCCGCCGCCCCCGCCTATGCCAAGTCCCACTCACAAGGCGAATATGTATTCGACCACAGCTGGGCGGACGCCTACATGAGAGCGGGCGGGCAGTATTACCCGAAACTGCAACTGACCGTGCCGTTTACGCCCGCCACTGGTCGGCGTTTATTGACCCGCGCGGGATATGAAGATGTGGGGCAATCAGCACTGGTTCAGGGGGCGGTGCAACTGGCCGCCGAGAACCAGCTTTCGTCATTGCACATCACCTTTTGCACGGCGGATGAGGCAGAGATTGGCAAACAGATTGGGCTGATGCATCGCCTTGGGCAACAGTTTCACTGGGTCAATGACGGCTACCAGGTCTTTGACGATTTCCTTGCCTCTCTGTCGTCGCGCAAACGCAAAAACCTGCGTCGTGAGCGCGCACAGGCGCAGGGTTTCGGCGGCACTATCCACACACTGACGGGGGATGCGATCACCGCTGAACACCTCGCCGCGTTTTGGCATTTCTACCAAGACACAGGCGCGCGCAAATGGGGCACCCCCTATTTAACCCGTGAATTTTTCGACATTGCGCATGACAACTTGCGCGATGATATNCTTTTGGTGATGGCCGAACGCGATGGCAAATGGGTTGCGGGGGCCTTGAATTTCATCGGCGCTGACACCCTGTTTGGCCGCTATTGGGGCTGTGTCGAGGATCACCCGGCGCTGCATTTCGAGGTCTGCTATTACCGCGCCATTGACTATGCTATCGAGCACGGATTGCAACGGGTGGAGGCTGGTGCCCAAGGCGGCCACAAGCTGGCCCGTGGGTATATGCCGGTCACCACGCATTCGTTGCACTGGATCGCAGATGAGGGGTTTCGTGCCGCCGTAGCCCAGTTTTTGGAACAAGAACGCGAGGCCGTGGACGAAGACATCGAGGTGATGACCTCTTATGGGCCGTTCAAGCGGGGATAGCCCCGTTTGTTCAGTATTCCCTTGGCTTTGGCAAAGACGCCGATTGCCTTGACCGCCCTCCCCGCGATACGGTCTACAGTGACACTGACAGATCGGAAAATTTACCCCATGGCCCACATTATCGTTATCGGCGCAGGTCAGGCTGGTGCCTCGCTTACCGCCAAATTGCGCAACCTCGGATATGAGGGCGACATCACCCTGATCGGTGAGGAGCCCGTGTTGCCATACCAGCGACCGCCACTGTCCAAGGGTTATTTGCTGGGCGATATGACCCGCGAGCGGCTGTTCTTGCGGCCCGAGGAGTTTTACGAAAACCAGAACATAACCCTTCGTCTGGACACCAAGGTCACCGCGATTGATCCGGTGGCACAAACAGTCACCTGCGGTGACGAGGTTCTAAACTACGATGATCTCGTGTTGACCACGGGGTCCACCCCGCATTATCTGCCCGCCGCTATCGGTGGCATGCTAAAAGGTGTGCATGTGGTCCGCACCCTTGCCGACATCGACGCGATGGAACCGGAATTTGCCGCTGGCAAAAATGTGTTGATCGTTGGCGGTGGCTATATCGGGCTGGAGGCGGCTGCGGTCGCGGCCAAGTTGGACCTGAATGTGACCTTGGTTGAAATGTC
>JGI24724J26744_10002833_pt1 | contig 11367 bp, 10 predicted proteins | sample Cruoilmetagenom7_FD_26744 | JGI IMG/M metagenome (IMG submission 26744)
TATGAAGAAATATACATCAAGGAATATTTGAATGTCAAAGATCTAATAAATGCATTGAAGCAATATTTTGAATTTTATAATTTTGAACGACCTCATCAGTCACTGAATAAAAAAACTCCCGCAGAGATATACTTTGGTGAATTAGCCATTCAGCGTGCGGCATAAGTGATGAACATATTAATATTGAATTTTAACAGTCTGTTAATGATAGATTGAAAAGTTATGAACATTTTTATGGCGTATATAACCATATTTCATTTCTTTTGTTTATTTTTTTGTTGGTATCAATAATAACACACCTTAACAAAACATAAAATCTGTCCTTGACATGGGGGTCCACTTTATGGAATCAACTATTTCGGACCAGATTTTATATTTTTTTTCATCAGCGGTATCTCACTTAATTAATGGTTTGAGTATCACCGTAACTATTTCATATTACTAGAAAAAATATAGTTTTTTGTAACACGCTGTTATTTCACGCAATTTCGTTTACTTAACTTAATTTCTATTCCTTAGTTAAATTTAATAAATACTGATGATCAATAAATTTAAAAAAAAACAGATTATATACATTGTTCCCCAGCTTTATTGTTTTGGAGAACCAATAAATCAGATATATTATTTGCGAAATCTATATCATGATCAGGATAAGTATCAAATTACAGTTATTACATATCCTCTCCAAAAGCAAAGAATTAACAAAGCAGTTTATAATATTATTATGCGAGGGTTAAATGTTATACATTCATCGGATCATGATTTAATTTGGTTTGCAACAAAAAAAAATTCCAGACGTATATCTATGGTAAAAGACTCAGATAATATTTATATTATCTACAGTAATTGTGAATTATTTAAAAGACATTATTGGGAATATCAAAATAAAGTGCCCAAATTTAGATATTCTCTTACAAAAAAAGAATACAAAATGGGACATAAACTCAGGGATGATTTTGGTATACCGGAAAAAGCACCTATTGTTACACTTAGTGTTCGTGAAAGTGGTTGGTTTGGTGTATATGATCAAGCTAAGGCGCAAAATGCAAATATAGATGATTATATCCCGGCAATTAACTATCTGATAGACAAGGGCTTTTATATAGTTCGTATAGGTGATAAGAATATGAAACAATTTGAAAATCCTCCATCCCAGTTTATAGATGCCCCTTTTCACCCGGCATATATAGATTTGGTTGATCCATATTTTATTGCTGTAAGTAAGTTTTTTGTAGGGACACCAACAGGGCCTTTTGTGCTTGCTGAAGGTTTTGGCATTCCTAAATTAGGCACAAATCTGTTACTGAGACATGACTTTTGGGCTGATAAAAAAGACTTGCTTATCTATAAAAGTTTGTATTCATATCAGCTTAAGAGACATTTGAGTTATGAAGAAGTTCTTTTATCACCTTTAAAGATAGATTTTGAAAACCTTCAACAATTTGATATAGAATTAATAAGCAATACTCCAGACGAAATATTAGCAGCAGTAAAAGAAATGATTTTAAGACTTGATGGAATATATTCTTTTCCTAAAAATATAGCAAGTATTAGAAAGCATTTCCAAAAGGTTCAAAAAATGGCTGTTTATTTTAATCAACAGAGTGCAGATAACTCATCTTATATACCGTTACATCATTTATTTGACGATACAAATTTTCCAATCAGTATGGAGTATTTGAAATCTAACCCTGATTATCTCGGACATGACTGGCTAAACTAACAAAATCAATATATTTTAATTGTAATTAGAGAGTCGTTTTCATTTATCTGATATTATGGGCAAACACACTGTCCTATTTTTAGGGTCCACTATAACTTGTTTAAAAGGAACACTTCTTGTGCCAACAGATTTTTTAACAGGTAAAATTCTTTATGGCGAATCCTTATTTGCCAAAGGAAAACTGGAAGAAGCAGAAATATGTTTTTTATCGATTTTGAAAGATAGCTTTAAAATTGGGGAAATATTAAATAATCTTGGAGTAATAGCATTCCATAAAAGTGATATTCACAATAGCATTTTGTATTTTGAATTGGCTTTGAAAATAAATCCTTTTAATAAACCAGTTTTAATAAACTTTTTTGAAATATACAAAAGTTCTAAAAAACCATATATATTTCTCCCTTTTGTTAAAAAATTTCTTGATCGATATCCGGATGATAAAGAAGTAGCTCAGATTTTAAGAAAAGCAGTTCAATATGATCTGATAGAAGAAAAATCTCAAAAATTTATAGGAAGAGAAAAGGGAAAAGATATTGCATTTTTAAATCTTAAAAAGATTGAAAATGCAAATGAAGAAGAAAAAGAGCAGACTGAAAAAATGAAATTATTAATTGAAAGCTTAAATCAAGACAAATACCAAATTAATAAACCCCACAGAAATTTGATAATAACTGGAATACCAAAAAGCGGCATGGCATCATTTTCAAAAGTGCTTAATAAGATTGATAATATAGTTTGTTTTGATGATGTTTTTGAAGATGTTGATGCGCTTCCACAAGTTTTTTGTAATATACGGAAAACCTTGACAGAAAGTTATAATATATCTAATTCTCAGGCTAACATTACCGATTATGATGAAGACGTTATTGTAGGTTTAAAGCAAAATCTTGCTTATTTGAAATTAAACGCACTGCAGGGTTTACGACAAAACGAACTTGAAACGTTGATCAACAATTACGGTTATAGAACAATTGCAATAATAAGAGATCCTGTTCAAACCATAGCAGGATGGAATGCTAAACAAGCTATCCATTTTCCGGAATTTATGGTTACAGATGATAACTTGTCTCCCAGATGGAAAAACATTCACTTTGCTTCTCAAGATAAGATAGAAAGACAAGCTCAAATATGGGAATTTTATGCCGAACTTTTGTGGGCTTTGAGAGGAGTCATTAGAATTTATACTTACGAACAATTAACTTTATGCTTTGATTATGTATTAAAAGATGTTTGTAATTTTCTTGCGCTGCAAGTTTCGATCTCAATGAGAAATCTGGATGATTCAGCTGTGGAATTACAGCATGATAATTCAGATGAAATTAAAAAAGCTGTGATGAGATTTTGTCCAACACGGTTACAGTTCGGGTACTCAGATACAAAATCACAAGGAGAGATTCCTGGAATAATGGATAGTCCATCACATGTATTTACAGGCACCCATGCGCAAACTGTAAGCTTTGACAATTGGACAGGTGGACTTGTTATGGCTTCTTAAAAATATCTATGAGAAAAGTCGTATTAATTATACAAGCGCGTATGTCGTCTAAAAGGCTTCCCGGAAAAATGTTTAAGGATATTGCCGGGATTCCATTGTATAAATATGTTTACAGAAGGTGCCAGCAGGCTAAAGGCGTTGATAAGGTAATTCTTGCAACATCTATCGACATTTCAGATAATCCACTATTTGAGTCTGCCATTAAAGATGAATTTAATGTATATCGGGGCCCTTTGGATAATGTCCTAAAACGTTATGTTTCCTGTGCAAAAAAAGCAGGTGCTAAAATTATTATTCGCATATGTGGTGATTCTCCGTTTGTTGATATTCGGATGATAGAAGAATTGATATCTCATCTTATCGAAAACAATCTGGAATATGTTTGTTTACAAAAACATAAATGCGTGTATGGTCTGGATTCAGAAGTAGTAACACTTTCTACATTGGAAAAGATTCTTAAGTTAACAAATCAACCTGATGATATAGAACATGTAACATGCTATATTCGTAAAAATCCACAAAATTTTAAAACAAAATGCCTTGAATACGATTTGGATCCTTTTGATGGAAACATTTCATTGACAGTCGATACAGCTGATGATCTGAAATTTTGCAACAGAGTTGCAAAAGGCCTTGTTGAAAAAATCGGAAGTTATAAATTTGATTTTACAACTAAAGACATTTTCAATATCATTGAAAACATAAAACATTAAATAATGCATTTTTCTAAATTTCCCAAACGTATTGAAATAGAACTATCCAGTGCATGTAATCTTTCCTGCACTTATTGTCCAAGACATTATGTAGATAGCCTGAAGGGTTTGATGGACTACGATTTGTTTAAGAGCCTTATAGAAGAGATCAAAGCGTATCCAAATACTATTTTAGTATTACATCGCCGAGGCGAAAGTTTGCTTCATCCGGATTTTTGCGACATGATGAAAATGGTTATAGGTAAGTTTAAAAATGTCCAGCTGGCAACAAATGCAACACTGCTAGATAAGAAAAAAGCTGATGCCATAATCAATGCAGTTTCCTTTCTTTCATTTAGCATTGACACTCCGCAAGGGTTTGATAAAAGAAGGCCACCTGCAAAATACGAAAAAGTAATACATAACATAGAAATGTTTCTTGAAATGAACAAGAGTTATGGAAGCCCGGTAAAGACTCAGGTGTCCATGGTAAAAACAGATGATGCTGTTGATGCTGAAATCAGTCGATTTGAGAAAATCTGGAGAGGCAAAGTGGATCGGGTGCGTATTTATGAAGAACATAGTGTTGATGGAAAGTTCGGGTCGTTAAAACAAAAGCGTGTTCAAAGAAAACCATGCGTGATGCCGTTTTATGAAATGCTGATTTACTGTGATGGCAAAACTGGCCGGTGTAATCATGATTGGAACGGAAAGCCCATTGGTGATGTTAGTAAAAAAAAGATATTGGAAATTTGGCAAAGCGGATCATATCAGAAACTGCGTGAACAACAAAAATGCTTGGCAATAACAGATCCGGTTTGTATTACATGCGATTCATGGTATCCTGAGGAAGGAATTCAAGGGACAGGAAAGGTGGTTGAGTGATTATGGAAAATTTTTTACCAATGGCAAGGCCGGATATGGGTAGTGACGAAATAAAAGCGGTTGAATCAGTTATCAAATCCGGTTATTTGACCACCGGTCCTAAAGTCCATGAATTTGAAAATGCCCTGTCAAAGTATCTTTCAAATGGTAAACAGATTTATACTTTAGCATTAATATCCTGTACAGCTTCCCTTTTCCTAGCGCTCAAAGCACTGGATATAAAATTCGGAGATGAAGTAATAGTACCTACCTGGACATTTGCAGCGACAGCTCATGTGGTGGAATGGTCAGGAGCTAAAGTAATACTATGTGATGTTGAAAAAGATACACTAAATATTGATGTGGACAAAGCAGAATCATTGATTACACAGAAGACAGCCGCAATCATACCAGTTCACATGTTTGGATATCCATGCGATATGGATAAAATAAAAAAACTGGCAGATAAATATGGGTTGAAGGTCATTGAGGATGCTGCTCATGCAATAGGAACCTGTTATAAAGGAGAAAAAATCGGTAATTTTTCAGATGTAACATGCTTTAGTTTTTACGCTACAAAAAATCTTGCCATGGGTGAAGGTGGAGCAGCCGTTAGTAAGGATACAGACATAATAAAAAAAATTTCAAAACTTTCCTATTTTGGCATAAACACAAATGCGCACAAAAGATATGAAAGTGTTGGAACATGGTTTTATGATATAGAAAAAATGGGCTATAAATTTAACCTTGACAGCCTGCATGCAGCACTTGGGCTTGTTCAACTGAAAAAACTTGATGCGATGAATTCCAGACGCAGGGATATAGCGCGGATGTATAAAGAAAATCTTGACGTTTCAATTTCTTTTACAAAAGATTCCAAAGAGCATCTTCACTCATACCACTTGTTTCCTATTATTCTGCCGGATAAAATAGATCGTAATGATTTTATTAACAGATTAAAAGATGCAAATATCGGCTCAAGTGTTCATTTTATACCGCTTCATAAACACTCGCAGTATAAAAATTTTTATGATCATACATTTCCTGTAGCAGATCAGATGTATGATAAAGTTGCATCCATACCAATGTTTTCAAGCATGACCGATGAAGATGTGGAATATGTTATTTATCACGTCAATCGATTGGTAAGAGGCATGCACTGATGGGCTTTACTCAACTATTACTCTGTTAGCAAGGCGGCAATCAGTTTGGGAGGGTGGTTATTGTGGTTAAAGATAATGCTGGATTGTGGAAGATTTTTTTTCATCAAACATCATTTATCATATTTTTATGACGGTTGCTTTGACAGGCAGGTAAGTTAATATGTGCGGAATTGCAGGATACATAACTTTAAATCGGAATTATNATACCNCAGGTATCGTTGCCAGCATGCTTGAGGAAATCAGATACAGAGGGCCGGATCAAACAGGGTTGAGTACATATGACGATGTAACATTGGGCATGGTCAGATTAAGTATCATTGACAGCAATGCACATCAAATTCCATATACTGATGAATCTGGCAGGTATGCAATTGTATATAACGGTGAAATTTATAATCATGGAGAAATTAAAGCTCCCCTTTGTTCATCATATCGGTTTAAAACAGATTCAGATGCAGAAACAGCATTAATAAGTTTTATCGAATACGGAATTGATTCATTTATTAATCACAATGGGATGTATGCTTTTGCTATTTATGATTCGCAAAAAAAAGAAACCTATCTGGTCAGGGACAAGGCAGGAGAAAAACCCCTTTATTATACACAGGGAAAGGATTTTTTTGCATTTTCCAGTGAAATAAAATCTTTACTTAAAGTGGTTGAGCCAGTTTTTAATGATAAGGCATTTTCATATAAAGCATATGAATTTACTGTGGGAAAAGAAACTCTTTTTGAAAATATTTACCAGCTCGAACCAGGTGAGTATATCAGGATTTCCAAAAAAGGTTTTTCTATCCATTCATACTGGAAAATTTGGGATAACCTGATTGAAATTGAAGATAATGAGGATAAAATAATAAATGACCTTGCAGAATTAATTGAGGATGCGATTTTACTTAGAACTAAAAACTGTTCGCATCAGTATGCAGCACTTATAAGTGGGGGCGTGGATAGCGCACTTGTTGCAAGCATTGCAAAACCTGACCACATCTATACTGCACATTATGATTATCCTGATTTTGATGAACTTGATTATGCATATCTTGTGGCATCGCAGTTAAAAAAAAAACTTAATATCATAGCACCCACAAAAGAAAATTTTTTAAAAACACGTTTTGATGTTGCCTATTATCTTGACACTCCATGTACATGGACAAGTTTTACATTATGGATGCTGCTTGAAAAGATATGTGGAGATGGACTTAAGGTAGTAATGACCGGAGATGGAGCTGATGAACTGTTTGGTGGTTATCACAGGTATCATCTGCTGCATCATGATGAACAGATTAACAAACTTGATGCCATGAAAAAGTATGATTATCTTATTGAAAAATATTACGGCGATCCTGTCAACAGATATGCCAGGTTGGTTAATCGTCATGAGAACATTTACGATGAAAAAGTTAACAGTTATTTAAAGGAAACAATCGGGTATTATTTTCAAAAAATGAATGGTGATGTAATTCACCTGATGGGGCTTAATGACTTCTACTCAACAATGCAGGTTTTACTTCAGATGGCAGATAGGATGGGTATGGCATTTAGTGTTGAAAATCGGTCACCATTTTTAGATTACAGGCTGGTGCAGTATGCTTTTTCTATGCCGTCAAAATATAAAATACGAAACGGAATTACAAAATGGGCGCTCAAAGAGGTAGCAAGGCGTTTTATACCATCCCAAATTGTTGACAGAATCGATAAAAGAGGATTTTCTGCTCCGGTTAACCGATGGTTCAAATGGAATAAAAACGGGCAATATGATAGATCTGCATATCGGAAGATGGTAATGGAAGACTGGCATGAGGTTTATTTTGAAGATTTCGGCATTATGCGTAAATGTGCAAATTGAATTGGTGTTTTGGTATTGAATATAACTATGTTGAATACTTACATTATTGCAGAAATAGGAATCAACCATAACGGCTCTATTGACAATGCTTTCAAGTTGATCAAGGCAGCAGCTGATGCTGGTTGCAGTGCTGCTAAATTTCAACTGTTTTCAGCAGACAGGCTATATCCAAAAAGTGCAGGGAAGTTGAGTTGGAAAAATAACAATAAACAGTTTGAGTATGATATTTACGCTGCTACAAAAGAATTTGAGCTTCCAAAAGAGTGGGTAAAAAAATTAATCGAATATTGTAATGCGTATGGTATTGAATTTATTTCATCGGTTTTTGATGAAAAAGGATTAGAATTTCTCATTGAAAATGAAGTTAAAATGATTAAGTTATCTTCCTATACAATTACTCATCTTCCTTTAATTGAAGCCTGTGCAAAAACTGGTTTACCTATCATTATGAGCACAGGTGGGGCAACCCTTGCTGAAACATGTGAAGCAGTGCAAACCGTAATGAAATATCATAACAGATTAAAATTGTTGCATTGCAATCTTTTGTATCCCGCTGACCTTAACAAATGTCATCTGGGTGTCATAGAAACATTCAAAACAGCTTTTCCAGGTATTTTAGTTGGCTATTCTGATCATACTGAAAAAATTTCTGATGCAGCTGTTCAATCCGTATATATCGGAGGATCAGTTGTTGAAAAACATATAACACTGAACAAGAAAATGGATGGTTCGGATCATTTCTTTGCACTTGAACCCCATGAATTAAAACAAATGGTGACTGACATTTGTGAAGCTGAAAAGGATTTAAAGCAAGGTGATTTCATTATTGATCCATTAATATACGGCAGCAGTGCAAAGATATGCCATGATCATGAAAAATATCTAAGGGATTTTGCTTACATGACAATTTTTGCAGGAACAGAAATTCAAAAAGGGGATATTATAAGGCCAGGAGATGTTTTAGTATTACGTTCCGGGAAAAAATCACATGGTTTGGAACCAAAATATCTCTCGCTTTTTAAGTCTCGAAATATTATCGCTCAGAAAGCTCTTGATGCTGAAGAGCCAATTAACTGGGATGTTATTTTGCCATGCAGGCCAATGTTATGAAAAAGGTGTTATTTAGAGCAGATGCTCATCCTTCCATTGGGACGGGAGATTTGATGAGTTTGATACATCTATCTGAATATTTTCAGGATAGTGAATGGGACATAAATTTTATGGTCAAAGATTTTCCCGCAGCCAGACAAATTCTAAGCCAATATAATATTTCTAATATTGAAGTTATTGAAAATCATTTCTCTATTGCTGATGAAGTGTCTGTCATCAACAGGCTGATTGACAAACATCATATTGATTTAATATTTTTTGAAATTACAGAAAAAAAACTTTCAGAATACAAAGGAATTTCTTCTAGTGTGTACAAGGCATGTGTCTCTTTTGACGGATCAATATTGCCTGATATGGATCTTGTCGTTGACTGGGATGTTTCAGCGGATCAGTTTTTTAAACCTGAGTTGTATCAGGAAACTATTTTTTTGTTAGGTCCTAAATATGTGATACTTCCTGTTTCCTTTGACAGGAATATGATTGAGAAGCGAGAACATCAAGTATTTCCCAAAAAGCTTTTAGTTTGTATGGGGGGCGCAGATGAACTCAATTTTACCAGCAAAGTCGTTGATGTTCTGATTCAAAATAAGATTAAAATGGAAACTACGGTTATTGTTGGACATGGATATACATGTAAAGATTCTTTGGAGAAGCAGATTAATAAAGCCGATTTTAAATGTGAAATAAAACAGAATGTTTTAAACATGTTTGAAGAATATATGAAATGTGATGTGGCTGTTAGTGCCGGTGGTCTTACATCCTATGAGCTTATAGCGACACGTACGCCTGCTGTTTTGATTGCAACATATAAGCATCAGATTGCTCGATGCAGGTATTTTAATGAGAAACATTGGGCTATATATCTTGGCTTTCGTTCATTTGAAACAAAAAAAATTATTGATGCTATCTTAAAACCGCCATCTATATGCCTGGAAAATATTTTTAATACTCGCTCAATAGTGGACGTATGCAATGATATTATCTTCTCCTGACATCATACTGGAAGCAGGCAATGCTCTATTTTTTTTTCGATTTTTAGAGTGGGATAGTAATTTTTTTGGGCGCCCCTGTTATATGCTTGATANCGCCAATTCGAATCTTATTGCCAGTGATAAAATTATAGAGTTGTTTAAACAAAATTTTAGAGATTCCTTTGTTTCAGCCAAAATTAATACACTTGTCGATTATTCAATTGTCCAAATACTACAGGAGTGCGGTTTTAGATATATTGATACAGAAGTAATTCTGAAATCAGTTGGAGCGCTATTCTATATACAGGAAAACAATGATATTAAAGTTGTCAAACAGTATTGCAATGCAAAATTGCCACATGAAGAGCTTGGCTCTGCATTCAGTTTTTCCCGTTTTCATACGGACGTTAATATTACTGAATCTAAAGCGGATTCTTTGTGGGTGAATTATTTAAAAAATTATCAACCGGATGATAACCATCATATGTTTGTGGCATTTTTCCGTGATGAACCTGCAGGTATAATTCTTGCCAACCAAAATGTCAAACAGGTTGTTTTATTTTTTGTTGCAGTTCTGTCAGATTTTCAGAATAAAGGTGTTGGTTCAAATCTTATTCAGAAAGTAGTGCAAAACTTTAAGGGATTTTCAATTACAACAGGAACTCAGATAAAGAATACAAAAGCTCTTAATTTTTATATTCGTAATGGTTTTTCAACAATAACATTGACAAAAACAATTTTGCATATGTGGTAATATGGTTAATTTAACTGACTTAAATAAAGACCATCAGATTGTGTAGGAAGCTGGTATGACTACGGATAGACCTACATGCTAGGGCAAAATAATATGATTGTAATTATAGACTATAAATCAGGAAATTTGAGATCAGTAGCAGGGGCAGTTGAAAGGGTCGGATGCATCCCTATAATTTCAAACAGGATTGCTGATCTTGAAAAAGCCGAAAAACTGATCCTTCCAGGAGTTGGTGCATTTGGCGATGGTGTTGTAAACCTCAGACGATTGGGATTAATTGGACTACTAAATGATCTTGTTATGCATCATAAGAAACCTATTTTAGGAATATGTCTTGGAGCGCAGCTTTTAGCAAAAGGGAGTGAAGAATTTGGCTATCATGAGGGGTTAGGGTTTATTGACGCGACTGTTGTAAAAATAGAACCAAATGTTCCCAGCCTTCTGGTACCACATGTGGGTTGGAATAACCTTATTCAGAAAAAAGATAACGTCCTGTTTAAAGATATACCAGAAGCTGCACTGTTTTACTATGTGCACAGCTATCATATAAAATGTAATAATAGCAATGATATTGTTACCGGAAAATGTGAGTATGGAATTGAATTAACAGCATCCTTTCAGCAGGAAAATGTTTACGGTACCCAGTTCCATCCTGAAAAAAGTCAGCTTTATGGGTTGTATTTATTAAATAACTTTTTAAATAAAAATATATAATGGCTTTTGGCTTTTAAAAAATGGTAAGAAAA
>JGI24724J26744_10002834_pt1 | contig 11367 bp, 12 predicted proteins | sample Cruoilmetagenom7_FD_26744 | JGI IMG/M metagenome (IMG submission 26744)
TTTTCGCCGCCACCTAAGCGCGCCTGATCCCGGCGATCTTCGAGTTCCTGCAGAATGTCCTTCATTGGTCTGTCTCCCATCCGGATTTGCCACCTGTTATAGCCAAAATCACGCAGCGCAAAAAGCAAACATTAGAAAATTTGCAAACTTCATTCCATATTTCTTTTGCTAATTGCAAATTTGCTAAGCTTACCTAGCGTCCTTTTGGGCTTTCACCCAGTGCATTTCGGGATTAACAGTGAGCAATGTCTAGCAAACCAACGGTCCGATTTCTCGACCGAACAACGCCTCCGCATCTTTTCACGCTGATTTTTACTGCGGCCATGTCGTCGTTGACGATGAACATGTTTTTGCCGTCTCTGCCCAGCATCAGCGAATACTTCAATACAGAATACCGGGTCATGCAACTGGCGCTGACGCTTTATCTGGGAACAAGCGGGCTGTTACAAATCTTCATTGGTCCGATGTCAGACTGGGAACAAGCGGGCTGTTACAAATCTTCATTGGTCCGATGTCAGACCGGTTTGGGCGGCGAAACGTTTTGATCGGCGGGTTTATAACTTTTTCACTTGCCTCGCTGGGGTGCATTTTTGCGCAATCCGCCGAAGTATTTCTGTTTTTCCGGGTCTTGCAGGCCAGCATTGCCGTGGCGATGGTTCTGGCGCGCGCCATTGTGCGCGATATGGTGCCCCAGGATCAGGCGGCCTCTATGCTGGGCTACATCACAATGTTTATCGCCATATCGCCGATGGTCAGCCCGGCGATTGGCGGGTTTATCGGCGAAACATTCGGCTGGCGGGCCGTATTCTGGTGCCTGTTCGTTGCCGGGCTCAATTGCCCTGATCTGGACCGATCTGGGCGAAACCAACACGCATCAGTCCTCCAGCTTTGCACAGCAGTTTTCGGAATACCCGGAACTGCTGACCTCGCACCGGTTCTGGGGCTACTGTGGCTCGGCAGCTTTTGCGACGGGCGCGTTTTTTGCCTATCTGGGCGGCGCCCCGTTTATCGGGGTGGAACTCTTGGGCTTTCACCGTCCAAACTGGGCTATTTTCTGGGCGCACCGGCACTGGGGTATATACTCGGAAATTTCATAACCGGGCGCTATTCGATGCGGTTCGGGGCAAACAAAATGGTGCTGGTTGGCGCCGTGATCGGTGGCTTTGGCTCGATAATTCCACTGGTGCTGTTCAATCTAGGCTTTGGCACACCACTGGTATTTTTTGGCTCTGTAACCCTTGTAGGCTTGGGGAACGGTCTGGTGTTGCCCAATGCAACCTCGGGGATGTTGTCGGTACGCCCACATCTGGCAGGAACCGCATCCGGGCTGGGCGGAGCATTGATGACCGGCGGCGGCGGCGCATTGGCAGCACTGGCCGGTGCGATGCTGGTGCCGGGCAGCGGAGCCAACCCGTTGCTCTGGCTCATGTTGGCGACGTCAAGCCTGTCGGTGGTGTCGATCATCTGGGTTGTTTTGCGCGAAAAACAAGTTGGAATTCGCTAGCCCCTAGTCGGCTTTGCAAAGCCCTGATACAAGGTTAGCAAATTTGCAAAGGCATCCAGAATGGCCACCCAGAAATTATACGCAGGCGCTAAACTGCGCGAGGTTCGCACCGGCTTGCAACTGACCCAAAAAGATTTTGCGGCCAAGCTGGGCGTTTCCCTGCCCTATTTGAACCAGATGGAAAACAATAACCGCCCGGTGTCCACCGGGGTGGTTCTGGCACTGGCGCATGAATTTGGCTTTGACGTCACCCAACTATCGACCGGCGACGCCGAACGATTGGTCACCGACATGCGCGAAGCACTGGCTGATCCGGTTTTTGGCGACGCTCAGCCACCACTGGCCGACCTGCGGCTGGCAGCATCCAACGCCCCGGCACTGGCGCGTGCATTTCTGGAATTACACCGCTCTTACCGTCAAACACACGAGCGGCTGGCATCGCTGGACGAAGCATTGGGGCGCGAAGGCACGCCGGTGCGCCCATCCCCTTGGGAAGAGGTGCGCGACTTTTTCCATTACCGGGATAACTATGTTGACGCGGTGGACCGCGCCGCCGAGGATTTCGCCGCCCCAGAGGGATTGGCGATGGATCCGGGCCATGCGGCCAACCGGGTGCTGCAAAACCTTGGCGTCGAAACGGTTCTGGCCGACCAGAANAGCCTGCGCATTTTTGACGCCAGCCAAAGCCAACTGAACCTGCCACGTTCCGCCGCTGGTGCCACCCACAGGTTTCAGATGCTGCATCAGGTAGCGCTACTGACGCAGGATGACCTGCTGGAATCCACCCTTGATCTGGCACGATTTAAGACCGCCGAGGCGCGCGCAATAGCCAAGATCGGGCTGGCTAATTATTTCGCCGGCGCGGCGCTGATGCCCTATGGCCGGTTCTTGGAAGCCGCCGGGGAAACCCGCCATGATCTGGAACGTCTGGCCGACCATTTTGGCGCATCGGTGGAACAGGTTGCGCACCGCCTTTCAACGCTGCAACGCCCCGGTGCCAAGGGCATTCCGTTCTTTTTCGTGCGTGTCGATCAGGCCGGCACGATCACCAAACGCCATTCCGCAACCCGGCTGCAATTTGCCCGCTTTGGGGGCGCCTGCCCGCTTTGGAATGTGCATCAGGCGTTTGAAACACCGGGTCGCTTTCTGCGCCAACTGGCCGAAACCCCCGATGGNGTGCGCTATTTCTGTCTTGCGCGGGATGTGTCCAAAACCGGCGGTGCCTATAGCGCGCCGGTGCGCCGCTATGCGATCGGTCTGGGCTGCGAACTGCGCCACGCCGACCAGCTTGTCTACGCAGATGATCTGGACATCAGCCACCCACAAGCTTTTGAACCTATTGGAATTTCCTGCCGCATTTGCGAACGCAAAAACTGTCACCAGCGATCCGTACCACCGTTGGAACGCCGCCTGAGCGTGGATCACAATTCCCGCGACGTGCTGCCCTATGCGATCGAATAAATATCATCGCTGACAGTCTTTACGCTGAACTGGAACGCCTGTAGGCATCAGGCCACAAAAAATTTGGGGGCAGCAATATGGAACTTAAAGGAAGCCGCATAATCGCGGCAGATCGCGCAACCGTCTGGGCACGCCTGAACGACGCCGAAACGCTTAAGGCCTGCATCCCCGGCTGCGACAGCCTAAGCGGCGACCCGGACGAAGGTTTCGAAGCCGTCGTCAAACAAAAAATCGGCCCGGTTCGCGCCACCTTTAAGGGCAAAGTGACCCTGTCCGACATCGTCGAGGGCGAAAGCTATAAAATCGCAGGTCAGGGGACCGGCGGTGTTGCGGGCTTTGCCAAGGGCGGCGCAGACGTCAGCCTGACCGACACCCCAGAGGGAACCGAGCTAACCTATCTGGTCGAAGCAAAAGTTGGCGGGAAAATCGCGCAACTGGGCAGCCGCCTGATCGACGGTTTCGCGCGCAAGATGGCTGACCAGTTTTTTGAGCGGTTCCAGACCGAAGTCGAAGGCGAAAGCGCCGACTAGCTGGTCGGCGACANCATCCTCCAAATTTCATCTTTCAGTGCCATCCGCTTTTTGCGCATTTCGGCTGCGTGCAGGTCGTCGGTCGGCTCGACATTTGTTTCCGCGCGATGCACGTCGCGGTTCACGGCGTGATATTCATCCACCAGCCGCGCAAAATGCGCGTCGGTCTGCTTTAGACTGCTGATTTCATCTACTTTGTCTGGAAATTCTTCGCTTAGCTCATGCGGTGTGTGGCTCATTTCCTGCTCCCATTTTTAAGTTTCGCAGTCAGACTATCAACGCCCCGTGGCGCGGGCTTTGATGCGGATCAACAAAGGGGCGGGTATTAGGTGAAATGGCCAGAATTTCGCCAACCAGCAGCACCGGNAACCTGCCCGAAACAGAACCAAGGCGGCCCCTATCTGTCGTGAAGCCNGCGGGCGNGGTCTTTGCCTGTCACAGCTTTACTGCATCCGGCGTCGTGGTCACACTTTTGCGTTTCAGAACGGCCTCGCGCCAAGTCATNAAGCTGATCGAGGCCATGATCGTGCCGCCCCCGACAATCACCCAGATATCGGCAGGTTCGTCAAAAAATGCGATNCCAAACAGCACCGCCCAGATAAGTTGCAGAAAGGCGACCGGCTGCGTCACGGCCATTGGGGCCGACATAAAGGCCTTGGTCATCGTGTAATGGCCGAAAGTGGCGATGCAGGCGGCAACGAACATCCAGCCCACCTGCGCCAGTGTCGGCGTCACCCAGACCGCGATTGCAAACGGCGTCAGACAGATCGTTACCCCCAGCGACAACATGCCAACAACCGCAAGCGGTTCAGCGCGTGCACTGACGGCTTTTGCGACCAGAAACGACACCGCAAACAACATCGACGTGCCGAGCATTGCCAGATGGCCTGAACTTACCTCTCGGATGCCGGGGCGCAGAATTATCAGCGCCCCAACCAGCGCAACCGCAATCGCCGTGATCCGGCGGGCTGCCAGCTTTTCGCCCAGAAACAGTGCTGCTCCGATAGTGATGAACACCGGTGAAACATAGTTGATCGCCGTTACCTCGGCGATTGGAATTCGGGTCATTCCGTAAAACCACAGGATCATGCCCAGCCCGTGGAACAAACCACGCACTGCAAACAGCCCCAGTGTCTTGGCGTTGCGCCCTGCCCGCAGCATCGGTTTTAGCATCGGGATCAGAAATACCAGCCCAAGCGAATAGCGCAAAAAGGCCGATTCAGCGGCCGGCAGGTCACTGCCCACATGTTTGATAACGGCTGTAACGCCAACAAACAAAATGCCCGTCAGCACCATCCAAAGAACCGCGGTGACCGGGCGACTAGCAGATTCATCCATGCCGCCAAGTGATCGTATTTACGCAGCGGCAACAAGCCCTGATTGACGCTAAAGTTGTGCTAAAACCTCGTCCGACGCCTCAAAGTTGGTGGTAATGCGCTGCACATCGTCGTCGTCTTCAAGCGCATCAATCAACTTCATCAGTTTTTGCATGCCCTCAAGGTCCATTTCCGTCGTGACATTGGGCTTCCAGATCAGCTTGGTTGACTGGCTTTCGCCCAGCTGATCCTCCAGCGAATTGGCAACCGCGTTCAGGTCGGTATCGGCGCAATAAATGATATGGCCGTCGGCCGAGCTTTCGGTGTCTTCGGCACCGGCCTCGATTGCGGCCATCATGATGTCATCGCCATCGCCCGCCTCGATCGGATAGCTGACCTCGCCCTTGCGATCAAACATGAACGACACCGAACCCGTCTCGCCCAGATTTCCGCCGTTCTTGGTAAAGGTCGAGCGCACAACAGATGCGGTGCGGTTGCGGTTGTCNGTCATCGCCTCGACGATCACNGCAACCCCGTTGGGGCCGTAGCCTTCGTAGCGGATTTCGTCATAGTTATCGCCATCCGCAGCCTGCGATTTTTTGATTGCGCGGTCGATCACGTCCTTGGGGACGGACACCGATTTCGCTTCTTTCACGGCCATGCGCAGGCGCGGGTTTTTATCCGGGTCAGGGTCGCCCATTTTGGCGGCCACGGTGATTTCCTTGGACAGTTTGGAAAACAGCTTGGAGCGCACGGCATCCTGACGCCCCTTGCGGTGCTGAATATTTGCCCATTTGGAATGACCTGCCATGTTGCGGCTCCTGATAAAATTCCCACGCTGGATGTCTATATGTCAGGCCTGCCCCGGCCTGCAAGCCCGTGGCCATTGCAATCCGGCTCTGGTTCCGTTTCTTTGGGCCCAAGATCAATACCAACCAGAGAGCCCACCATGACCAGTGACCAGATTATCCTGTTTTGCCTGTTTGGAGCCGTCTTTGGCCTGTTGCTATGGGGCCGGTTTCGATACGATCTGGTCGCTTTCAGCGCACTGATGGCCGGGGTTGTGCTGGGGGTCGTGCCCACGGCGGATGCCTTTGCCGGTTTTGGCCACCCGGCAACGCTGGTGGTGGCGCTGGTGCTGGTGGTTTCGGCAGGGCTGGTGCGGTCGGGTGCTGTGTTCCTGATAACCCGCACGATGGTGGACAGCGCCCGCTCACTTGGCAGCCATATCGCGCTGATGGGGGCGATCGGCGGTGTCTTATCGGCCTTTATGAACAACGTCGCAGCCCTTGCCCTGTTGATGCCCGTCGACATCCAGACCGCACGCAAGGCCGGGCGCACGCCGGGCCTGTCGCTGATGCCGCTGTCATTTGCAACGATCCTTGGGGGTATGGTGACCCTGATCGGCACGCCGCCAAATATCATCATCGCAACAATCCGCGAAGACGCATTGGGCGAGCCGTTCAAAATGTTTGATTTCGCGCCTGTGGGCGGGGTGACGGCAATTGCCGGGCTGCTTTTTGTGGCCTTTATCGGCTGGCGTCTGATCCCGGATCAGGACGACAGTGCCGCTGGCAACGCTATGGAAGAAATCGGCGAATATATTGCCGAACTGGTGGTGCCCGAAAAATCCAAACAAATAGATCGGCGCATTGGTGAACTGTATGAAACGGCTGAAAAAAACGACGTCGCAATCCTAGGGCTGATCCGCGAGGGCAAGCGGCGCTATGGCACGCAGAAAAACACCCGCCTGCGGGGCGGCGATATTTTGGTGCTCGAAGCAACGCCGGATGCGTTGGACGAATTTCGCACAGCTTTGTCACTGAATTTCGCCGAGCAATCGCGCGCCGAACGCCTGCACGCCGAGGGCGACGGGCTGGATATTGTCGAAGTCGTGGTGCCCGAGGGCGCCCGTATCACCGGCAAAACCGCGATGGCCATTGGCCTTGGCTGGCGGCGCTCGACCGTGCTGATGGGAATTTCACGCCAAGGCAAGAGGATCACCAAACAGGTGCGCAAGACCGAGATCCGCTCGGGCGACATCCTGCTGTTGCTCATTCCCAAGGAACAGACCGGTGATGTGATTGAATGGCTTGGCTGCCTGCCGCTGGCCGACCGCGGGCTGGCCGTTACCCAAGACAGCAAGGTCTGGCTGGCCATCGGAATTTTTGCAGCCGCCGTACTGGGGGCAAGCGTTGGATTGCTGTATCTGCCGGTGGCACTGGGGCTTTGCGTGGTCGCCTATGCCTTGCTGAAAATCGTGCCGCTGTCGGAAATTTACACCCATATCGAATGGCCGGTGGTGGTGCTGCTGGGGTCCATGATCCCGCTGGGGGCGGCGCTGCAAACCTCGGGCGGAACCGAACTGATCGCAGGCACGCTGGTGGGCCTGACCCAAGGCCTGCCCGCATGGGCAATTTTGACGGTGCTGATGGTGGTGACGATGACGCTTTCGGATGTGTTAAACAACACCGCCACAACGATTGTCGCCGCACCCGTTGGCATTCAGATGGCGCAGTCGCTTGGCGTGTCAGCCGACCCGTTCCTGATGGCCGTCGCGGTGGCCGCGTCCTGTGCGTTCCTGACGCCGATTGGGCACAAGAACAACACGCTTATCCTTGGTCCGGGGGGCTATAGTTTTGGCGATTACTGGCGCATGGGCCTGCCGCTGGAAATATTGGTAGTTGTGGTGTCAATCCCGGCAATTCTGGTGTTCTGGCCGATGTAAAAACCGCGTTCGGTTGGGTTTCAGCCTCCGCCTACATTCACATCTGATCAGTCCTGACCTGCCGACAACAGCACCGGCTGGCCGTGCGGTGTGGCGACATAGGCCCGTTCCCAGATGTCACGACGCGCGCCCAAATCCGGGGCCGACACAATCGCACCGCCATCAAGCAAACCTTCAAGGGCAGCCAGCGCCGCCACGTAATAGTTGCTTTCTGTGTCGTCTTTGCCCGCGCTTTGATGCCGTCGCAATTGTGCTCCCAGAGCATTGGCCCAGTCAGTCGCGCCGATCTGGCCCGAGGTGATCAACGTATCCGCGACCGCCAGCACCTGCGCATGCCAAGCTTCGCCAAAATCTGGCGCATCGGGCGCAAGCTGGTCGTCAGGACCAAACCGGCGATAAGCCTTATTCTGCGTCAAGGTAGCTTTCCCATAAATCCAGGGTCACGGTATCGCGGGGCGCGGCGTCCGCACCCCAAAGTTCGCGTGCTGTGAACACCACCGTATAAAGATGCCGGGGCGTTTCCACCCCTTGGGCGCTGTCATCTGCCAGCGGATGGGCACCGCGGTGGGCTAGAATTTCCCCGACCCGGTCGCGTGCATAGGCTGGCAACCGTGTGTGGGTCGCCACGCTGTGGCTGTGGGTCCTGACCCGATCACCGACGCCAAAACCCGGATCTGTGGTCGCCGGAACTTCAAAGGATTTGACCGAAGCCCGATTGCCTGAAATCACATCTGCCACAGTGGCCGGTTTGCCCGGATCGCCGTGCTGCGCGGTGTGGCCGCTGACCGCCTCGTCCAGCGTGAACACGCCTGCATCTACATAGCAGGCAAGTTCGGTCAGGCACCATTTTTCAAAATATGGAACGGACAAGTAGGCCGCCGCTGGCATCCGTTCAAGCGCATGGCGCCACCAGTCGATGGTCAGTGTTGGCAGTCGTGAAGATCGCGACAACGCCCACATCCGTGCTTCCCAGTCGTGCTCAAACGGCTGGCCGATATCGCGCACCTCGACCGCACCGAACCCCTGCTTGCCACCAAGATCATGCACCGTATCCATCAGGACCGCCCTGCTATCAAATCGCGATCGGTTCCGATCATCGAATTGCGGGTAACAATGGCCGCCAGCGCCGCTTCATCCCAACCTTGGGTTCCTGACGGTCTTTGCGGCACAACGAGATAACGCAGTTCTGCGGTGCTGTCCCAGACGCGCACCGCAACATCTTCGGCCAGATCAACGCCAAACTCAGCCAGCACTTTGCGCGGTTCACGCACAACCCGCGACCGGTAGGCCGCAGATTTATACCATGGCGGTGACATCCCCAGCAGTGAAAACGGGTAACAGGAACACAAAGTNCAGACGACGATGTTATGGGTGTCGGCNGTGTTTTCGACCGCTTTCAGATCACCGGTTGCATTGCCTTCAAAACCAAAATCCACGATCGCCTGCGCCGCATTATCCAGCAGCCGGGCCTTGAATTCGGGNTCCATCCACGCCCGCGCAACAACCTGCGCGCCGCGTTTGGGCCCAATTTCTTCGCTGTAAGCTTCGACCCAGGCATCCAGCGTTTCCGGCGCCACGATCCCGCGTTCCACCAATAGGCTTTCCAGCGCCTTAACCCGCAGGGCCGGCTCACTTGGCAGATGAGAATGCAAATGCGCCTGTATACCGGCCATTTTATCGCTATCAAAACTGGTCATTATCGGCCTCCTTGAGCAAAGCTATCGTCAACCAGCCGCAGCCTGTCAACAAACGGTTACAGCGGCCAAAGCAACGGAATAANCGCCGAAGCAAGCAACCCGACGCTGATATTAAGCGGCACCCCAACCTTCAGGAAATCGGTGAAACGATATCCACCGGGGCCATAGACCAGCATGTTGGTCTGATAGCCAATTGGCGTGGCAAAAGAGGCCGACGCCGCCACCATAACCGCCACCACCAATGGGCGCGGATCAATACCCATTGACGTGGCAAGACCAATTGCAATGGGGGTCACCACCACCGCGACGGCGTTGTTTGATACCAGCTCTGTCAGCACCGAGGTCAGCAGGTAAATCGCCCAAATGATCAGAAACGGCGGCAGTCCGGACATAAACGGCGCAATCGCATGAACGATCAGGGCACAGCGCCCGAACTTTCCAGTGCCGCCCCGATTGCCAACATGGAAAAGATCAGCGCCAAAAGGCGTCCATCAACAAAAGAAAATGCCTCTTCTGCGTCGATGCAGCGGGTCAGGAAAACCACGGCGACCGCAACAATCGCAAGGAAGAATATCGGCGCAACGCCAAGGGCTGCAAGCACCACGATACCCAAAAGGGCCGCAAAGGCGACCGGGGTATGGCTGCGCCGATAGGCCTGCGCCGAGGGGTGGCTGATATCAACCATATCCATATCGACCGACAGGCGCTGAATGTCTTCGGGCGCACCTTCTAGCAACAAAGTATCGCCCACCCGCACCACCAGATCATCCAGTTGTCGCCCGATATTCTGGTTACGCCGATGCACCGCCAGTGGATAAACGCCATAGCGCCGCCGCAAGCGCAGCGCCCCCAGCGAGCGGCCAATCATCTTGCAGCCGGGCGATATCAGCACCTCAACGGTCGAGGTCTGCACCGAGCTAAGCTTGTCCACCATGCGAATTTGTTTGTTCTTCTGCAGGCCCAGCAGTTCTGCCATTTCGGTCCGCAACACCACCCGGTCGCCCGATTGCAGATCAACACTGCCCAGATCGCGCCGCAACGAGGCATCGCCGCGCAACACATCGATCAACCGCACGCCGTCGCGGCGAAACAGGTCGATCAGCGTTACCTGTTCACCGATCAACTCGCTGTCTTCGGGGATCGCCACTTCGGTGAAAAATTTCATCTTCGACTTGCCCGACAGCAGCGTGGCCATGCTGTCGCGGTTGGGCAGCAGGCGGGGGGCGATGAATTTCAGATAGATCATGCCCCAGATCACCAGAATAATCCCTAGGGGCGTGACCTCGAAAATCGAAAATGCCTTTAGACCCTGCGCGCGCGCCACGCCATCAACCAACAGGTTGGTCGAGGTTCCAATCAGCGTCAGCGTGCCGCCAAGGATCGCCGCGTAAGACAGCGGGATCAGCAGTTTGGATGCCGCCATGCCCAGTTTGCGCGCAAGCTGCACAAAAACCGGGATCATCACAACGACCACGGGCGTGTTGGACACGAACGCCGAAGCCACCACCACAAAGCCCATCAGCGCGCCAATGGCCAGCATCGGGCGCGCCTCGGCGTTGCGTTCGGCCAGTTGGGTAAACCAGTCCAGCCCGCCGGTGCGCACCAATGCGCCCATGACGATGAACATCGCGCCAATTGTCCACGGTGCCGGGTTGGCCAGCACTGCAAGGGCGTTTTCATAGGGCAGCACACCCAGAAGCAGCATCAGCGCGACGCCGGAAATTGCCACCACTTCTGTCGGATAGCTTTCGCGCACGAACAGGATAAACATGATCGCAACAACGCCCAGTGCCAGGATCGCCTGACCCGATTGGGATATTGGGATTAATGCGTTCATGTCCGTGCCTGCCTGTCAGGGGCCATCATCGCCGACAGGCCCGGCCGGTTCAAGCACGGTCTGGCTGCGACGTGGCTGAACCAGAAACAGACCGGCGAAAATCAGCGCCAGCGCGGCCCAGATCCACGTGGAATAACTTTCCCCCAGCAGCAGCATCGCCCAGAAAACGCCAAAGGCCGTGACCAGATAAGAGACTTGCGCCGCAAAGACCGGCCCGGCGCGCCCGACCAGCCAGACATAGGTGGTATAAGCGAACGCATGGATCGTGGATGCCAGGATCAGCGCCATGTCGGG
>JGI24724J26744_10002837_pt1 | contig 11362 bp, 6 predicted proteins | sample Cruoilmetagenom7_FD_26744 | JGI IMG/M metagenome (IMG submission 26744)
CAGGAACAGGGCCACGAAGTTATCGGCATTATCATGGAGATATTTGACGGCTCAGTGGGGGTTGAAGAATCGGGAAAACATGCCTGTTACGGACCTGGTGAAAAGGAAGATGTGGAAGCAGCTGCAGCTGTCTGCCATACACTCGGGATCCCGTTTCACGTCATCGATTTGAAAAAAGAATACAAAAGCCATGTCCTTGAATACTTCAGGAGTGAGTACCTTGCAGGGAGAACGCCCAATCCGTGCATCGTCTGTAACCACAAATTGAAGTTTGGCTTTTTTCTTGAGAAAGCGAAAAAGATCGGCCTGGATTTTAAGATGTTTGCAACCGGTCATTACGCGCAGATCACAAAATCCGGGGAGCGCTTTTTGCTCAAGAAAGCGTTAGACCTGTCAAAAGACCAGACCTATTTTCTCTATGCCCTTAGCCAAAAACAGATTTCACAAACCATCTTCCCTCTCGGNNCCTACACCAAGCAGCAGGTAAGGCAAATTGCCGGCTCTCTCGGTCTTGAAACCGCGATTAGACCTGAAAGTCAGGATTTCATTGCTGGAGGCGATTACTCACCGCTTTTTAACCGGGAAGAGATAGAAGAGGGTGATATCGTGGATGAAAAAGGAAACATTGTTGGAAAGCACAGAGGGATTATTCACTATACTGTAGGCCAGCGCAAAGGGCTCGGCATTGCTTCAGGCAGACCGCTTTATGTGATCAGAATAGATGCCCCCAACAACAGGATCATCGTCAGCGACAGAAAAAACCTGTTTTTACAAGGCCTTATTGCAAAAGACCTTAACCTCATCGCAGTGAAGACATTGGACCGGCCTCATGATGTACAGGTCAAAATACGAATAAACCATAACGCTGCAGATGCGACGCTTTTCCCCCATGAAAGAAGTAAGGCTAGGCTATTATTCAAAGAACCCCAGATGGCCTTAACCCCCGGACAATCGGCTGTTTTCTATTCGGGTGATGCTGTATTGGGCGGGGGTGTCATTGAAAAGACGTTTTGAAATTGGCTCCAGAGAATAAACCCTAACGTTGCATAAATCCTGTCGACAAAAATCGTTTCACTCGCGCTATAGTGCATGAACTGTGCGTGTAGTCATGCTTTTCTGAACCTCATGTACTGTGAACTACACTTCGGGCCGGAAAATCATGCCTACACACATTTGCTCTGGGGAAACTATTTCATGGGCTAACTCCAATCAAATAGGGAGGTGTGGAATGATGAATCTACGCAAAAGCAGTAACACCGCGGATATGGAAGCAATCCACGCCCCTATGGCCATGAAAAAGTCAATAAGCTCTCTTGCCCGTTGAGAATCGTTGCCCATTTGTTTTCCCCCGAGTGACTAACCGGTGTTCATTACTAATGGTGGTCTTACACAATCGCGATGCCATGTGTTATTCCCTTCGCGGATCCTAAATCTTTTCCAATGTCGTATACTCCAGGTGAAGTAGTTTTTTTCCTGCGTCCCTGAAAACAACCTCAACTTTATCATCTGCCATGAATTTCGAGACAATACCCGGTCCAAAGGCCGGATGCCTGACCTTGTCACCCTGATTAAATTCCGCAGAGCCTGTTTGACCCGTATGGAAATTGTCCCTGGGCAATTCTCGACCTGTCTGGGAATAGTCCCGTCCTGATCTGCTCCATTTATTGCTCAAAAACCCTTGATGTATCCCGCTTGATTCATATTCTACAACGCCGTCCGGGATGTCCCGGATGAAAGAGGATAGCCCGCTCCTGAACCCTGCTTCTGCCATCTGCCACGGGGGAATGGATTCCTGCCCTGGATAACACATAATCAACTGATCTTTTGCCCGTGTAGCGGCAACGTACATCAGCCTGCGTTCCTCTTCCAGGTCAGCAGGATTTTTATAGGCCATTGAGGAAGGAAATCTTCCCTCCATAACCCAGATTATAATNACCACAGGCCATTCAAGCCCCTTGGACGAGTGGACAGTGGAAAGTGTAAGCGTTTCATGCTTTTTTTCCGGGTCAATATCTGCCGAACTGGCTGGCGGATCCAGGGTAAGATCGTCCAGAAAACCCCTCAATTTTCTATAGCGGTTTGCCATTGGGACCAACTGATCCAGCTCTTTCTGCCGTCTCGGATAGTCATCAAATTTTTCCATTAATATGGGGGAGTAATATTCCATGACCTTTTCAACAGCCTTTTCGGGTTTCATGTTGTTGGACGAAAGCGCAGCCAGGAGCTTTGAGAGCGGTTTGAGCCCACTTTCCCTTTTACCTGCTCCAGGCCATTTTGCTATTTGAGAGGGGGGGATTTTGTTGGTTTTCATCCATTGAATGATGGTCTGGGTTTTTGCCTGACCCACATTTCTGATAAGCCTCAGTATGCGGACCCAACTTACCGCCTCATCCCTGTTTAAGACCACCCTCAGATGCGCCAGAAAATCTTTAATATGTGCGGATTCAAGAAACTTGAAACCGCCGTATTTCACATAACGGACCCCCTGGCGGGTCAACTCTGCTTCCAGCTCAAAGGAATGGTAGCCCGCCCGGAACAGGACAGCGATATCGCTTATCGGTCGGCCCTGTTCCATCTGTTCTCTGACATACCGGCAGACGTACATGGCCTGTTCAGGCTCTGTTCTTGCATCAATAACCTTTGGCAATTCATTTCCCTGTCTCTTTGTGAACAGGCACTTGGTAAATTTTTCACCGGCCTGATCCATCAGGGCATTTGTGAATGTGAGAATAGGCTGTATGGATCGGTAGTTTTCTTCCAGCTTGATAAGCTTTGTCTCTGAGAACGTTTTGGAGAATTCAAACATATTCCTGTAACTGGCTCCCCTGAACGAATAAATGGACTGGGAGTCGTCTCCGACAATCATGATATTCTGGTGCTCATAAGCCAGCCGGGAGACAATGTCTGCCTGGATGGTATTTGTATCCTGATACTCATCCACCATGATATACCGGTACTGCCTGCTCAGATCGCTCCGAACCTCTTCATGCTCCTCCAAAAGTATCCGCAGATTCAGGATAAGATCATCATAGTCCATCAGTTGATTGGCGCTTTTGTAATTTTTGTAAAGCTCCCCCAGCCTGTTTATCTGTGATGAAAAGTGGATGAACTGCCCGTACTCTTCCATCATGAGATCATCAATGAGAAGTTGCACATTGGCAGCCTTGCTGAGGATATTTGCAAGGGTGCTCCGTTTCGGAAATCTGGCAGAACCTCTGGGTACCTGCAGTTCAGGGACCAGTGAATGGATGATCGCTTCCATATCCGAACGATCCAGGATGGTGAATGTATTTTTATAGCCCAGCAGCTCGGCATGACGCCTCAATACACGGTGGGCCAGGGAATGAAAGGTGCCGCCGGAGACAAATCTGCAACGTGCATCTGATAATGCGGCCGCCCTGTCCAGCATTTCCTGGGCGGCCTTTCTGGTGAAAGTGAGAAGTAAAATGGACTCGGGAGCCACACCAGTCTCCACCAGGCGGGCCACCCTGTAAACCAGGGTCCTGGTTTTACCGCTGCCTGCACCGGCAATAACCTGCACAGGATCCTCAAGGGTCATGACTGCCTCCAGCTGTGCAGGATTCAGGATGTTTTGGTAATCAATATTGCTTGTCAAATTTTTAATTTTCCTTCTGAACCGGTCGTTAAATGATTACAAATCGTCAAATGTTAAAAACATTGCTCTCGATCACATTGCCGAATGAGATATCATGTTGCTCCCTTGAGCCCAACACAATGCCTATGTTGGCCACATTGCTGCCCAGGCATAAAAGAAAAATATTCAGGACCATAGTTGATTAAATTGCTGCTGACCAAGAAATATTATCATAAGTATTATGGCTGCGAACACGAGGAAAGCAATGATGGCAACCGGGATCAAAAATGCAAGGATTACCTTTAAGTAGGATGTCTCATGAATCTCCTTCAGCCCTACGATTTGAACAATAATCTGCCAGATAAAACTGACCCAGCCGCCAACAAATGGAATAAGTCCCCATAACTGAGTTGACTGTGAGTAAGAAATAACCCTGAAAGTAGCCTCAAATCCGTTGTCGGCCCCTTTCAAGAGGAGCAAAAACAGATGACAGACCGCGCTTGTGGCAAACAGCCCGATAATTACAGCCATTGGGACAAAGATGATTAAGACCAGAAAAATCAGTCCCACTGTAAACTGACCGGTAATTGCATCAGCAATGGAAAGAAACCCTCCGGACAGCATCAAAAACTGCCAGAAGACGTTGAACATGGCCCCAATGGAACCGGTCAGAAGTCCGAAGGCCAGAGGTTCCCCGATCCCACCGTTGTAGTGAAGTGTGCTGAAAAGTTTGTCCGGCGAAAAGAGCACTCCCTTTACGGTTTGATAGATTGCCTGCCAGAGTCCCAGTTCAGAGCGGTGTTCCCATGGGGCACCTTTGCGTCGAGATTTTTTTTCAGATTCTTCACTTGAACCCTGTTGCTGTGATTCTGACTGGGTCCCCCCAATTACAAAGTCAGCGCCTTCCGTTGATGAGGGGATCTTGAATCGCCGCTGACAACGGGGGCAGGTCGCCCACCTGGCACCTGCGGGGATCTTTTCTTCCGGCACTTTTTTTGAAAAACTGCAGTAAGGGCATGTTAGATCCACAGTCATTTTTTCTTTCCTTTTTTCTGTTGTAAACGCCTGCTGAGATTTTTTTTCTCAGACCATTGCCTGAACCGGTCCGCCAGTCCACTGGACGGGGAACGGTTGATAACCTCGCTCCTGAAAATAAGTCCCTGCTCGGTATTCAGGGCCTCCTGCAGGCATGGTTTTTTGTCGGGGCAATCAAAGCAACCTGGGACAATTTCTCTAAGACCCTCTTTTCCCGTTGGAAAAACGTTGTTTAGAATTCCAAAACATTCTTTTTGTGGTTTTACCATACAGCGTTCCTTGATTTGCCCATGGCAGCAAATGGGTTATCGGCTGTATAAATGGTTAGTTAGTGTCCATCCAAAAATGAGATATTTTGTCCAAGGTCAAGGCATGCGAAGATTTTAACCGCAGGAATATATTGTAATATTTCGAGGATTAAAATCTGAGCATAACGCAGAGATTGGGCAAAAGAGCCATTTATGGATGGGCACTAGTTAACCGGAGTTATGAGATAATTGTCAAGCAGTGATATCACATGCTGCGTTATTTGTAAAACCGGTAAATTTAGCTCCTTTTTAGCTCGCTGCCTAACTGAAATTTTGGCAAAGCCATAGACTGACGGTTTCGTAAAAAGTCCTTTTTACGACTTTATGTAAATTAGTTCTTGTATTATTTCACATCTTGTGATTTGTTTCACATCTCTGAATCGTGTTTAATCCGTCCAAGGATTTCGATTTAGTGAATAACCTCTGCCGCAGATAAACAGGAATGCTTTAAAGAATCTCAAATCTAGGAGGGATAAAATGAAAGACATGATCGTAAAGGATCTGATGGTGCCACTGGAAGAGTACGCCACAGTTTCCGAAGACGCGACGCTGTACGAGGCAGTGATGGCCCTTGAGAAGGCGCAGGAGGATATTGATCTGACCAAGTACAAATATAAACACCGGGCGGTGTTGATATATGACAAAGGCAAGAAAATCGTTGGCAAGTTAAGCCAGTTTGATGCGCTTAAAGCCCTGGAGCCCAAATATAGTAGTATGGGTGACGTGCGATCCATGTCCCGTGCCGGTTTCAGCCCTGAGTTCTTAAAGGGTATGATCGAAAAACACGCCCTGTGGAATGAACCTCCGGAGGATCTGTGCAGGAAAGGGATGAACCGGAAAGTGAAGGATTTTATGAGTACGCTCACAGAGGGGGAATATATTGGAGAGGATGCCTCTATGCGTGAAGCAGTGCATCTGCTGGTTATGGGACAGCATCATTCTTTGCTCGTGACCAGAGATGGGGAGATCTTAGGAATATTGAGACTGGTAGACGTACTCATGTCAATTTACCAGTTGATGAAGTTTTTAAGTGATTAAGATTTAGCGCTGTTTAAAAATGAACCGATATTATTTTGTCAGAAAATAAAGAAGGAGGAGATCTTAAATATGAGTCATGAAATTGAACATGATACAGGTGGCGGCGGGATTATGGCAAACAAGCTGTTGTGGCTTTGCCTTGGCGCGGGTATTTTTATCTTGATTGCCTTTATATTGCCCATCCCCCAGTCGATTATGGAGGTTGTGGAAAAGAACGGTTTTGCTGATAAAATGATCGAGTGGGAGGTGGCGCATAACCTTCAAGATGCGGCCCGCAAGACCATGATGGTGCTGGGTATCATTCCCATGGCGATCATTTTTTTTGCGACAGAGGCGATACCCATCGGGTTGACAGGTGTCCTGATGCCGCTTCTGGCATACTTTTTAGAGCTTTTGCCCCGTCAGATGATCGGTAAGACCTTTGCAGGCGATGCCCCCATGTTTCTACTTGGTGTATTGGCCATGGGTGTTGCGGTTGTTGACGTGGGTCTTCACAAACGTCTGGCAAGCTGGCTCCTGGGTTGGACCAAGGGGTTTTTTGTGCCCATTTTTGTGCTTTGTATCAGCATGTCAGTGGTGGGTTCATTTATCTCTGCCCATGCCATGTGCGCATTTATGACCCCTGTGATGGCGGCAGTGTATTTTGGTGCCGTGTCGGCAAATTCGAAAGGAGGGAAAATCGAACATGATCCGGCCCTGGCAAAATTTCTGATGTTTACCCTGTGCTATGCCCTGAATGTGGGCGGAATCGGCTCACCTGCTGCAGGCGGTCGAAACGTGATCATGATGGGATTCTGGAGTGAGTACAACGTACCGATGGACTTCTTTACATGGATGAAGTACGGATTCCCTATCGTCCCGGTACTTGGGATTGTCGTAGCCGTTTACATGTTGGTCCTGTTTGGCAGAAAGATTAAGACCCGGGACCTGACACCGGGACTGAAGGCTATCAAAGAAGAGACCGCAAAGATGGGCAAGATGAGCTATGCCGAGTATGTGACCTTCGGCATGNTGATGTTGATCCTGCTCCTGTGGATTGTGGGCGGTGAGGAACTGGGTCTCGGAGGTCCTGCACTCCTGGCGCTCATCATTCCGGTGGTTTTCAGGACGACTGACTGGGGAAAGATCCTTGGCGGTATATCCTGGGATGCCTGGTTGATGTACTGCGGGGCGCTGACCCTGGGCGCCCTTCTGAAGGAAAGCGGCGCAGCCCTGTGGCTGGCCCAGACGTTTTTGAATATCCTTGGCTCTGTAGGTATGAATGAAGGCTTTGGCCTGTGGGTGGGGCTTTCAAGTCTCTCCGGGCTGATGACCAACTTTATGTCTGATGCGGGGACTACGGCACTTTTGGGTCCGATCGTTATTCCCATGGGAATCATGACGGGCAATGCGGCCGAACCCTGGGCAACCGGTCTTGCCGTGGCATTTGCCACCTCTTTTGCCCATTTCCTGATCGTGGGGACCCCGAACAACGCCATTGTGTACGGGTTGGGTGTTTATCCGGATACGGGGGAGAAGATGATCCACCCCATGGATTTTATAAAGTACGGGTTTATCCTTTTTGTTCTTTCAATGGTAGTGGTCTGGTTTGTCGGGTTCCTGTTCGTTTTTAAGGCCGTCGGGTTCCCGCCGGATATTCTCGAAACTGCCAGGAGCGTGCTTCAAGGCGGTGTCCATTAGGGACAGATATTAAGATTAGCGATTAAAATTCTTTGATTGATAAAAGGGCAGGCCTGCTTTTCTAATAAAAAATTGAAACGAGTAGGTACTGCCCTTTATTATTTTGATCCCTGAAACCGTACAGATCAGGGTTGAAAATTTGATACCCAATCCCCTTCCTTCTAAGTTTCATTTTCAATCCATGCGGCTGATCTTTTGCCTGTACTGTCTGAAAGATCGTATCTTGGGACGATAACAAGGCATTACCTAGCGTCCATCCAGAAATGAGGATTTTTGGTCAAGATCAAGGCATGCAAAAAAAATAAGCACAGGCATATGTTTGATATTCCGAGCATTATTTTTTTGCATAACGCAGAGATTTGGCAAAAAGACCATTTCTGGATGGGCGCCACCTATTTGTTCGATCTTTCATCGGCTGGCATGAAATATGCATGTTCAGATGTAATCCAAATAGAATTTTTGACATAGGAGAGATTTATCGATGAGTGGTATTCAGCCAAGTGTTGGCATCGACATAAGATCAAAAATGAAGGAGGCAGATGTCTACTACTCCATGGAATTGTTTGAGGAGTCCCTTGGTGTTTATCTAGCCATTGCGTCAAGTAACTCAGAAATCGACCGTCAAAGTATGAAGACAATAAATGAGAAAATCGACCAGTTGAAAAAGAAAATATCGGACATTAACAAGACTAAGCCCCATGAGATGTCTTCCAGTCATGTTGATATTGTCAAACAGGAGCTTTCATCTCAGGGAAACGTTAGTGAAGCCCTGCACAGTGCATCGGCTCTCAAAGAGTTGGGACTCATAGAGGAGGCCATTGTCCAGTATGAAAAACTGCTCACCAATGATTGTTTCTCTGAAGCAATAATCCCTGAACTTTCCGCATGTCTAATAAAAACACTTTCTCCAAGTAAGGTCATCCAAAGAATAGAAGAGACTGTCAGTAATAATAAGCTGGACGATAAAAAAATGGCCGAGGTCAAGTTCTTGCTGGGTGTAGAAATGGAAAAAGGAGGACATAAAGATCTGGCCGTTGATTTATTCAAGGAATCATCGCAGATAGATCCTGAAAACAAGGCGGTGGAAGAAAAAATCGATGATCTGATTGCAGATCTCTCCTCCGGCTCCAGGTATGATTACCTCCTTAATATGAAAATTGTGACTTCCGACCAGTTAAAAAGGGCGTTATCGCTTTCAAAGAAGGCAAGAAAAAGTGTGGAATTTATTTTGACTGATCAATTCAGGATAAAGAAAGAAGATGTGGGAAAGTCTCTTTCTTTGTTCTATGAATGTCCTTTTGTGAGTTTTGATCCCAAGGTGGATGTGCCTGTTGAGCTTATCAGCAACCTGAAGAAGTCTTTTTTGCTGCATGATGTGTGGGTTCCCATGAGCTGGGGGACGAAAGGGGTTCAGATACTCCTGGACGATCCTAACGATCTCAGAAAAACAGGGCAAATCAGGGGCCTGATAAAGACCAAGAGGGTTAACTTCTCTGTTGGGATAAAGGAGGATATCGTACGGTTTATTAACCTTTTCTTTGATAACATTAATAAAAATGCCGAGAATGTCGAGGCGGTGGTGGATGAGCTTGATTTCGTCCAGGACATTTCCTTTGAAGAAGAGGCGGAGTATGATGAGGAAGAAGAAGTAGACGAAGCTTCGGGGCAGGTGGTGAAGCTTATCGACCAGATCCTGGTAACTGCCTATCGAAAAGAGGCTTCGGATATCCATGTGGAGCCATCCACCGTGACAAAGGCAACCGGCATCCGCTTTCGGCTGGATGGTGTATGCCAGGAATACCTCCAGCTGCCCAACTCCATGGCCAGGGGGCTTCTGTCCAGGCTCAAAATAATGGCAGGACTTGATATTGCCGAAAGGCGTCTCCCTCAGGACGGAAAAATAAAATTTAAACGCAAGGGCATCCCACCCTTTGAGCTTAGATTGGCCACAATTCCCACTGCAGGCGACTTTGAGGATGCCGTACTCAGAATTCTGGCCAAGGCCGGTGCAATGCCCCTTGACAAAATGGGTTTGAGTGAACGGAATCTTGCAGTACTGAAAAGAATTATCGCACAGCCCTATGGAATGGTGCTTGTGGTGGGTCCCACAGGTTCCGGTAAGACGACATCTCTTCATGCAGCACTGGGGCACATAAACAAGCCGGGTATCAAGATATGGACGGCGGAAGATCCCGTTGAGATCACTCAGGGAGGTCTGAGGCAGGTTGAGGCCAAGCCAAAAATAGGGCTTGATTTTGAAAGGATAATGCGTGCCTTTTTGAGGGCGGACCCAGACGTGATCATGATTGGTGAGATGCGTGATCACGAGACAGCCTCCATCGGCGTTGAGGCATCTCTTACCGGCCATCTTGTTTTTTCGACCCTTCATACCAACAGCGCTCCTGAGACCGTCACCCGATTGCTGGATATGGGCCTTAATGCACTCAATTTTTCCGATGCGTTTTTAGGCGTGATGGCCCAGAGGCTGGTCAGGCGGGTGTGTGCGGAATGCCGGGAGGAGTACCACCTGTCAGAAGATGAATTTAATGATATTGTGAATGACTACGGGAAAGAATATTTTGCAAACACGGGAATAGAATATTCACCGGATCTCAAACTGTATCGCCCCAAGGGTTGTGATGCCTGTTCAGGCACCGGATACAGAGGGCGGCTTGGTATCCATGAATTAATGGAAGGCACAAAAGAAGTAAAACGCCTGATAAAGACTCAGGCAAACACAGAAGAGATTTTTCGGCAGGCAATCCAGGAAGGAATGGATACCCTGAAACAGGATGGTATTAAGAAGGTCTTTCAAGGGTTTACTGATATTAGTGAGGTGAGGAGGGTATGTATCAATTAATTTTCCATGCAGAAATTGGACAGAAGATCCAGCCATGGATGGCGCCATTTAAATGCCCGACTGAATGGGTTGTCTTCGGGAGACTGAGATTATGACAAAAAAAGCCTTGGTTGTAGATAACGATTTCTTCTTCCTGGAATTTTTTTCAGAGCTACTTGAAAAAAGGGGTTACGAGGTAATCAAGGCCCAGGGCGGCAAGGATGGCATATCAAAACTGGGGAGAGGGCCCGTTGACTTCTTATTTTTGGAATTAATAATGCCCAAAATAGACGGAAAACAGTTAATAAAGTTCGCCCGCAAAAAGTTCCCCGAAGCCCTTTTCCCCATTATTGCTGTCTCAGGGTATCTAGTGGAACAGATGGATGCGCTAAGTCAGATAGGCGCTGATTATTATATAGCCAAAGGGCCTATGGAAAAAATGGGGGATCATATTGAAACGTTTTTAGATAAGATAGAAAATAAAGCCCTTCCCGGTCCGGACGCCAATGTATTCCTAGAGCCCGGGGAGTTGTATCCACGACAGACCACAGCAGAATTGTTGGACATCTTGAGTTATCAACAGGCAATCACTGAAAGTGCGGGGATAGGAATTCTGGTCGTTGACACTGATGCAAAGATCATTCACGCGAATATTACGGCCCTTGAAATGATAAACAAACCACTTGAAGACGTCTTGAACCGCGCCATAACAAGTGTATTGCCCGCAGAAGAAAAAGAAAAAATAATTGATGCCCTTAAAAGGGTGATCCGGGATGAGGGCTTGAGAAAGATCGGTTTCACAGTCGATATTAATTCTCGAGGGATTCGAGCCATTGTCTCGGCATTGAATGTGCGTGACAAGAAATC
>JGI24724J26744_10002838_pt1 | contig 11360 bp, 12 predicted proteins | sample Cruoilmetagenom7_FD_26744 | JGI IMG/M metagenome (IMG submission 26744)
GCTGTGCCCCAATCGCCCTGCCAAATCACTGAAAAACTGCCATGCAACCCGTCCCGAGCGAGAACCACGGGTCGCCTGCCACTCAATCGCCTCGGCCCGCAGTGTTGCCGGGTCCACGGTGATGCCCGACGCCTGCACATAGCCGTCGATCATCGCCAGATAGTCATCCTGCGAGCACGGATGAAAGCCCAGCCAGAGCCCGAAGCGGTCTGACAGCGATACTTTTTCCTCGACAGCCTCGGAGGGGCTAATCGCCGAGGAGCGTTCATTCTCGATCATATCGCGCGGCATCAGGTGGCGGCGGTTCGACGTCGCATAAAGGATCACATTAGCCGGCCGGCCCTCGATCCCGCCATCCAGCAAGGCTTTGAGCGATTTGTAGTGCTGGTCATCGTGGCTAAAGCTGAGATCGTCACAATACAGCACAAACCGCTGATCGGGGGCTTCGCGCAGCTGCCCCAGCAAGCGGCCCACGGTGGGCAGATCCTCGCGCTGGATTTCCACGAGGGTACAGGGCAACCCCTGCGCCAGCACCTCGGCATGGACCGCCTTGACCAGAGAAGATTTCCCCATGCCGCGTGAGCCCCACAGCAGCGCATTATTCGCGGACAACCCGCGCGCAAATTGCACGGTATTGTCGAGCAGGATATCTCGCACACGGTCGATCCCGTGCAACAGATGCAGCGGTACGCGGTTGACGTGGCCTACGGCCTCCAACCGGTCGGGCGCGGTGTGCCAGACAAAGGCATCAGCGGTGGTGAAATCCGGGGCCGCTGCCGGGGCCGGGCTGAGGCGTTCGAGCGCCTCGGCTATTCGGGTCAACGTTGGGTCACTCATTCTTCGTCGAGGTCCTCATCCCACAGGCCATCAGCCTTGAGTTGGGCAATACGCTTGCGTTCGACACGGCCAACAAGGATCACCGAAACCTCATACAGGCCGTAGACCACAACAAACAAAACGATCTGCGACACGACATCGGGGGGCGTCACAACCGCCGCAAGCACCAGAATTCCGACGACCGCCCATTTGCGCCCCGCCCGCAGGCCTTTGGCCGATACCAGCCCGGCTTTGCCCATCAGCGTCAGCAGCACCGGCAGTTGGAAACACAGGCCAAATGCAATGATGAATTTCGTGGTCAGCCGCAGGTATTCGTTGACCGATCCCTGAAAGGCGATGCCCGCGCGTTGCAAGGCTTCGACGGCGGATTCGCCCTCGACCGGCGTGGCGGCGACCGTGGCTGTCCCGTCCGGCGTGAACTGCTGGAAGTTCAGAAAGAACGTATAAGCCATCGGCGTCACGACATAAAATGCAAACGCGCGCCCAGAAAGAACATAAACGGCGAGGCCACGATGAATGGCAGGAACGCGCCTTTTTCGGACTTATAAAGCCCCGGCGCCACAAACCGCCACATCTGGTACGCGATAAGCGGGAATGCCAGAACAAAGCCGCCCAACATCGCGATGTTAACAGCGACAAAGAAGCCTTCCTGCAGCTGGATCAACACCAGATTGCATTCCTGTCCGCGATCCTGCAGCGCCTCGCACAGCGGATTGGTCAAAAAGTTGAAAATCGGGCTCCAGACGGTGAAACACAGCAACATGCCGACGACGAAGGCCAGCAGTGACTTGATGATGCGGTTTCGCAATTCGGCAAGGTGCTCGATCAGCGGCGCAGAGCTGTCTTCGATCTGATCGGTGGTGGAACTGGAGGCCATAATCGGGGTCAAACCTTAGGTGTCGTCGCCGGGCTGCGCCCGTGATGATTGCGGCGCGGGGGCCGGTTCGGCAGACGCGTCGGCATCGACATCAGATGCCTCGGTCTGCTTGGCCGCTTCGCTGCGTCTGGGTTTCCATTCGCGCGGTTCGGCCGCTACTTTGTTTGCGGCGGCGACTGGATCAATCGCGGGCACCGCCGAGGCGTCTTCGACCAAGTCGGCTTCGCTTGCGGCGCGGATATCAGCGGCGCGTCTGCGGGCTGCAGCGATTTTCCGCGCCCGGGTCAGGCGCAATTCCTCGACGGCAGAAACCTCGGCGTTGCGATCGGCCAGATCGGCGTCGTGATCCAGGGCGTCCAGTTCGTCGGCTTCGGATTCGGACTCATCGTCAAAATCGTCAGTTTCCTTGGCGGCGGCTTTTGGCATTGACTTGGCTTTGGGACTTTTGCTGACATCCGAAACTTCGCGGCCGATGTCGCGGAATTCCTTGTCGATCTCGTCAAAACCGACCGCATCTTTCAGCGCCCGCCCCGATGTGACCTTGCGAATATCCTTCGCCAGACCGTCAACCCCGGCCTCTTTGGCAGCGACATCCATCGCGCGCTGAAACTCACGCGCCATGCCACGCGCTTTGCCGGTAAACTGACCGATGGTGTGGAACATCTTGGGCAAGTCTTTGGGACCTACCACAACGAGCGCCACGACGCCCACGATCAACATTTCGGACCAGCCGATATCCAACATGACCCGCTCCTTACAGGAAAGCTCGGGGCAAAGGTGCCCCGCTTAAGTGCCTCAAGTGTTGTCGCGGTCGTTTTCGGGCGTCACGTCGCGGGCGGTTTCCGTAACGTCAACCGACTGGTTTTCGATCTCTTCGGCACCGTCGCTGACGCCACGCTTGAAGGCGGTGATACCTTTGCCGAATTCGCCCATCAGGCCAGCGACCTTGCCGCGGCCGAACATGACCAGAACGACGACAACGATCAACAGCAGGCCCCATGGGCCGATGTTTTGGATGAACAGTGGGGTAACGAGATTTGCGGTAGCCATGATGACCTCCTTGATGCCAAGGGCCCGGCGTGCGTAAGCCTAGACCCGTTGCAACCATAGATATGACCCGATGCGCGGCGAGCAAAGCCCCTATCAGGGCTCAAAGGGGGTGGCGCAGGCGGTCTCCTGACAGTATTTTGTCAGTTGCCCCCTCCCTTGGGCACCGGAGACCAGCTGTGAACCGAGATCAGAGATTATATGATTTGGTGCAGATATTGCGCGATGGGCGGCTGCACACCGCCGCCGAATTGGCGCAGGTCATGGGGGTCTCGACCCGCACGATCTGGCGCGACATGACGATGATGGCGGCGACAGGGATCCCCGTCGAGGGTGAGCGCGGGCTGGGGTATATCCTGCGCACGCCGCTGGTTTTGCCACCCACCGCACTGACACAGGACGAGGCCGAAGTGCTGGGCGAGGCGCTGCGCCAGATTGCCGATGATCCGCACCACCCGCGCCAGCGCGCCGCCAAGACGCTTCTTTACAAGGTGGCGACGATGCTGCCGCAGGCGGGTTTGACGCCCGTTTGAAACAGAGCCAGCGCGCATGCCCCCTTGAAGGTCGGGGGTGGGATCGCTTATCTGACGACTGACGCTCATCATTGAAAGTACCTTACCCATGCGCAACGCGGCACTGATACTGGGAATTGTCGGCGGGCTGATCGCAATGGTCGTCGGGTTCTTTAGCTATGGATATACCGTGGTTGCAGAGCAGAGTGTCGATGTGGAAACGCTGTTCGGGCAAGTCGATAATGTGCAGATGATCCGCGTCGCCAGCTTTATCGCGCCGCTGCTGGCGATTGCCGGCGGCGCGATGGCGCGGATTAGGGCGCTCTGGGGTGGGGCATTGATGCTGGTTGCGGCGGGCTTGATGTACGTGGCCTTCGGGTTTGGTGTGTTTACGATGTTCCCGATCGGATTTTGCCTGGTCGGCGGTGTGCTGGCNCTGGCCGCCGGTCGCCCTGATGAGCCCAAGGCGCATTTCTAACCGTCGACGAACAAACGGCGGCGGTTATTGTAGGGTGCGTGCTGGCACGCACCTTGGTCAAGGGACGGTGCGTGCCAGCACACACCCTACGCCGTCTCAGACCCGCGCCAGAATTGCCTGCGTATCCACCGCAGCCATTGCCCCGAACACCATGCCCCGCCGGTCACCAAGCCGGGTCGCAACATATTCACCCGCAATCGGGCTATCCGCCAGCATAACCGCGCCCGCCAGCAAGGTGGCAAGACTTTCGGTGAACCAGCGGGCTTCTGCCTCGGATGGCGTTGAGGGCCAGCGGTCTCGGTGGGTGGCCAGCGCCATGTCGAAGCCGGCATCCATCCCACGGGCGGCATCGAGGCGGGCGTTCAACTGAGCTGCAGCCTCTGGCTCCCGGTGCAGGGTGCGCAGGATATCGAGGCAAATCACATTGCCCGACCCCTCCCAGATAGAATTCAGCGGCGCTTCGCGATACAGCATCGGCAGCGGTGTATCCTCGACGTAACCCATGCCCCCCAGACACTCCATACATTCATAAATCATGCCGGGCGCACGTTTGTTTGACAAAAACTTCGCAAGAGCCACCGACAGACGCGCATAGGGCCGCCGTGACGGATCATCAAAGGCACGCGCCACATCCAGCGCCAACAACAATGCGGATTCCGACTCCAGCGCCAGATCGGCCAGAACCGAGCGCATCAACGGCTGATCAATCAGCTTGCGTTGAAATGTCGTGCGACCTCGGGTCCAATGCATCGCCTCGGACAGTGCGGCACGCATTAACCCGGCGGGGGCCATCGCCGTATCCAACCGCGTATGGTGGACCATTTCGATGATTGTCTGCACGCCGCGCCCGTCGTCACCAAGCCGCTGCGCATAGGTCCCTTCGTATTCGATTTCCGACGAGGCGTTGGCCTTGTTCCCCAGTTTATCCTTGAGTCTCAGAATCGTGAACGGGTTGCGCACGCCGTCAGGCAACCAGCGCGACACCAGAAAACAGGTGATCCCCACCTCGGTTTGCGCCAGCGTCAGGAACCCGTCGCACATCGGCGCCGAGCAAAACCACTTGTGGCCGTACAGGCGATATCCGTCACCATCGGGAACAGCGCGGGTCGAATTTGCCCGCACGTCCGAGCCACCCTGCTTTTCCGTCATCGCCATTCCGAGGGTCACAGCAGGTTTGTCGTCAACCGGGCGGCGTGACGGATCATACGCGCGGGCAGTCAACTTGGGGTGCCATTGTCTGGCAATCGCAGGATCGGCGGACATAGCCGGCACGGCGGCATAAGTCATCGTCATTGGGCAACACACACCCGGCTCGACCTGGCTGAACATATAGTTGATCGCCGCGTGTTTCAGGTGGCTACCGGTGCCGTCCCATGCCGTCGCCGCATAGCCTGCGCCCAGACCCAGCGCCATCAGTTGATGATAGCCGGGGTGGAAATGCACCTCGTCTATGCGTCGCCCGCTGCGGTCAAAGGTGCGCAACTCGGGCAGCCGCGTCTGCGCGTCGCGTGCCGCTTCGCGCATCGGAGCCGTACCCAGTGCTGCTCCAAGTTCAGCAAGATCGGCATCGGCCCCGAGCATGCTCTGCAAGGCGACATCATCCTTCCACGGATCGCGCAGCAGCGTCGGTGGCTGATTGAACACTTCATGCGTGGTGAGATCACTGCGGGCGGCGGCGTCAGTCATGGGAACCTCCTGATCTTTGGGCCAGCCTGCGCCGCCGGGTGCCGGTCAGGCAAGTCTGACCCCGCGTCGCACAAATCCGTCACGTCGGGGATTCCATTTTGGGACCGCTTGTGGCATCTTGTCCGCAAGGCCCAGTCAGAGGCCAATTGAGCAGAGCACAGATATGCAGCGCAAACGCCTGAGTTTCGGACCCGTCCTGTTTTATGCCATCGCGGGCACCTTTGGGGTGTACCTGACCTTTGCTGCCGTGCAGGGCCAATACGGGCTGTTCAACCGCATCCAGATCGAAGCCGACGCGCGGCACTTGCGCGGCGAGCGGGATCGACTGCTGATCGAATTGGCTGAGGTCGAGAACCGCACACGTCGCTTGTCGGATGCCTATCTGGATCTCGACTTGCTCGACCAACAAGCCCGTGACGTTCTGGGTTTTGTGCGCGCCGACGAGATTGTTCTACGGTAGATTTCGCCTATTCCCGAGATGTAAAGCGGCCAATCATTTGCCGAGACAATTGAGTCTCGCATTTGCGTCGACCTTAGTGTAGAAGATGGTTTAATACTAAACTATTGCCTGCATGACCAAGGGGAGGCACCAGTGGCCGCGCGAAAAACCGCACAAAAATCAAACGTATCCCGCGAAGAACTGCTTAAGTACTACCGCGAGATGCTGCTTATCCGTCGATTCGAGGAAAAGGCGGGCCAACTGTATGGCATGGGCCTGATCGGCGGTTTTTGTCACCTCTATATTGGCCAGGAAGCCGTTGTGGTCGGTCTGGAAGCCGCCGCGAAAGACGGCGACAAACGCATCACCAGCTACCGCGACCACGGGCATATGCTGGTGGCGGGCATGGACCCCAAAGGCGTCATGGCCGAGCTGACCGGCCGCGAAGGAGGTTACTCCAAGGGCAAGGGCGGCTCGATGCATATGTTCTCCAAGGAGAAGCATTTTTACGGCGGCCACGGGATCGTTGGCGCACAGGTGCCGCTGGGCACGGGTCTGGCGTTTGCCGATAAATACAACGGCAACGACAACGTCACGTTCACCTATTTCGGGGACGGCGCGGCGAACCAGGGCCAAGTCTATGAAGCCTACAACATGGCCGAACTTTGGAACCTGCCGGTCGTCTATGTGATTGAAAACAATCAATATGCGATGGGCACTTCGATGAAACGCTCGACCAAATCCCCAAGCCTCTGGGAACGTGGTGCGGCGTATGGCATCAAGGGCGAGGCCGTGGACGGCATGGACGTTCTCGCCGTCAAGGCCGCTGGCGAGAAAGCCGTTGCGGCCTGTCGTGCTGGCGACGGTCCGTATATCCTCGAGATGATGACCTACCGCTACCGTGGTCACTCGATGTCCGACCCGGCCAAATATCGCACCCGTGAAGAAGTGCAGAAGATGCGCGAAACCCGCGATGCCATCGAGCATGTCCGCGAAATGCTGATCTCTGGCGATCTGGCCTCGGACGAGGATCTCAAGGCGATCGACAAAGAGATCAAAGCCGTTGTGAATGAAGCCGCTGATTTCAGCAAAGAAAGCCCCGAGCCCGCATTGTCCGAGCTCTGGACTGACATTTACGTATAAGGGAGGTCCAGACATGGCTATCCGAATTCTGATGCCCGCCCTTTCGCCAACGATGGAAGAGGGAACGCTGGCCAAATGGCTGGTTAAAGAAGGTGACACCCTCACCTCTGGTATGATCATCGCCGAAATCGAGACCGACAAAGCCACGATGGAATTCGAGGCCGTTGACGAAGGAACCATGGGCAAGATCCTGGTTCCCGAGGGCACCGAGGGTGTCAAGGTCAACGATGCCATCGCGGTGTTGCTGGAAGACGGCGACAGTGCTGATGCAACCGGCGAGGCCGCACCGGCGGCGACACCGCCCCCCGTGGCCGAGGCCGCTCCGGCCACCGCGTCACCATCCGCACCCGCTGTTGCTGCAGCCCCCGTCGCGCCCGACTGGCCCGAAGGCACGGCGATGAAGCCAATGACCGTGCGCGAAGCTCTGCGCGAGGCGATGGCCGAAGAAATGCGCGCCAACGACAAAGTGTTCCTCATGGGTGAGGAAGTCGGCGAGTACCAAGGGGCATACAAGATATCCCAGGGCTTGCTGGACGAATTCGGCGCTCGCCGCGTTGTTGATACGCCGATCACCGAGGCGGGTTTCACCGGTCTGGCCGTCGGCGCTGCCTGGGGTGGTACAAGCCCCATTGTCGAGTTCATGACCTTCAACTTTGCCATGCAGTCGATCGACCACATCGTCAACTCGGCGGCGAAAACACTGTATATGTCGGGCGGTCAGATGCCCTGCCCGATCGTGTTCCGTGGCAGCAATGGTGCCGCTGCGCGGGTCGGCGCCCAGCACAGCCAATGTTACGCCGCATGGTATTCGCAACTGCCGGGTCTGAAAGTGGTGATGCCGTATACGGCCGCCGACGCCAAAGGCTTGCTGAAATCGGCAATCCGCGACCAGAATCCGGTCGTGTTCCTCGAGAATGAAATCCTGTATGGCCGTTCGTTCGACGTGCCGGATATGCAGGATTTCACCATTCCAATCGGCAAGGCGCGCATCGCCCGTGCAGGCGACGACGTAACCATCGTCAGCTTTGGTATCGGCATGACCTATGCGCTCGAAGCGGCGGACCGGCTGGCCAGCGAGGGGATCAACGCCGAGGTCATCGACCTGCGCACGATCCGCCCGATGGATACCGACGCCATTCTGAATTCGGTGCGCAAGACCAATCGTCTGGTCACCGTCGAGGAAGGGTTCCCGCAGTCGTCGGTTGGCAATTACATCACCAGCGTGGTGATGGAGCAGGCGTTCGATTATCTTGATGCGCCGGTTCTGAACCTGTGTGGCAAGGACGTACCGATGCCGTATGCCGCCAATCTTGAAAAGCTCGCGCTGGTGACCACCGACGAGGTTGTCGAAGCCGTGAAAAAAGTCACCTACCGCTAAGGAGAGCGCCATGCCCGTGGAAATTCTGATGCCCGCGTTGTCGCCCACCATGGAGGAGGGGACGTTGGCGAAATGGCTGGTCAAGGAGGGCGACAGCGTCACCTCGGGCCAGATCATCGCTGAAATCGAGACCGACAAGGCGACGATGGAATTCGAGTCCATCGACGAAGGTGTGGTCGGCAAGATCGCTGTTGCTGAAGGCACCGAAGGGGTGAAAGTGAACACCTTGATCGCAGTGCTTTTGGAAGATGGTGAAAGCGCCGATGACATCGCAGCGGCACCTGCGGCCAAAGCCGAGGCCCCCAAGGCCGCAGCCGCCGCGGCACCTGTCGCAGCAGCGGCNGCGGCTTCGGCCCCTGCTCCGGCGGCACCTGTCGCCAGCGGTCAACGTATCTNTGCCTCGCCTTTGGCGCGGCGGATTGCGGCGGGCAAGGGTGTCGATCTGGCGTCACTGGCGGGGTCCGGCCCGCATGGTCGTATCGTCAAGGCCGATGTTGANGGAGCCGGCGCGGCACCCNAAGCAGCACCTGCGGTGGCGGCTGCCNCTGCTGATGCTCCAGCGGCCAAGGCGGCGATGCCCACCGGCGCNAGCGCCGAGACCGTGATGAAGATGTTTGAAGGTCGCGAATTTGAAGAGGTCAAGCTGGACGGGATGCGCAAGACCGTCGCCGCCCGCCTGACNGAAGCCAAGCAAACGATCCCGCATTTCTATCTGCGTCGTTCGGTGCAGNTGGACGCGCTGATGGCNTTCCGCAGCCAGTTGAACGGCCAGCTGGAATCGCGTGGCATCAAGCTGAGCGTCAACGACTTTATCATCAAAGCCTGCGCCATGGCGCTGCAAAAAGTGCCCGAGTGCAACACGGTCTGGGCCGGCGACCGCATGCTTCGGCTGAAACCGTCGGATGTGGCGGTTGCTGTGGCGATCGAGGGTGGTTTGTTCACACCGGTTCTCAAGGATGCGCACCAGAAATCCCTGTCGGCCCTGTCCGCCGAGATGAAAGATCTGGCGACCCGTGCCCGCAACAAAAAGCTGGCACCGCATGAATACACCGGCGGCAGCTTTGCGATTTCGAACCTTGGCATGATGGGCATCGAGAATTTCGATGCCGTGATCAACCCGCCGCATGGCTCGATTCTGGCGGTGGGCGCGGGCATCAAACAGCCTGTGGTTGGCAAGGATGGCGAGTTGACGGTGGCGACTGTGATGTCGATGACCCTGTCGGTGGATCACCGTGTGATTGACGGCGCATTGGGCGCGCAGTTCCTGGCAGCCGTGGTCGAGAACCTCGAAAATCCGATCGCGATGCTGGCCTAAGCCATCAAGCTTTGCAGCAACTGAACCCGCGGCACACCGGTTGTGTCGCGGGTTTTTCATTGGCTCTTGCGGTCGGGTGTGGTTCATTCACCTGTGTACAAAAAGGGCCTTACGAATGCAGCCATCCGGCACTCAACTTCGGTCGCAGGCCGGGCTCGGCATCCTCTTGATGTGCGTCGGCGTCGGGCTGTTGTGCGTAAACGACGCCATCGCCAAGGCTCTGACTGCGGCGTATTCGCCCGCACAGGTGCTGTTCTTGCGCAATATCATCGCCCTGCCCTTTGCCATTCTGGTGGTGTTGCGGTTCGATGGGCGTCACGCGTTGAAATCATACCGGCCCGCTGCGCATATGCTGCGCGGGCTGATCTGGTTGTGCGCGGCGATGCTGTTTTTTACCAGCCTCAAATACCTCGCACTGGCCGAGGCCACAGCCTTGATTTTTGTGGCACCTGTGTTCATCACCGCGCTTTCGGCACTGGTCCTCAAGGAACAGGTCGGCTGGCGGCGTTGGTCGGCTGTTTTGGTCGGATTCGCGGGGGTGGTGATCGTTCTGCAACCGGGCGGATCAACGTTTCAGATGGCGTCCTTGTTGCCGGTCATCACGGCGCTGTTCTATGCCGTTTTGATGATCAGCGCCCGCTGGGTCGACCCGCGAGAAAGCGTCTGGACCCTGATGTTGTACCTGGTCGGAGCGGGTGCGGTGCTGGCTGCGGTCTTGATGCCCTTTGTCTGGGTGCCGGTGCGGATGGCGGATCTGTGGCTGTTCGTCGGCATTGCGTTTTTCGGCACTGCGGGCATGACCATGATGACACAGGCGTTCCGCTTTGCGCCGGCATCCGTGGTTGCCCCGTTTGACTATACGGCGCTGATATGGGCGACTTTGATGGGCTGGCTGTTCTGGGACGAAGTGCCGGTTTTCGCGACCTACCTTGGGGCCGCCGTGATCATCGCCAGCGGGATTTATATTGTGTGGCGCGAACGAAACACGGCTTGATCTCGCGCATGGCAGAAGATCCGGAAACTGTGTCTCATGGTGCCTTAAGCAGCATCACAAAAAGAGAGACCCCCATGGACTTCAAGGCACATCTGGAAACCGCAAACGAAAACCTGACGGACTTCAAGGGGGTGAACCCTGACGCTGCGAACGGTTTCACCCAGCTCCACATGGCGACCATGGCCGAGGGTAGCGTCAGCGTCAAACACAAGGAGCTGATCGCCCTGTCCATCGGCATCGTGCGTCAATGTACCGATTGCATCGGATTTCATGTCAAAGCAGCGATCAAAGCCGGTGCAACCAAAGACGAGATTGCCGAAACCGTCGGGGTTTGTGTGATGATGGGTGGTGGGCCAGCCTATATGTATGGCGTAGGCGCCCTAGAGGCTTATGACCAACTCATCGGCGCTGAAAGCTGAGAAGAGCACGCCCTGCCGCCGTGATCAGTCGTGATCTGTGGCGGGGCGTTTGCGATTACTCGGACAGTTGATGGTTCATTGACAGCGAAGGCTGCGAACAGCCTGCCTCACCGACAATGCGGGCGGGAACCCCTGCGACGGTCGAGCAGGGCGGCACTTCGTGCAGAACCACCGAACCGGCGGCAATCCGGCTGCATTCCCCAACCTTGATATTGCCCAGAACCTTGGAACCAGC
>JGI24724J26744_10002840_pt1 | contig 11359 bp, 12 predicted proteins | sample Cruoilmetagenom7_FD_26744 | JGI IMG/M metagenome (IMG submission 26744)
CGGGTGACGACGGCGAACCGATCCCAGAGCAGCAGACCCAGAACCGTGATCAGCGTGATCAGCGACGCGCCGCCAAGTGCCACCGCCGCCAGTGCGACCAGCACGATGGGCAGCGACAGCCGGGTTGTGATGGCAAAGCTGATAACCATGTCGATCCAGCCGCCAAAATACCCTGCAAGAAGGCCCAGCGTGATGCCGATGGCACCCGAGACAAAGATTACCCCCAGCCCCACACCCAGAGACACTCGCGCGCCATAGATCAGGCGCGACAGGTAGTCGCGGCCAAGGTGATCGGTGCCTAGAAGGTGTTCGGGCACGGAACGGTCATGCCAGAACGGCGGCAGAAGGCGGCGTGTCAGATCCTGCGCGATCGGGTCATGCGGGGCGAGCAACGGCGCCAACAGCGCGATCAGAATGATCCCCGCCAGCAGCGTGCCACCAATCAGCGCCCCGGTATTGCCGCGCATCTTGCGCCAAAGGCTGGGCCGTGCGGTTTCCATGGTGACTTCGGACATCAGGAAGCCCCCCGCAGGCGCGGATCAAGCACAGCGTTCAGAATGTCGGCCAATGTGGTCAGAACGACGTAGAGCAGCGATAGGATCAGGATAATGCCTGCATCACCGGCAGGTCACTGCGCAGCAGCGATTCCCAAGCCAGCCGCCCCAGCCCGTTCAGCGCAAAAACGCTCTCGATCACGATGGACCCGGACAGAAGCTGGCCCAGTTGCACGGCCGCCAGCGATACCAGCGGCAGCACCGCGTTGCGCAGCGCGTGGCGTGAAATCACCAAGTGCATTGGCAGCCCTTTGGCTTTGGCCGCTCGGACGTACTCTGTGGCCAGCACATCGATCATGCCCGAGCGGGTGATCCGCATAAGTTCTGGGATGGCGTAATAGCTCAGCACGATCACCGGCAGGATATAGCCCCGCCAGGTGTCCGCACCTGAAATCGGCACCATGCCGTACCAGACGCCGAAGACGACGATGGCCATGAGCCCCAGCCAGAAGCTCGGGATCGCCTGTCCCGAGACGGCGATCACCAGCGCGAGGCGGTCAATCCAGCCATTCGGCCGCAGCGCCGCCGCGACGCCCAAGGGCACGGCGATCACCAAGGCAACGATGAAGGAGACGAACCCCAACGTCAGGGTGACGCCGACACGGTTGCCGATGATCTCGGTCACCGGCACGTTGAAATAAATGCTCTGCCCCAAATTTCCGGTCAGCGCGCTGCCGATCCAATCGAGATATTGCACAATCAGCGGCCTATCGAAGCCATAGGCGATACGGACCGCCTCGGCGTCCTCAGCCCTGCCGCCGGAGCCCGCGATGGCAATCGCCGGGTCGCCCGACAGGAACATCAGCCCGAAGCTCAGCGCCGAAACGGTCAAACAGACCAGCAGCGCCACGGCCAAGCGTTTGGAGATGAAAGAGAGCATCGGTCTTTCCATTAATAGAGGCCGGACGGTGGAGAGCGGTCCGCCCGGCCCTGTTCCGCAGGAGGGGTCAGCCTATTTCCAGCTGGCCGCCCACCAACGGGCGAACTCGTCGGGGTGCGGGGTGAAGTTCAGGTCGTTGGACAGCCCGTAGTTGACGTTGAAGTTGTACATCGGCATCCAATAGGCCTCGTCCGCGACCTTCTTGACGGCCTTGGCGTAGTTCTCGGCGCGCACCTCGCGGTCGGATGCGGTATCGGCCTCGGTCAGCCATTCAGCCAGTTCGGCGTCCTGCACAAGATCGTCCGCGCCGCCGCCAAAGAAGTTCGACAGGATAAACGCCGTGTCGCCAATGCCGTAGCTGCCCCAGTTCGAAAAGAACGCCGGAAGCTCCTTGGCGCGCCACTTGCCGATACCCGAGGAATATTGCTGTTCGTTCAACTCCAGCGTCACGCCGACATTCGCGAGGTCCGCAGCCACAGCCTCGGCCGTCGGGCGGGGCATGGCGGCAAACACCATTTCCATCTCGAAGCCGTCTTCATAGCCTGCTTCGGCCAACAGAGCCTTGGCTTTCTCCGGGTCGTATTCATAGGCCGGAACGTCCTGCGCGCACCCGAATTGGGCGGGGTTGCAGGGGGTATTCAGCACCTCGGAGGCGCCGCCCGCGAAAGCTTCGACAATCGCGCCTCGGTTGGTGGCATGGATTAGCGCCTGACGTACCTTCTTGTCGGCAATCGGCGTGTTGCCTGCCATCGCTTCCGGTGCAAAACCCACATATCCGATGCGCATGATCGGCGCGCTGATGATTTGAACCCGGCCTTCCAGACGCGACGCCTGATCCGGGGGAATGCGCCAAATCCAGTCTAGCGAGCCCGACATCAGCTCGGCATACTGGGTGTTCATTTCGGGGATGGTACGGACGGTGATCTTGTCGATGGTCGCGCCACCCTTGGGGCTGGCGGCGTAGTGATCTTCAAACCGCTCCATCTCGTAGCGAATGCCCGGCTCTTGGCTCACCAGCTTGTACGGCCCGGTGCCGATCGGTGTGGCGGCTATCCCGGCAGACCCGTTTTCAGCAAAGAACTCATGCGGATAGATCGGAAGCGCATCGGCCAGCATCTCGACCGCGCCGGCAAAGGGCTTGGACATATTGATGCGCACCTTGTAATCGCCCAGCATCTCGACGTTGTCGATCCAGTCGACCGAAATCGAATAGCGGGTGCCGTATTCCGGGGTGATCACGGTGTTGAGCGTTTCGACCACGTCGGCGGCGGTGAAATCGGCGCCATTGTGGAACTTCACACCCTGACGCAGAGTGAACTCCATCGTCAGCGGGCCGGTGAATTCCCAAGATTCCGCCAAGGCGGGCACGATCTCTCCCGTGTCGAGGTTCTTGTAAAGCAACCCGTCATAGATGTGCCGCGCGAGGATCAGGCCCTGACGACCGGCGATCTTATAGGTGTCAAGCGGCTCGGGTTCGGCGGCGAAGGCCACGTTGAGCGTATTGGANGCCTTGTCGGCCAATGCGGGCGTGCCCAGCATCAGCGCTGTNCTGGCGGCAAGCGCCGCCATCCCGGTGAANCGTTTTCTAGATACAGTTTGAATCATGGGTCTCTCTGTCGGTTGAGTGAAGTGAAGAAAGGTGGTGCCGGTTTTCCGGTTCTAGGAAGGNTGCTTTGCGCCCCGCGTGATGTCGGCCAGTGTCTCGCCCGCGCGCAGGCGTTCGAGAATCCCGACCTCGTCTTCCTGCATCTTGCGGGCGCGCGCCGCGTGGTTTGCGGCNTGNTTCTTGTCCAGCACGACAACGCCGTTTTCGTCGGCNAGGATCATGTCGCCAGGCCGGACGGAGACACCGCCACAGCCCACNGTCACGTTGAAGTCGCCGCCAAGCCGNCGCGGCTTGGTGGTGATTGGCGAGCGNCCGCGGCACCAGACNGGGAAGTCTTCGTGCTCTATGGCGGACCGGTCGGTGACAAAGCCNTCAATCACCGCGCCCACCACGCCGCGCGCCTTGGCGGCGGCGGTGGTAACCGCNCCCCAGCAGGCATGGCGCAGATCGCCGCAACGGTCGATGACAATGACCTGACCGGGTTTCGCGGCAGAGAGTGCATCGGTGAGCATCGCGCCATCGTCGCCTTGTATGCGCACGGTCAGCGCCGGGCCAAATACCCGACGGCCGGGCAACAGCCCCTGCAGCGACGGCGCCATGAAGCCGGTTTCAAGGAAATGGCCCAGCGTGGCCGTTTCGATGTCCGAGAGGTCGAGTTGGGGTGTCATGCTCTGTCCTGTCGCCTGTTTTCTAGCAAAAGGATGGCGGCGAGAGAGCTAATGGGTCAAATAGCCGGGAGTTATGACAAGCATAACCCCCGGGCCGGGGTGCGGAGCTCAGACTGCCGCGGTGACGATGAATTCNACCTTGTAGTCAGGCGTGGCCAGCTTGGCCTCGCCACAAGCGCGCGCGGCCGGGTTGGCNGGATCAATCCATGCGTCGTAGACCGCGTTCATCTCTTGGAAATCTGCCATGTCGNCCAGCCAGATAATAACCTGCAACAGCTTGGATTTACTGCTGCCTGCCNCNTCCAGCAGGCGGTCGATGGCNTTCAGGCANTCCTGGGTTTGGGTGGCNACATCCGCACCGGCGGTGCCGACTTGGCCGGCGAGGTAGACGGTGTTGTNGTGAATGACGGCNTGGCTCATGCGCGGGCCTGGGTGCAGTCGTNTGATGCTCATGCTTTTCGCTTTCCGATTAAATGAGCGGCAAGCCTATCCGANGGCGGGCGAAGCGCACAGTTGCGCCACATAGGCGCTGTCAATCACAGGCATTCGCATTGACTATGTGGCCAGTGACCAAAAATAGGGCACTCTCAGCCAACCCGAACAAAATCGAGTCGCCCCCATGATCACCCAATCGCAATCCGACCTGAACTGGAACCTGCTGCGCATGTTCTACATGATTGCGAAAGAGCAGAGCATCACCAAGGCGGCAGGCAACTGGGCCTAAGCCAGCCTTCGGTCAGCAATGCGCTGCAAAAGCTCGAAGCGCAACTCGATTGCCAGTTGGTCTTCCGCGACAGCCGCCATTTCGAACTGACGACACGCGGCGACAAGATTTTTCAGGAATGCCGCGATATCTTTCACAGTGCCGAGCGGATCAACCTTCTGGTGCGCAATGCTGAAGAAGAGGAACGGGGGCAGGTCCGGTATCAGATCATCAGCAATCTGGTGTCACCGATGTTGGACGAGTTGCTGCGGCTTTATCATCAGCGCTATCCTTCCGTGGCCTTTCAAAGCGAGGTCCAGAACAGCCAGTCCATCGTCCGCTCGATCCAACAGGGGCGCGGCACGATCGGATTTTGCCTCTTGGCCAAACCGTTGGTCAATCTGCCGTCGATCCGCCTATTTCGAGAAGAGTTCCTCGTCTTTTGCGGTGCCGAGCATCCGCTCTTCGGGCAGGAGACCGTGGCACTGCGCGATCTCAGGCACGAGCCCTTCATCAGCTTCGCCTGCGCCACCGAAGGCATGGGGCTCGAGCCGATGTCGGTTCTGCGCGAAGGCACCCGGCTGGGCAGCCGCATCAACGGGCTGAGCACCAACATAGAAGAGGTTCGCAGGATGATCGTGGCCGGCCTTGGCGTTGGCATCCTGCCGCTGATGACCGCGCAGGACGACATCCGGCGCGGCGATCTCTGGCCGCTCAAGATCACCGATGAGGCCATCGGCGCCGATGTCTATCTCGTGCACGCCCCGAGAGAGAAGCTGTCGCCCTCGGAACAGAAATTCGTCGATATCGCGCAGGAACTACTGGCGCTTTACCCCGATATGGCGTGATCGCGCGCTAGATTGGCCGCAGCCAAGTCCTGAAGCGCCATGCCTGCGGATTTGAACACAGTGCGTGCTGTGTCATCCCTCCGGCCCGGATGCGCCCTTTGGCACAATTCGGCCAGATCGGCACGGATGTGGCCCGGCGTGATCTGCCCTGCGTCCAGCGGCTGAGCAAGGTCACCCGCCAGAGAGGCCCCGGCGCGCAGATCAACGAACAGCTCCGCCTGCGTGATCGCCTGATCGTCGCTTTCGCGCATATCACCCTTAAAGGCACCAATCAGGTCAAGGTGACTGCCGGGTTTAAGCCAGTGGCCATGGATGATCGGCGCTGTCGAGGCGGTGACTGTGCTGATCACATCCGCGGCTCGGCACGCCACCTCGAGGTCACGCGCGGCTTGCGCAGGCAGACCCTGTGCGCAGAGCGCTTCGGCGACAGCCACCGCCTTTTCGCGGCTGCGCCCCCATATCGACACCGTTGTGTAAGACCGCACCGCACAATGCGCCGCCGCCACGGCAAGCGAAAGCTGCCCGGTGCCGACGATCAGCAAATGACGGGCGTCCTTACGTGCGAGGAAATCCGCCGCCAGTGCCGAGGCCGCCGCCGTGCGCCGCGCGGTCAATGCGTCGCCATCCAGCGCCGCCTGCATCTGTCCGGTTTCGCCATTAAACAACAGATACCCTGCATTGATCGTCGGGCACCCTTTGGCGGCGTTGCCGGGAAAAAAGGTCACCACCTTGACGCCGATGCTTTCACCCGGAACCCATGCGGGCATGATCAGAAGCGAGGCCTCGCTGCCATCGGGCTGAGCGATGCTCAGCACCTGCCGGTCCGGGGCCTGCACCGCGTTGCCGCAGTACCAGTCGCGCAATTGCCCGATCAGATCGGGCCAGCCCAGCGCGGCTTCAAGCGCCTCATGCCCGATCAATGCGCTCATCTGTCGGCCCGATTGACGACGGCATGCAGCAAGATATTCAGCCCGGCGACGAAATTCTCGGGGGTGCAATTTTCTTCGTTATTGTGGGTGATGCCGTTTTTGCAGGGCGTGAAGATCATCGCGGTCGGGCAATGGGTGGCAAGGAAATAGGCGTCATGGCCTGCTTGGCTCTGGATATCCCGCCAGTTGAAACCCATTCGGATCGCCTCATCGCGGATGCCGTCGATCATCTCGTGATCGAAGATGTCGCCNCCCCATTCCCATTCATCTTCGATCTGCGCCTCGCAACCACAGCGCGCAGCGGATTCATAAAGCGCACGGCGCATCTTTTCCGCCATCGCACGGGTCGTGATCGGATCGGGATGCCGGACGTCGCAAACCGCCTCGGCCNTGTCCGACAGGATGCCCGGTTTATTGGGCCAGGCGGTCAACCGTGCGGCGGTGGCCTTGCCGTCATGAACCGCGAAATCCCAGCCAATGTCGTCCACCGCCGTCAGCCAGCGCGCCCCTGCCGCCAGTGCGTTCTTGCGCAGATCCATCGGCGTCGGCCCGGTGTGCGAGGTCTGGCCCTTGAAAGACGCCCGCATGCCGCGCACGGGGTAACCGCCGGTGACGATGCCGACCTGCCTATTTTCTGCGTCAAGGATCGGCCCCTGCTCGATATGCAGCTCGAAATAGGCGTCGATCTCCCCCGCCTTGCAGGCGCGGTCGCCCTTGTAGCCGATCCGCTCCAGCTCATCCCCAAAGCGCGCGCCATCGTCGCCGACTAGGTCATGCACCCAATCGATATCGTATTTTCCGATAAAACAACCCGACGCGACCATCGGCGGCGAGAACCGCGCGCCTTCCTCATTGGTCCAATCGACAACGACGATAGGGCGTCTGGTGACATGGCCCGCATCGTTGAGGCTGCGGATCACTTCCAGCCCGGCCAGCACGCCTGCGATGCCATCAAAGCGCCCGCCGTTAATCTGGGTGTCCAGATGGCTACCAATCAGAATGGGCGGCAAGTCATTATCGGTACCTTCGCGGCGGCCAAAGATGTTGCCCGCGGCGTCCACCTCGACCGAAAGCCCGGCATCTGCGCACCACTTTCGGAACAGGTTGCGCATGGCTTGGTCGTCATCGCTCAGCGTCAGGCGCGACAACCCGCCCGGGCGGCCCTTGCCGATCTCTGCCGAGGCTTCAATGGTCGACCAGAACCGATCGAGGTCAACGCGGGTATCGGGAGTTATTGACATGAGAAACTTTCTTTCTTGAGAGCCGGGATCAGAACAGGAGGCCCGGAAGATCGGTAATTAATGCGGGAAACAGGACAAGCAGCAGCAACACGCCGACCATCACGCCAAGCAGCGGCACGAGGTATTTAAACGAGTCGCTAAGCGGAATTTGCCCTACACGGCAGGCGGCCATTAGGTCGATGCCAAGCGGTGGGGTGTTCGCACCGATGGCAAGGTTGATGGTCAGCAGAATGCCAAAGTAGACGGGGTCGATACCGTAGTGGCCAAGGATCGGCAGGAAGACCGGCGCGAGGATCAGGATGATCGCAATGCTTTCCATGAACGTGCCGAGGATCAACAAGACCGCCATCATCATCAACAGGGCAACAGTGCCGCTTTCGGTCGCCTGCGTGATCCCTGCAACAGCCATCTGCGGCACCTGTTCGGCAGCGAGGATCCAGCCAAAGACCGACGCCGCGGCAATCACCAGCAAGATCACACCGGTCATTTCCGTGGTCTCGCGCAACAGTTGGGCCAGCATCTTGAGGCTCAGCGCGCGATAGACAAAAATGCCGATAAAAAGCGCATAGGCCACGCCGATGCCCGCAGCTTCGGTCGGGGTAAATATCCCCAGTCGGATCCCACCGACAATGATGATCGGTGCCAGCATCGCGAGGATCGAGCCTTTGGCAGCACGGCCAAGTTCACCCCAAGAAAACGGCTCTCCGCCCTGCCATCCATTGCGGCGCGAAATCCACCACGCTACCAGCATCAGCCCGAGGCCCAGAAGGATGCCGGGTATGATCGCGGCCACGAAAAGTTGGCCGATTGAGCTGTTGGTGGCGGTGCCATAGACGATCAGCACGATTGAGGGCGGTATCACGGTGCCGAGCGACCCTGCGCAGCCCAGAGTCGCCGCGCTGAACCCCGGCGCATAGCCTTGGACGCGCATTGCAGGCAGCATCATCGTCCCGATCGCCACTACATCGGCCACGCCAGACCCGGAAAGCGAGCCGAACATCATGCAGGCAATGATCATGACCATCGCCAGCCCGCCAGTGCGCCGCCCGATGAGCGCCGAACACAGTGCGATGATCCGGGGTGCGAGCCCGCCATGGACCATTAACAGCCCGGCAAGGAGGAACAGTGGGATCGCCAGCAGCGTAAAGCTGTTGATCCCTGCCACGGCCCGCTGGGCCACAACGATCATCGGCGCAGCATCGGCAATCAACAGGTAGAACATCGACGACAGGCCCAACGCGACGGCGATCGGCGCGTCCAGCAGCACTAATACAACGAAGGCCACAAGAAGAAGAGCAAGCGCAAGGCTCATGTCCGGCCCCCTTTCAGGATGAGGCCCAGAAGGGCAAGGCCACAGCAGACCGGCAGGGAGAGGTAGAACAGACCTACAGGTAGCGAGAGCGCGGTCGTCTGGTGTGACCAAGTGATCCCGGTCAGCTTCCAGCCCGTCCAGATAAACACCGTCAGAAACACAAAGCTCGCCAGCCAGGCAAGAACGGCCAGCCCACAGCGCAGCATCGGCGGCATGGCGATCAGGTCGAGCAGCCCGGCGCGAAAATGCGAGCCGCGCACAAAGCCCGAGATCGCCCCCACGAAGGTGAGCCAGACCAGCGCCAACCGGGGCAGTTCCTCGGCCCAACGCGGCGTGGAGGAAAACAGGTAGCGCGAGATGACGACGTAGACGACCATCGCGGCAAACCCCGCCACTAGTGCGGCGCCAAACCAGCGCGCGGCACGGTCGATCAAAGTGGCCGCGCGCAGCGACCCGGTCCCGAGTGTCATGGTTTCAGAAATCCTTCCGGTCCGCGACAAAGCATGCATTCGTCGCAATAGGCCGCGACAACGACCCATTCGTCTGAGATCACCTCGACCGTGTGATCAAGTCCCGGCGGCAAGCGCACGGCGGTGCCTTCGGTCATGTGGTATTCCTCGCCCCCTGCCCGTAGGATCGCTTCTCCTTTAAGCGTGAGCGTAACCTCGTCACGGGGATGGCTGTGCGCGGTGGACTTCGCCCCCTTTCGGCCGGTGGTCACGGAAAGCTTGATAAAGCCCTCGCCGCGTGCCGCAGGTGAAAACAGCACTTTCTGTGTAAAGTCGAAAAGTTGCACCGGCTCCACCGATGCAACTTCTGTGATTTCAGGCCGCAGGGTCATTTGCGGTACTGGTCAAGGATGGTCAGAAGGTCTTCGCCATAGACGTCCTTCTGGCTTTCCCAGATCGGCGCGACCGCTTCGATAAAGGCAGCCTTGTCGACCTCGTTGAACGCCATGCCCTTCGCTTCAAGCTGCGCAATCAACTCGTCATTCGCGGCGGCAACCATATCGCGCTGTTTCAGACCCCAAGTAGTGGCGGCCTCCATCACGATGGTCTGGTCCTCGGGCGAGATTTTGTCCCACGTCGCGCTCGACATGGTCAGCGTCGCCGCACCCCAGATGTGCTCAGACAGCGAGACATACTTCTGCACCTCAAAGAAAGAGGCCGAGTAGATGATCGCCAGCGGGTTTTCCTGCGCGTCGAACAGACCTTGTTGCAGCGCTGAATATAGCTCACCGAAGGACAGCGGTGCGGGCTCAGCGCCCAGTCCTTCGAACGTAGCAAGCCGCACCTTGTCCGGTGTGACGCGGATTTTCAAACCAGCAAGGTCTTCGGGCTTTTTAATTGGGCGGACATTGTTGGTAATGTTGCGGAAGCCGTTTTCCCACCACCCCAGAACCTTGATGCCTTTGGCGTCCATCATCTCGGCCAGCGCGGCACCCAGATCGCCGTCAAGCGCGGCAAACGCCTGCTCGCGGGCGCCCCATGCGTAGGGCATCTCGATGATGCCCATGCGTGGCTCGATCCCTTGAAACGAGCCTGAGCCGATCAGTCCGGCCTGAACCGAGCCGAATTGTAGGCCCTCGATAACTTCTTTTTCGCTGCCAAGTTGGCCCGACGGGAAGACCTCAATCGCGACGCGGCCCTCGGTGCGGCTGTTCACTTCGTCCGCGAACCCGCTTGCAGCGGTGTGCCAACTGTGGCTTTCCGGCAGAACGTGGCCAAGTCGGATGGACACATCGGCAGCCAAGGCGGCAACCGGTGCAAAGGCCGCAAGGCTAACCGCCAGCAGGCCGCCTTTGATTAGGGTGGTGGGGGCTTTCATTTGGGTCTCTCCTGTTGAGCATTGATTGCCGCAGAAGAAATACCGATCACGGTTTCCAAGCAAATAGGCCCAGCCTATGGTTGGGAGAGCTTTTGCCAATACTCCTCAACGCTTGGGGCCGCGCCGGTTAGTCGGAATATCGGCCCACCACCCATCGTCGCAAACATTTCCCTCAGGGCCGGTTTGCCATGCACGCCGCCGATGCCAGCCCCTTGCGGGGTATTCGACTGCCGAGTGTCACGTTGGCAAGCCACTTTCTACTCGCTTTGATAGGGAATACCGGCCCTTACCTGCCGTTCGCTTCACGGCNGAGCGCTGCAGTGTAGCTTCACCAAACCGGCCATGCATGGCGCANCATTTNCGAAGAGTGAAGGTCGACAGATCGGACGAAACGTCAATTCGCGGTGCCCACCCCAATGGCCGCAATTGGCGTTTGTGCTGGGAACTCTCGTGATATCGGCCAATACGCCATCATAAAACGCAACGAAATTCGTAACGGCGTTGAGATACCTGCGCCTATGACGGTGCTGCCAATCCCGATAAAGAGCAGCGATTGCAACCGCGCGCATTTCGTCACTGCGAATGTCTAAAGGCGGCACCAATTAACCTCTTTAATCACCCTCTATCGATCAAAAGGCAGGCGGATAGGCCGACGGGCGTGTCCTTGAACGACAGCGATCCACCGTGCAATTTCGCAATCGCTGCGACGATTGTAAGGCCAAGGCCATAACCGTCGATCGTTGCTGTGTTGGTACCGCGCTGGAATGGCGCCATCAGAGCTTCCATATCCG
>JGI24724J26744_10002842_pt1 | contig 11355 bp, 11 predicted proteins | sample Cruoilmetagenom7_FD_26744 | JGI IMG/M metagenome (IMG submission 26744)
CGGCCAAGAGTGCGTACCATCGAATTGAGCGTTTCTGTAACTGGCGTTTTTTCACCTATGCTTTGCCCCCGCGTTGCTGCACGGGCGCGGCGGAGATGATGGTCAACTTGCTTGTTCATTGTCCCTGTTTGCTTTTGGACAATACCAGCTAATTTGGATTTTTTTCCGGACGCTTCATTTATCAAAACCGCCAAGGGCGTTTTCAGTGCATGCGCCAAATTACTGACGTGTGTACGAGCATATTCCACTACATCACGGTTGTGCCCGATAAGCGAATTAAGTTCGTCCGCCAGCGGTTTAATTTCTTTTGGGTAGCGACCTTTTACCGAACCGGCACGACCCTCGCGCACATCAACCACGCTGTCCCGCAACTCAAATAACGGCCTTAGCCCCGACCTAACTTGCATATAAATTGCCAATGTCAGTCCTAATGCCAAAACACTTAACAGGCCCAAAGCTATCATAGAAAACTGTCTTACGGCTTGGGCCGCAGGGCGGCGGTCAGCTGCTGCGGCAATAACCAAATTATGGTCATTGAATATAACCAATTGAGCAGCAAGGCTGAGGGGTTCATTGTCCGGCCCCACAGAAAATGCACGAATAACCTCCCCTTGGTTCTCGCGAATACTGTCGGCTTCTTTTGCAGTTAGCTTCAAGCTGGAATCTGACAAAGACAGCGAACTAATTATTGGCTCTAGCAGACCACCGCTTTGCAACTCTCCCACCATCCAGTAACGCCCGGACAGAGCCAATTGGTAACGGGCATCTATGGGTTGGTTTGCCAAAGTAATGCCGATTTCGCCGTCCACGCTTAATGGATCATTTTCAATATTGGCGACCAATGCTTGTATCGTATTCACAAGCGGGTCATTGAAATTTTTATAGGTCGATACGCGGTAGAACCAAATCAACGAAAAGGCAGTAAATAATAAAGCAGGTACCAACCACATGGCGGCACTACGCACCAATCGCCAAACAAGCGAGCGGCCTTGCTCTGTGTCTTTATCTTCGGGTTGTTTGGCGGCGCCCTGCAAAATCCTGCCTATTTCCCGGCTTCATCTGCACCCGGGTCAACTAAGCGGTAGCCAAGCCCGCGCACGGTTTCGATACGCTTTACGCCAATTTTACGGCGTAGTCGCCCAATGAACACTTCAATTGTATTAGAATCCCGATCAAAATCCTGATCATAAATATGTTCGACCAATTCAGTACGCGAAATCACCTTACCCACATGCATAGCCATATAGGACAACAAGCGGAATTCGTGAGATGTCAATTTGACCGGGGCACCGTCTACAAAAGCGCGCCCTGAGCGGTTATCCACCATCAGCCCACCAATATCTATTGTATCCGTTGTATGTCCGGCTGCACGGCGTACCAATGCTCGCAAACGGGCGAGCAGTTCTTCGGTATGAAACGGCTTGGTCAGATAATCGTCTGCACCCGCATCAAATCCGGCAACTTTTTCGCTCCACTGATCACGAGCAGTTAATATCAGAACGGGGAAATCTTTACCGTCGGCACGCCATTTTTGCAAAACACTAATGCCGTCAATCACGGGCAGCCCTAAATCGAGCACCACTGCATCATACGGCTCTGTATCCCCGAGAAAATGTCCTTCCTCGCCGTCCGTAGCAACATCTATGGCATAACCTGCATCACCAAGAGCTTCGGAAAGCTGGCGACACAAATCTGGATCATCTTCGACTATTAAAATTCGCATGGAAATCTCCCTTAATCCGGAGCTAGTTTTTCACTCGGCCAGTGTAAGCATCGACATAAACATCGACAATTCGACCATTTGATTGTTGTAAACGTACTCTGTAAGTGGATTGATTGACCAATTGTACATTAACAAACTTGGCATCACGGTAGCGGCTCATAGCAGCAGCCTTAGCACGGCTCGCCGATATTTTGCGCTGTGTTTGATTTTGGACATAAAGGCTCTGAACATTATTCGAGCGTTGCGTCTGCGAATTTGATTGCTTTTGCAAAGCAATGCGCAGATCGGACGGATTTTGCGCAGAACTTGCCATCGCAGTGCCAGCAGGCAGTACGAGAGCGGCTATCACAAAGCCAAAAGTTATATGTCTAATCCGTTTCATCATTGTGTCTTTATAAGCGTTCATCTGTGAATGCAATCTGAATGCCACATTCAGATAAACAGACTAAATATTCATATTCAGGCGCGGATCTGGCTGATCTTCCCATGCGCCCACGCATTTTTCCAAATCTTCGCCCATCTCTTCAGGTAGAATAATCATGAGACGCACGAGTAAATCCCCACCTTTAATACCCTTGCCTTTAAGACGCAGAGTTTTACCGGAACTAGACCCCGGTTTTACGGAAAGATTAATACTACCTTTGGGGGTCGGGACAGTGACTTTACCGCCCAGCACGGCCTCTTGCAGAGTAATCGGCAAATCGAGCCGCAAATTATTACCGTCGCGGCGTAAATATTTGTGGGTTTTGACGGATATGGCAATTTTCGCATCCCCCGCAGGACCACCGTTAACACCGGAGCTACCTTTGCCGCGTAGACGCAAGGTCGCATCATCACTCGTGCCTTCGGGAATGCTTATTTTCAATTGCTTACCATCACTCATGCGCACTTGTTTGGCCGCACCTGCAACGGCTTCTGGTAAAGTTATGGTAAGCGTATAGCGCACATCCGCACCTTTTTGCGGACGCGGCGGTGGACGCCTGAACTGCGGGCCACCTGCCTGGCCTGATTGCCCACCCATTTGCATCCCGAACAAGGATGCAAATAAATCGCTCATATCGCCGCCCATTTGTTGACCGGATGCGTTACGGTAGCCACCGCCGCCCATTCCTCCTGCAAATGGGTGCTGTTGCTGCCCAGAAGCATCAATGCCGCCGCTATCATATTGGGCACGTAAGTTTTTGTCGGAAAGCAAGGTATAGGCCGCAGAAATTTCTTTGAACCGCTCAGCCGCCTTCTCGTCACCCTTGTTTTTATCAGGGTGCCATTTTTTGGCCAACGCACGGTAGGCTTTCTTGATATCTTTATCGCTGGTGCTCTTACTGACACCCAGCAGTTTATACGGGTCTTTAGCCACGAAATTCTCCTTCACACCTAATGTAAGAAGAACCCACTAAATCGCAAGCACCAACCGCTAAATATCAAATGCAAATTGCCGCACTGCCCCGCGCCCATATTTTTGAGAAATTTGGGAAACTGTGATGGTTATTTCCCCGAGCGGACTGCCGTATAAGGTTTCCATCTCCGTGATCGGAATTTGTAGGGATGTTGTGGTTACGTCTTTCACGAGCACAGTCACCCCTTCATCCAAAAATTTCACCTCATATACCTCGCTTTCCTCACCTAAAGATACATCCAGTGAAGCCCAATCATCACCACCAATTCGGGTACGCCTTATCCAACTTATGTCTATAGTATCGTCGACACGTGCCGCTTTGATATGGACGGGAGAGAGCGGACGCAAATGATTGGCTTGGTAATTCAGAACGAAGTTTTCCGTATTTTCACGGCCACTTGCACTGAGCGTAAAATCAATATCATTGCCGCGCAAATCTGCATTTAATGAAATATCCTGCCAGCCTTGCCCCAAATAGACGACCCGCGCACCCGCCTGCACAGCGAAACCGAGCACATGATCTGTGCCGTATTGACCACGCAAAAGACGACTGATGCGGTACGTATCCACGCCGACCAATTCTATATCTGCGGCTTGCAAAATTTCCCAACCTTGTGGGGTTTCTATTGCGAGCAGATTCCCGCCCGCAAAAATATCTGCGTCCGATAATGCAGCCAAAGCTACACCAGGCAATAAAATATCTACGCCATTTGCCAAATCAAAACGCCCAACAGGCCCAGAAGGCAAACCTTCTAACAACGCCCCTATGCGCACCGGAGCTGCCAAATCTACGCCTGCGCTACTTGGTTCAGCAATATGCGTATTCGCAAATGGATTGACGATAACACCCACCAAAGGCCCCGAACGGATGCCCTCTCCTGTAAAATCAGCAATATCAAGCGCATAACCTTCAGGAGCAGACACCCAATCGGGCGTGGCCACAACACCCGGCGCGACACCCGTTGTTATAGGAATTGTACCTGCCCTCATCCGCCGAGCTTGTGCAGTGCGCGCGCCCAATCCGTCGAGGTTAGTGATTTGCCATTGGCCGTCTATACCACCAACACGCAACACATCTCCGGATTCCAATCCCAACAACAAGGGCGGCACACCAAATTCAATGGTTTCATTTTCGCCCAGAACTTGTTCGAGCAAAGAATTTGCAATAACTTTCGCTTGCCCCGCGTCCAAAATAAGCGGCGCGGATATATCAATGATTTTTTCTGTCTCTGCGAACAAATCGCGCGCCAACACCAAACCGCTTTGGTAATCCTTGGCTTGGTCAATGAAATTGATACGCACATCTTTCAGACGAGTTTCCGCGTCTTGGCGGGTGATATTAAACGTGCCGTTTCCTTGTTCATAGACGAGGCCGTCACTCTCCACCGCAAAGACGGATTGTGTCCCACGAGATGCAAAGCTCAATCCGCCCGCCCGCTCTACCAAATCAAACCCGTATAAGCGCGATAAAGGCGTCAACGCCGCACGGGCACTCATGGGACGATCGAGCACATACCCGCTGACCATGCCGAGCAGGTCCGATACATCCGGTGCATTGGCACCGCTAGAAATACTGACATCACTGACAATATCCGCTAGGCTAACCAAACCGGTACGGCCAGATATCCAATGACCCGTATGCCAATTATCACCGTCAGACCATACGTCCAATCGCGCAGGAAACTCAGGGAAGGGTCTAGCGTCCCAACTCCAAATATGAGCGCGGGATAAATCAACCATGGGGGCGCCATAAACCGTGGACACTGGGTTTTTGTTATTATCCACCTGCCAATACGCAAGGAAGGTTTCAATGTAACGATGTTGAATAAGGTCGTCGCGGGTGGCCGCAGAATAATAGGGCGCATAACTTTCCGAAGATTTTGGGTCCCAAAATACATTTGGCTGATTGGCACCTTTGTCGATTGCCGGACAGCCAATTTCCGTAAACCAGATCGGCTTGGATTGCGGTGTCCACGCAGTTGGCGTGGCCTGTTCTATGCCTGCGATACGGTCATAATGCGGATTAGCCCACCAACCTTTGACGTCCTTATACCGAAACACCCACGGNTTTNTTNTNNGCNCCNTCTGTNATGGNTGTACGNANTTGNGCATCNCGGTCAGCTNGNCTGGCATAATACCAATCATAGCCCTCGCCGCCCTCCATATTGGCGCTCANATAATCNGTATCGTAAATCCGCTTATATGTNTGCCCGTCCANATGANCCGCATTATCGCGCCAGTCGGACANTGGGAAATAAGCATCAATGCCCACGGCATNTATNTTGCTGTCCGCCCACAATGGGTCGAGATGAAAACTTACATNACCGGAACCGTCTGCGGGATGATGGCCAAAATATTCCGACCAATCAGCTGCGTAAGTCAGCTTGCTAGCCGCGCCCAAAACCGAACGCACATCGGCGGCNAAAGCTTTTAGGGCGGTCACTGCCGGATAACTATTTCCTGACCCGCGCACCGTGGTCATGCCGCGCATTTCAGAACCAATAATAAGGGCATCAACGCCGCCTGCCACTTGCATCAAATGGGCGTAATGCAAAATCATCCGGCGGTAAGATTTCTCGCTTGGGCCAGAATAGGCTACGCCCGTTGCGGTTTGCGTGAAATCATTGGCACTGACCGTACCAAAGAATGTTTGCACCTGTGCTGTCGCCGTAGCCGTTTTATCCACCGTCCCGGATAACCCTGGTGCAGGGTCACAGGTAATACGTCCACGCCATGGAAATACGGGTTGGCCTGTGCCGTCACCACTATCAGTATAAGGATTTGGGAGTGTGTTACCATCAGGCACATCCATCAAAATGAACGGATACAATGTCACCGAAAACCCGCGGGATTTTAGTGCTTGTACGGCTTCTATGACCGAAGCATCACTGGGCGTACCGCCATAAACAGGACGATCATCCAGTTTTGAAATTAAATAAGCACCGGCGCGGGTCTCGTCGCCGACCTGCCAATTCCCGGGTTTATCAATACGGTCACGGTTCTCGACGCCGGGTCTAAGCTGACAATGCTCAAGTCGTAAATCATCACCAAACCAGCTGACAACCAAAGTCACATGGGTACAATTTGGCAATTGCGCTTGCAATTGATCGAGCGCTGCATCCATGTCTGATTTACCCGTCAGGTTGTTCATATTCACGGCGCGACTGGTGCCGGGGCCAAGTCGTTCTTCGGTGATGGAGGTCGCATATACAAACTCTCCTGAACCAGGTATTAAATCTACCCCGCGCACCAAATCTTCTAGGCGCGGTTCATCATTGGTGCGTTTGGGCGCACGGATGATTTCAAAATTAAGCTGCGGCAACCGCGTACCAAAATCATCCAACGGCATGTCTTCAAACACCATATAGGCGGTGCCGCGAAAGGCTGGCACGTCCACGCCTTCTATTTCTGCAATGAGCGGATCGGGGGATTGATCCTCGCTGCCTTTATACAGGCGCGTGTTCAAATCTTTGGTTTGGAGCGGTTGGCCATTGGCCCAAATTTGCCCGACGTCCAGAATTTCACCTTGGCACAAACCGACAGCAAAGCTCAGCGTATAGCTAAATGTCCGCGTGCTTGGACCACCTTTGCCGCCGCGTTTTTCTTCGCTCGCATGTTCTTTCACGCGCGCCGCCCAGATCACCTGTCCCGCAATCCGTGCACGGCCATAGACCCGCGCCATAGGTGCGCCGTCCTGTGAGGATTGAATGTGTAGGCTTTGCAAACGTGGCCCCTCAAACACCCGATTGTCAAAAGCATTGGTGATGACCTGTCCCGCATAGGCAACTCCGATACGGCCTGCGGTCTGTAAAAACTGGCGGCCAAAAGTTTTGCCGGCGGTGAGAAGTACATTGGACATATCAGTCTTTCACATTTGGAAATGAATAAGCATAGGCGCGGCGACGCACCCAATAAGGTGCCAAAAATGATCGTGTCACGGCCCGCCCCCAATAGGCATGAACAATGAGATCAGGCTCTATCAGCACCGCCATATGTTTGGCGGGTACACCCGCTTGCATACGAAACAACACCACATCCCCCGGACTTGTGTCCGACAACTTTATTGGATCGAGATAATAATTAGACGCATCACGCAGTGTCTCTGCGCCGCCAATTTCCGCCCAATCAGGTGTGTAAGGCGGCAGCTTCGCAGGTTCTGCCCCATACAGCTTTCGCCAAATACCGCGCACCAAACCCAGACAATCGCAGCCCGCATTTTTGGTTGAGCATTGGTGTTGATACGGCGTACCGACCCAACTCAGCGCCTCATCAATTATGCTTTGACGAGAAATAGTTTTTTGCATGGCTTAGTACCGTGATGACCCGTCTTTTACGTCACCATCACGCGGCGCGGCATAGGCGGCATCTTCACCAATCATATAAGGGAAGCCGCGAAAATTGACGGTGTTGTCAAATTGCGACTGGCAAGCCGCATAAGTGCGTGGGCAGACCGTACCGGCGGGGAAATTACCGGCGTTCAGGCTACATCTTGTATCACCGAAACTCGCATCGCATCCTCTTGCAAATACACGGCCTGTAGTTCGATCTAAAATGGCTGCGCGTCCGACCAGTTCAGCTTCGAAATGCCCGTCTTTAATTTTAATATCACCGAGCTTATCGCTCCAAATCAAACCAAATTCATCAGGTTGCATCCAGTTCACACGGCTAATTTCAACCGCCGCACTATCATACTTTCCTGCACGGATATCGGCATCCGTTATCACATCAGAACTAAGCAAGCCCTGCGCCATGGAGTTATCAAGTGCAAACCCGAGACGGCTATCTATATCGCTTGGGCTGAAACCTGATGCGGCTTGATAGGCAACACCATCGACGCTCAAATCTTGGTCATGATCAGTAAAGCCGAGAACGACACCATCACTGCGGGTCAATTTCCAAACCCAGCATAATGTTGTTGCTTCGCCGCTTATATGCGCAGCAAATTCAGGAGAAAAATCACGCATTGGTTTTAATCTCTATCAAAGGCACATGCACCGCACCGCCTGCCCCAAAGCTCTCTAGGGATGTGGTCAATTGGTCCGTGTCAAAACGCACAGGCACATCAAATTCAAACGCTGCAGTTATGATGACTGCATTTACAGGCGCCGTATCAAACACGATTTTGCCTGTCGTGTTATCCACACTAAATGTGGTGGTCAGCGTAGTGCCCAGTTTTATGGTAAGGGAAGCGACTTTGGGCTTTGTGATGTCGCGCTGCCACGACCCTGCAGCATCCGCGTATGTTTTAGACAGTTGGAATTCGGTGGTGACGCCGTCGCCTGTGCCAATTTCGCCGTCGGCCTTGTGGTCAATTGGATCACGGAATCTAAAGCCGTAAAGCTGCCCGCGTCTGGCCTCAAAAAAGGCTACCAAAGTCTGCATATCTGCCAGGCTTTTTATCCCGACCCCCGCATCATATTTACGGCGGGAATTTGCTTGCGCCGCGTTGCGTTGCTCATGACCGCTGGCCAGAGTTATGATTTCCGTCTGGCGTACCGGGCCACCACTTGCACCAAAGGCAAGCGGAAACGGGAAGCTGACATCGTGAAATGACGACATGATTGTGTCCTTAAATATTTTACTAGGTGAACGGTTAAGTAAATTTTTGGCCTTGTGAAACGGCGCGGGCCAAAGAGGCCGAAATTTGGCCCTGAGATTTTTGGAGAGACTTCTGGAAACTGCCTGCGTCGTTCACACCCGTAATGTTCATGACAATGTTAAGCGGGTTTTGGGATTGCGCAGTCCCACCGGATTTAGCACCGCCCGAAAGCACTGCCTGTAAAGGTTCCAAGATCAACTCTTGAATGGCCAATGTTGCCAAATCACGAGAGATAGAGGCGGCCATATCGCGGAATGAAAACTCACCGCTGCGAGCAGCGCGTTCCAAGGCTTGGGCGATACGTTCACCCGCTTGTTCAAAACTTTGCGCGGCCAGCTCAGCCGCATCTTTGGCGGGGCCATCTGCGAAATTACTGAGCGCCTGTTCGGCTTTTTCTGTATCAATCATACTTTTCTCTTTTCTGGTCCTTATCAGGATAAGTGTTCATCAATGTAGAAAGGTCTTCGCGCGCTAACCCTTGCTCTGTGTGACTAGCCAACAAGGCCAACCAATCACGTACAGACATTTGCCAAAATTGGCTGGGTGATAATCCAAACCCGCGCACGGCGGTTTTTAACCACACATCAAATGGCCATTCTGACCCGTTATCGCTCACGCACTTGTTCTCGCTCACGCAAATGTCCGGACTTATGTAGCAAACGCACCAAGCGTTGCTCAAAGTGAGGATACTATGAAAATAAATGACTCCACAAAATCTATTGAAGTTGCTAGTCAGCCGTTATGGTTCAAAAGATTAAGAAAAAACTATCAAAAATCGACAAGTTCGTTAAAACCTTTGAAGCGTGGTGGGCTTTCGGCGCTTGTGTCATTGCGATTACTGCCATGATGACCACCGCAGTTATGTGGGCAACCCCAAAACTAATGGCCATTGGATGGCCTTATTGGGTTTTGGTGGGGTTTCCAATGACATTTGTTGTCGGCCTTGCGGTGCGTTATTTCACATGGTGGTGGGTCAAATATAAAACCCCAACTTTGGAAGTCACTAAAACTCTAAATATGCCAAATATCGATGGTGATGCCCCAAAACTAATCGAAAATCAAAGCGTCTCTGATAATGACCTTGCCAAAAAAGTGCAACAAATCGACGGTCAATTAGGTCGATTAACAAAACTATCAAGCGTAGAAAGTAAACAAGTTTCCATAGATTTACAGTCCCAAAAGGATGCTATTATTGATGAGATTAAAGGTTTAGAAAGTAATTTGTCGGATAAATTCTACTCATTACTTGATAATCAAAAAAAAGAAAATGCAATCAGATTTGGTGAGTTAGCTGAAATTCTAGAAGCAAAAACTTATCTTTACAGGTATGATAATATTACATCTGATATTCTGGCGCTTGCTAAGAAACTTGATAAGCTTCCAATGGTGGATAACTGGGAATCGCTTTTCATTGGCTATAAGGGAAAACTAAAAACATGGGACACCTTTAAGGACACTTTTAACGTCGCGGGTTACCAACCTATTTTTAATGTTGAACCTGAAATGCTCAAATCAAATAATTGGACAGATGAAATATCAAAAATTAGTGATGATGATCTTGCGCTATCCTATAAACACTTTCGGATTTACAACGGGGCATTTGAGAAAAATCGCCAAAAGATTGGTAACCGTATTTTAGATATAGCCTACCAGGCTTTTGGCCAAGGTACTACCCGTATATCCTTTTTTGAGAAGTTCATGTGATTATCAAAGGCGTAATTCTCGCACACCTATAGCCTCTAAACACTGCACCATGAATGCTGCGCTAAACTTACCCCTTGCAAGTTTATTGGTGATATTAGCGGGCGGCATAATCCATTCTAATCAATTGTTAGAACAAAAGTAGGGCATTGGTGTTAAAAGACTCGACAATAATGTTAGAATCGGCGATATAGAAAGGTGATAAAATTGACCCCCAAGAATTGGAGTTCTTGAGGGTCGATGAACCGTAAATTTTGTTGACACATTTGCCCACGGTTCGAGACTAAGTACAGGGGAATCTATCCCCGTAGTTCCTCAAAATCAAGGCAAATGTGTCGCTAATAGCTAAAATAGGAGATTCCTATGGCTATGACACCTGCCCAGTTTAGGGCAAGAATGCGGATGCACCAATCTAAGATGCGATCCGCGCAGAACCGTCTCAATAGTGATATTAGACGGCTAGAACGTCAACAGCGCCTAGCGTTGCAGCGTTTAAGAAACTTGCGGTAACTCGCAAAGGCGGGCGGCTTTGCCGCCCGTCAACTACCCTTTAGGCCGTATTTGTCCGCGTTTTCTGGTTTCTTTGGGCATTGGCTTCTTAACAGGCCGTATAGCGGGGAGATCGGCTGGATTACCCTCATAACCACATACTTTCAAAGCTCGATCTATGGCCGCTATGTCAGCTTTGAGTTCCCTGCATACCTTTGGGATAGCCAGTAACTCACCACGAAGCCTAGAGCGCTTGTTAATCAATCCTGATAGTAAAAATGAGTTTCTATAGGTCATAATGGCTATGTAGCATTTAAAACTGGCACTGTGTTGGTGCGTTTGCTACATAAGTCCGGAGCTATCTCTTGTGTTTTCTCACAAGTATTTGATTTTATTGATGTTTAAGCAACGCCCATCAAGGATACAGTTTGGGTACGCTCGCCTTTA
>JGI24724J26744_10002845_pt1 | contig 11350 bp, 9 predicted proteins | sample Cruoilmetagenom7_FD_26744 | JGI IMG/M metagenome (IMG submission 26744)
TGGTTCCTTGGTCGAACGCCGCTGCAATACGTTTACAAATAGCGGGTCGGGTTCAACGCTTTCATCTCGGGTGAACACAATCGTCGCCATGCATTGATCACTTAGCCGCGGATAGGGCTGACCATCTGGAAACGGGGTTAAATCGGCTCTGTATCCCTTCTCCGCCGCCGCCATACGGAGCAATTCCAGCATGCAACCAAATCCGATTGTGATCTGGCGATCGAACGGATCAGTCTCGTCCAGGCGTTTATCCAGATCAATATAGACATCGATCTGATGCTCACCGACCAGTTCAAACATCCAGGGCTGACGATTGTGCGGGTTCGGCGCCAGAATCGCATAGGCCAAGGCATCGAGGCGAGCATCACCAAAGCTCTGCCCGGCCTGCGACCATGGTGCACGCGCGGCGGCCATGCCCGGGCCATGCGCAGAACCCACAGCCGCCAAACCACCCACAACCGCGCTCGCCGCCCCCGTCACCAGTACAGTTCGTCGCGTAATCATGACTTTCTCCATAACGTTAGTTATTTAACTAATTACATAGGGTGTATCTGTCAACCGTGACCCGAACGGCACACTATTATGGTTTGAAACAAAAACATGCAGTCCGTGATTTGACAGCGGGCGAGACGTTTCATACCCAAAGGGTCATATCCTGACCGCCTCAGGTCCACGGCCAGTCTTTGGCCGGATGGGGGCGTCTCGGGGGAGATCGGGGTTCTGCGCAAGCAGGACCCCGTCGCTTTTTCAGGCTACTGACTTTTTCGAATGAACACGGTTTTGGCCAATGGCCAGGCAATATCCGCCCCTTCGCAGGTCAGCCCACGCGTTTCAGGTACCTCGGTGACATCTTCCCGGCCCCCACATGGCGAAATACGAACCGTTTCCCGATACTGTACCTCAAACATTATGCGCTGCGCAGAATGTGAACGCGCGCGAACGACCAAGTCGCCCGTATCATAAGCGGTCTGCCAATCATTCCCGCGCAGGTCCTGCCCGGTCAGGACCGCCGCATCATAGCCGCCCGGCGGCATGCCCTCTTCTACCACGCGCAGCGCATCAGCGACCTCAAAAGCCCGGTTCAGCGCTTCAACCGCCGCGATTGTTCCTTCAGGCCCTGCAACCAAAAGCGGCGCTTGGCGTCCGGCTCGCCAGCTGGCATTTCTAACTTCGTCCAGCCCTTCAATATCTTCCGCATGCAGAGAAAATATCATCACAACGTCCAGCTGCGCGAGATCCTCTTCGACAATCGTTTCCGCGACCCCGGCTGGCGCTCCCAACAAGACGCGCTTGCCGCCCGCAATGATTAAAACACATGGTCGCTCCGCATGGGCCGGTCCACATGGGACAAGTGCAAAATCTGTCGGTCGCACGTCCGGCCGCCCGCTTCCGGGCGTGTTCGGCGCACTGCCACACGCGCTCAACACAATGCTCAGCAAACCGATGAATAGTGCCCTCATTCGCTCTGCACCCTCGCAATCAATGGCAAACTAAGGCCCGCGCCAATGGCGCTCGCGGCAATATCCCACAAATCAAATGTCTGATTTGGCAAAAGCCATTGCAGGCCCTCCAGGCCGATCGCAACAATCACGGCGACCACTAAATATTTGCGCAGCGTCATCGTCTCCATGATGGCAATGAAAAGCGCCAGACTGGCCCCGACAAACAGGCTAGGCGCGACAGAGAAGAACAAACCGAACCCCATATTCGCTTCAATCGCCCAGCCTCGAACCGGTCCGGCAAAGGCCATCGCCAGCACCATTAGAGGCACGACCGCAAAAATCAGCGCCCGGTCGCCCCGCTTTACTTGCCTGCGACGCGGCTCAACCATCCATTTCCCACCTGTTTTCAGGCCAATCCATCAATATCTGTGACCTCATAGCTACGTTGGGCTGAATATGTGTAAATATGTGAGACTTCTAATTGATGCGCTTGCCCGTCATGTCTAGCTGTAATCTTGAATTTGGTGGGTATATTGAAAGACGCAATCGCATGACTCAGGGGCTTCGCGCGCAAGAAAGCACATTGGCGGACCTGCTCCGCCCGGGGGTGGAGATGTCCATGCCTCCATACCAACGCAGCTATTCGTGGGATAAGGAAGAAGCTCAAGAACTCCTCAGCGACCTATTGCAAGCCAGTGAGAGCGGGAACGCCCACTTTATCGGGGCCATTGTACTTGTCCGAGAGGCAGAAAACGGCCTGCTCATTGTTGACGGGCAGCAACGACTGACCACGCTGACCATCATTCTGGCCGCCCTGCGCGATCTGGAATCAGACAAGAAGCGCGCTGAACAGCTCCACGCGCTGATTGCCGATGACAAGAACGGCCTGATTGATAATGGCGTGGCCTGGCGCATATCCCTCAACCATGTCGATGGCGCCTATTTCCGGGCGGCCGTGCAGGTCAAAGACGCCACCACCAAGCAAGAGGTTGAGGAAAATGTCGGTGATAGCGAGAGCCAAAAACGCATGGCGACCAATACCAAGGCGCTGTTCGACCGGCTCAACAATTTATCAACCGGGGAACGCCGCAAGCTGGCCGACACGATCCAGACCCGGCTGGCGCTGGTGAAAGTAACAGTGGAAGATTGGGATGGAGGTTACACCGTGTTCAAAGTTCTCAACACACGCGGCAAGGCCCCAAACAGCCACGACATTATCAAGACAGACCTGTTGGAACGTTCAAACCTGTCAATCAATGACGCGAACACGTTCTCCCGGCAATGGTCTGAACATGAGGCGCGCCTTGGCGGCTCAGGCTTTGACGAATTGTTGAGCCAGATCCGTGTGCTCTATGACCGCAATGCCGACACCGGGCCAACCGGGTTCCGTAAAGCCGTCCTTGGCCGCGCAAATGCCCGCGATTTCCTCGCCAATGACCTGCCCGGCTATGTCGACGCCTATGTTACCATATCCAAAGGCGACCCGAATTTTGGTGAATTGAACGACCTCATCCGTGTTCCGCTCAACCATTTGCGGCTGATCGATCATCACCTCTGGCGCGCACCGGCATTGCGTTTCCTGGTCACCCACAAGGGCGACCCGAAAGTGGCGCTCGACTTTTTTACCCGGCTAGAGCGCTATGCCTTCGCGATGATGATGATCGTTCCGGATCGCAAGCAGCGTCTGAAACGATATGGGCGAATTGCCGACATTGTTGAAAAACCCAACTCGCTTCTGTCCAACCGTGGGCCAATGGCACTAACCCGCGACGAGGGCAAAAAAATCTATAACCGCCTGCTCGGGCGATTTGGTTCCTTCAGTCAACGCCGGGCGATTGCCCTACGTTTGAATGCCGCGATTGAAGGCGGCCGGCCACTTAGCCCGGATATTGGCGCAACGGTTGAGCACGTTCTGCCGCGTAACCTTCCCGATGGCTCGACATGGCACAATACATGGCCCGTGCCATCGCAACATCGCGAGCTGTGCGAAACCATCGGCAATTTTGTGCTTTTATCGCAAAATGCCAATCAAAAAGCCGACGTCGGCTCGTTCGAAGACAAAAAAGCGCTCTACTTCCAAAATGGCGATCCGGAATACGCGCTAACCCGAGACCTTAATGACCAGGTCGCCTGGACGCCTGAAACCGTACGCACACGTACGCAGCAGCTCGCGAATATCTTGATGCAATCCTGGGGATTTAAAATCTAAGAGACAGACGTGCCCGACGGCATGTTCGCGTGCACCTTGGCAAGCTGGTTTGCCGCATCGCGGGCCCGGTCAATTGCCAAATCCAGAGCCGTCAGTTCCAGGTCAGCGGCCATCAAGCCCTGATCGCCTCGTTCAGCAACCACAGAAATCGCGGTCGCAAAGCTACGTCGGCTCTTTTGTGCTGTAACCAGAACGCTTTCAAAGCTCATCACATCCTTGCGCAGGCTCGACGCGTTTGGGTCAGCAACTTCAATAAATGCGAAGGCTTCATTGGTCACCACTTCCAGCCCGACACGAGCCGCCCCGGCATCGGCGGCAATGCGATGAAACAGCTCAGCCACAGGCGCGGTTTCAACCTCAATAACATCTGAATAGGTTCGAGGCGCGGTCTCATTTTGCGTAACCCCGTCCATCAGGACTTTCGCAAAATCCATCAAACCGTTCGACGAGCCGACCCATTTGGCAGCACGCGCCTGATCATTATAGGCCGAGCAAACGTCACGAAGGTTAGATTGTTCTTGGGTGACGCTGGCTTCGACGATGGTTTCACCCGGCACCATTGAGACGGTTGCACACCCGGTTACAGCTATGAAAGCAAACAAGGAAACAGCTATTCTACGCATCGGCAAACACCCGCCAAATTAACATCACACCCGTATTAACACATACAGGTGATAAAAACCCCGTCCATACCCTTTATTCATTACATGACACCCGATAGGTGAAGAGGTCGTGAACAAAGGCCACCTATGCTCAAACTTTATGCACCTATAGAAGCTCGTCGCAGCGGTTTTCTTCGCGTTTCAGAGCTTCACGAGATATATTGGGAAGAATCCGGCAATCCGAACGGTATCCCCGTTATTGGGCTTCATGGCGGCCCGGGTGGCGGTTCATCGCCGGAAATGCGCCGTTTTTTCGATCCCTTGGTCTACCGGATCATCTTGATGGATCAACGCGGCTGCGGGAAATCCACGCCACATTCTGAGCTTCGCGAGAATGACACGTGGGCACTTGTGTCCGATATTGAGACGGTGCGTGAGCATTTAGGCATCGATAAATGGGTCGTGTTTGGAGGTTCCTGGGGCGCAACCCTGTCGCTGGCCTATGGCGTGACCCATACAGACCGGACACTCGCGCTTATTCTGCGCGGCATCTTCCTGATCACCGAAGCTGAGATCCAGTGGTTTTATCAACAGGGTGCGAGCCGCCTCTTCCCGGATGCCTATGATCGCTACATCGCGCCGATCCCCGAGGCTGAGCGCGGTGACCTCTTGCACGCTTTCCATCGCCGATTGACCGGTGACGACTATGCCAAGCGTATAGAAGCCGCCAAAGCCTGGGCCTGTTGGGAAGGTGAGACGATCACCATTCAGGGCCCGATCAGTCGCCCAAAGAAATTTGAAGAAGACGAATTCGCCGACGCCTTCGCCCGCATCGAATGCCACTATTTTGTCAATAAGGGCTTCTTCGAGGAGGATGGCTGGCTGCTCAAGCAAGCCGCAGAAAAGCTACAGAATACACCCGGTGCCATCGTCCATGGGCGCTACGATGTCGTCACACCGCTATCGTCAGCATGGTCACTAAAAAAGGCATGGCCCGGCGCTGACCTGCATATCATCCCCGGGGCCGGCCATTCCAGCCTAGAGCCGGGCATCGTCGACAAGCTGATCCGCGCCACAAGAGAGTTTGGACGCCGCTTTAGCTAACCTCAAGCCAGCCCCAAAAAAAAGCCCTCGCCGCAAAGCGAGGGCTTTTCTCATGGGATACCAGTACGCCTAAGCGTTCGGTCCCAGCAAATTGGTAAGAAGACCTTCTGGTAGGTCTATCCAGCCATTGTTTTGTGCGACATCGGTCGCGCCAAATACGAGAATGAATGTCAATGCTGGCGGCACAACCCAACGAACCGCAAACCGCCACAAGTTCATTATTGTACCTTCGCCAAGCTCCGTCGTCATCATTCCGCGGCTGAGGACCCACCCGCTAAACACCGCGATGAGCAAACCACCCAATGGCAACATGATGTTGCCCGTGATGAAGTCGGTAAAGTCGATATAGTCGGCTGAATAAACGTAGCCTGCCCCGATCATGAATAGGATGAAGCCAACCCCAATCGCGGCACCAGCCCGGGTCACACCTTGACGTTCTTCCAACCAGGATACGCCCACTTCCATCAATGATATTGACGATGTGAAGGCGGCAAACAATGCCAGCGTAAAGAACGCGCCGCCAACAACTGCACCGAACGGCATCGACCCAAACGCCAATGGCAGCGAGATGAAGAAGAGACCAGGACCAGCATCAACACTCGCGCCGAATGCAAACACGATCGGGAAGATGGCAAAGCCAGCGATGATCGCGACCATCGTATCAGCGCCTGCAACAATCATCGATGACCGCGGGATATTCATGTCAGCCGACATATAAGCACCGTAAGTAATCATCAGGCATGACCCGACCCCGATGGAGAAGAATGCCTGTCCAACAGCGGCGAGGAATGTCTCGAATCCAACTTCTGAAAAATCCGGGGTGAGCAGGAAGCTAACAGCTTGCGCTCCGTCACCAACCGTCAAGGCATAAACAACCAGGCCAATCAGCAAGACGAAGAATACCGGCATCAAGATCGTTGCGGCCCGCTCGATCCCACCTTTCACCCCGCGTGCGACGATGAACGTGTTCACCGCAATAAAGGCCGCCAACAAGAATAATATCCGCGCGCGATCACCGATCACCGCGCCAAAATTTTGGCCAGACACATCAGCGGCGGTGACCATTGCTGCATTCGGATCTGCCGCTTGGGCTTCGGCGGTTAGACGAGCCGCCGTGTCGCCGAACCCGGCGAAACTGCCTGAAAATGCTTGCGGAATGAACGCGATGACCCACGCCGAAATGACGACGTAAAATGTCAAAATGAAGAAGGCGGCGAGTGAGCCAATCCAACCAACCGCGCCCCAATTGGAACTTTTACTCTCTGCCCGGGCGAGTGAGTGAACCCCCTCGATCGCCGACATGCCGGACTTTCGGCCCATACCATACTCAGCCATCAGCACAGGCAGTCCAAACAAGATCACACAAGCCAGATAGATCAGGATAAATGCCCCGCCGCCATTCTCACCGGCGGTGTATGGAAAGCGCCAAAAATTGCCTAATCCGACGGATGACCCGACGGCCGCCATAATGAATCCGAAGCGTGAGCCCCATGTGTCTGTCTTGCGGCCAATGGCTGCCATTTGCGATCCTCCCAAGGAATGATTTTTCGGCGAGACTAGCTATCGCGAAACAAAAATCAACGATTTAGCGGTGATTGAGGCATACATTTGTCAGCCAGTNGCCAGATGCTCGTCTTTTCCAAGATGCACCGCACAAATCAGCCCAAAACAAGCCGCCGTTGTGATCATNACCGTGCCGCCATAGGACAAGAATGGCAAAGGCACCCCGACCACTGGCAACAGNCCCAGCACCATCGCGACATTGAACAGAATATAAAACGCCACCGTCATCACNGCCCCGGCGGCCAGAAATCGCCCAAACAGACTATGCGCCCGCATCGCAATCACCAAACCCAGTCCCAGGATCACCATCCACATNAACAGAACCGCTGTCGTTGCCAGAAAGCCAAACTCCTCGGCCAGAACCGTCAGGATGAAATCTGTATGCTGCTCAGGAATATAGTCGAGCTGCGCCTGCGTGCCTTCCATATAGCCTTTGCCAGTCCAACCGCCCGAGCCGATGGCAATTTTCGCCTGCTCGATCTGATAGCCATCATCCATCACATTGACCTGCGCCCCGGTCAGTTGCGCGACATAGGTATCGACCCGTTCGCGCTGATAATCCTCCAGCACGAACATATAGACGAGCGGCACACTTGCGATTGCGACGACGGTNACCGCTGAAATCACCCGCCACCACAGCCCGGCAAGAAAGATCAATACGCCGCCTGAGGCAAACAAAGCCAGCGTGGTGCCAAAGTCCGGCTGTTTAAAAATCAGCGCCGCGGGCAACAGGATCAGGATCANTGCCGGAATGTGGACAAAAAAGCCGCCAGAATTATCCGACCAGTATTTGTGATAATACGCCGCCAGCGCCAGCGTCAGCGCCACTTTCATGAACTCTGATGGNTGCACCGCCACCGGCCCGATCTGCAGCCAGCGCTGCGCCCCACCGCCCGTCACGCCGAAAAATTCAACCGCCAGCAGCAGGATAAGGGTGGCGATATAGGTCGGCCAGGTCAGTGCCAGCCACCATTTCAGCGGCACCAGAGCAACCACGATCAAAACGGCAAACGCCGCGCCAAACCGCTGTGCATGTTTCAGTGGAAGCGCCGCTTCCTCAGGGTTGGTGAAGGTCGCAGAATACAAGACCGCGACGCCAATCACCGCCATCCCGCACAGCATCAGGATCAGGCCCCACGGCAAGGATGCGACCTGAGAGAACAACGTCGCGCGATTAAGCCCAAACCCGCGAGATCGCACACCCGCCATCCTATTTGCTTCCATTCGTCGTCGCTGCGCCGGCGACACCGGCAGAGCGGGCATAGGCGGGCTTGCGGCGTGAATCCAAGCGGATGGCCTGTGCGATAATATCCCGGGCGACCGGCGCGGCTGTACTCGACCCGCCCTCACCATGCTCAACCACAACTGAAATCGCGTATTTCGGGTCATCGGCGGGTGCGTAGGCGACAAACAGCGCATGGTCGCGCAGTTTTCGGTCGATATTTTCACCCTTCAAAATGCCGGTCCGGCGCTCTGCCGCTGAGATTCGGCGAACCTGCGCGGTTCCGGTTTTCCCAGCTAGTCGCGGTCCACCCAGACCTAAATCGCCAGACCGATAGGCCGTTCCGCCGCCTTCGGAGGTCACGCCGAACATGCCCGCTTTCATACGCTGCATAATTTCCGGCTCGAGCGCCTCATCCATCGGAATGTCCGCGTCTGGGCGCGGCCCATTGCCAATAATTTTCGGCGTGATGATCCGCCCTTCGGCTGCGATGCGGGCCGACATAACCGCCAATTGCAGCGGCGACGTGTTCAAGTAACCCTGCCCGATACCAAAGTTCAGCGTTTCGCCTTCATACCATTTTTCACCATGTACGCGGCGTTTCCATGCATCGTCCGGCACAACACCGGCCCGCCCGCCCATAATTCCGAGATCCCACCGCTGATCGAAACCGAACTTGCGCGACACTTCCGCAATCTTCTCAACCCCGGTTCGCCGGGCGATTTCGTAGAAATATACATCGCAAGAGCCTTTGATCGCCTGATGCATATTCACCGAGCCGTGCCCGCCGCGCTTCCAGCAATGCCAGGTGCGATTGCCGAAATGATAGCGCTGATTGCAGTAGACCCGCTCGGACGGCTTGATGACGCCCGCTTCCAGCGCCGCCGTGGCCACGACCATTTTAAACGTCGACCCGGGCGGGTACGTCCCGTCATAGGCTTTGTGGTATAGCGGCGAACGATCATTGAACCGCAGCAGGTCATAATCGGCCTGGCTGATCCCATTGACGAAATCATTCGGGTCAAAGGCCGGGGTTGAAACGAAAGCGAGAATATCCCCGGTTTCGATATCCAGAACGACCGCCGCGCCACTTTCTTCGCCAAACCGATCAATCGCGAACTTTTGCAGCTCCGCATCGACCGTCAGGTGCAGGTCTTTGCCCTGTTTCGGGCCAATCCCCGGCTCTTCAATCTCGCGGATGATCCGGCCAGCCGCATTCGACTCAAACTTCCGGAACCCGGCCTGCCCGCGCAACCAGTCCTCAGCATGACGTTCAACCCCGGATCGACCAGTCCGCATGTTCGGGTGCTTCAACAGCCGGGTTACATTCTTGAACACATCCTCGAACACGGCGCGGTCGCCCTGATACTCGCTGTGCTGGTTGAAAAACCGGTCTAGTCCGCCTTTGCGGTAACGTCCGGTCAGCCACTCATCAAACACGTCGTCTTCGATCTCAATGCCGAAAGATCGGTCCAGGGTTGTGATCGTCTCGCGTGAGATATCCGCTTGATTGGCCTTCGCGACATAGCCAAGCACATGCGCAAAGTCGCGGCCGCGCGGATAAGATCGCGTCGCCGCCATCTCGACCAATATCCCCGGCAATTCCGGCGCCCGCAGGGACATTTTGGCAAAGTCTTCATAAGAAAGCTCGCTGGCCACGATGACGGGTGAAAATTGTGCCTGCCGCCGGGTTTCCGCGATAATTCGTTCCTGCCGCGCCAGCGGCAAATCAATATGGCGCGCGACCTCTTTCAGGACAGCGGCAACATCTCCGGCCTGCTCACGCACAATCGACACTCGGCCCGCTTGTCGGTGCGCGGCAATTGGCCGTCCAAACCTATCCAAAATCCGCCCGCGCATGGGTGGGGCGAGGTCGAGGCGAACACTGTTTTCCTTCGCTTCGGCCTGATACCGCTCGCCGTCTAGTATCTGCAGTTGAAACAGGCGCGCGACCAGACCGCCAAACAAGACGCCGCCGCCAGACGCCGCGACAATCGCACGGCGGCTAAATACCGGATCAACCGGGCGCGGCGCGGTCATAGTCCTGCTCCCGCTGGGCCGCCGCGGCGAATCCCCAAATCAAACAAAGGCGCGATCAACATATGCAGAAATACGGTCGCCAACAGCGCCGAAAATAGCGGCACAATGCGCACGACATGCCCGCTCGCAAAGCTCGCCAATAACCAGACAAGCACCATCCCAAACGCCAGCAAAACCAGGGGCAGACCATAATTCATCCCCGGCGAGCGCTCGATATCGAAGGTCTGGCTCAGCGCCGCGCTGGCGCCAAAAGTCGCAAAATTGATCAGCGCGAAACTACCGATTGGGGCTGACGCGGTCACATCTTGCGCCAGTCCGAACACCAAAAGCAGCGTCATCGGGCCAAAGCCTAGGCCCGACCGGCCCCAGCCAACCGCTGCAATCAATGCCGCATAGGGCCAGCTCAATGTCACATCAAACAGAACATTCGGGGTAAGGCCGCCGAGGCCAATCACAATCACAACAATGGCCCCAATCGCGAGCCGCGCCCGCGCCCGCGCTGACTGCCACCAGCGCGTGACCGAAAGCAGACGTGAGGCCTGTCGGCTCATGGCGTTCCCTCATCTGGCGCTGGTTCGGCACGATCGGCGGTTTCAATCTCAATTGGTGCGTCTTCGGGCGGCTCAATCTGGCGGGACGATTTCAGCCGAACATAGCCCAATTGGCCCCGCGACATGGACAGATCGACCCGCACATCATCACCGACAGAGCCAACTGTGCCGATCACAACCCCGCGCGGAAACAGACCGCCCTCACCAGAGGTCAGCACACGTTCACCCAGTATAAATTCGCCCAATTCGGGCTGATCCGTCAGTCGCCCGGCGCCATCGCGGCCACCAAACATAATCGCCCGCAAGCCGCTCGACTCGCCCATAATCGGCACACGGCTGTTAAAATCTGTGATCTTCAATATCCGCGCTGAGCGCTCGCCAACCTGCACAACACGGCCCACCAAGCCGCCATCATTCTCGGCGTAATAGCCCTCTTCAACCCCATTCAGGCGTCCGGCATTTGCCAGCAATGCTTCGGCAAACGGGCCATCAGCCTCGGCCATGATCCGCGCGGTCACTTCCGCGCCATCCGGTTCACCCTGCATGTTCAGGATGCTCTCATAAACTTCCAAACGCTCGGCCATCGAAACAGCGAGGGCCTCATACTGCGCCAGTTC
>JGI24724J26744_10002848_pt1 | contig 11348 bp, 12 predicted proteins | sample Cruoilmetagenom7_FD_26744 | JGI IMG/M metagenome (IMG submission 26744)
TACGTTGGAACTGACCGAAGGAAAAAACCGGGAAGTTCGTAAAGCTCTTGAGCATCTGGGGCTGCAAGTGAACCGGCTTATCCGGACGCAATACGGCCCCTTCGAACTCGGCGATTTGCGCCCCGGGGCCGTTGAGGAAATTCCGGGCAATTTGCTTACGCGTGAGTTGGAGAACAAGATCCCAGCTCAATTCCTGCCGAAACCGCCCGTCGTACAGGAGCGGAAAACACCGCGGCACCCTCGAAAGCGGCGACGCTAGGCGTTTTTGGCGTGTTCTTTCAAAAAGGCTGCCGACGAAGCAAGCGTCATCGGGTGTCCNAGACCAAACCCTTGAACATAATCGAAGCCAATCTCACGTAAAACACCCAGAACTTCGACATCCTCGACGCCTTCGGCTGTTGTGTGCATGCCAAGCCTTCGTGCAAGCAAAGTGAGGGCTTCNAGNATNGTTTTGACCCTCGGTGTTTCCACCTGAGCGATTAAGTCNGCATCAATCTTAAGACTATCGGCCGGTAGATTCGCCAGCCACAGAAATGACGAATGGCCTGAACCGAAATCATCCAACACCAATGCGGCCCCCGCATCGCGCAGCGCGGTTGCGACTTCAACCGCGCGCTCGGCATCGCGGAGGGCGGCTTGCTCGGTTAGTTCGAGTCGCAGCGTCCCCGCACCTAATTGATGCCCACTGATGAGCGCCGAAACGAGATCAACCAGCGTGTCGTCCACAAGATCCCGGCTCGTCAGGTTAACCTGTACAAATATGCTCTCGCACCCTGGCAGCGCTCGCCACGTCGTAAGAGCTTCGCTGGCATGGATTAACATGTTTGAGGCCAACGCCTGATCTTCAAAACCCTGATGTTGATTGCTGGTTTTTTCTTCATCTTCGGGCCAACGGGCCAAAGCCTCGAACCCAACCACACGGCCGGTCGTCAGCGATAATATCGGTTGAAAGACCGGCACAAGAACTGGCCCNGGACCATCNACGACATCATCGGANAAGGATTGTTCGACCAANACGCCCTGCGCGTTTGCATTGTCGGTAAAAGCGCCAATCATTTGAAAATGATGGCCACCTGCGAGCCGTAATTCACACGTAACGCTGTCGCTGCCTTGAACCAAGCTGCGCGAAAGGCGACGCACACTGAGACCGTCAAGCAGACGCCCGAAATCTGGCAAACCCCAACGCCCGTTCAGGCTCGCAAGTTCGTGCCCTTTTGAAACAGTGACATCCAGACGCTGGCTTTCGCCAACCCAGCTCCACTCACCAATCGTTTCACTCATAATATGCCTTTCAGCCAGCACCCGACATTAAGCCGCGACTGGCCGAGATACTAATTCTTATTGCACAGNGCCTGNATTCTCGCCTTCACNGCGGCTGGCGTCCCGCCCACACGCTCAAACACTTCAGGCAAGTCCAGTAGGCCTTTGACCCGCTCAGGTAACGGTACGTCAACCTGCGTCGCCTCCAGTACAGTCTCTGGAAACTTTGCCGCGTGAGCGGTGGCAAGAACCACAGTCGCTGTTTCCGTCACCGGCAGTTGATGTGCGACCGCCGTCCCAACAGCGGTATGCGGGCAGATTACTTCACCGGTCAGCTCGAAGTAGCGGCGCATCTCATTTTCCGTTTCGGTATTTGACACCGGACGGCTGGTAAAGCCCGCGCATCCCAAGGGGCCTCTTATATTTTCGGGCAGATCTGCTTTGCCAGACTGGATATACTGATCATAAACGCCTCTTACCTGCTCACCATTGCGTCCACTAACTTCATAAAGCAGACGCTCAAAGTTGCTGGGAACTGAAATATCCATGGCCGGGCTAGGTGTCGCGACCGCAGGAATGCGCCGCATCACGCCATCTTCAAACAATGTATGCAGTGACTGGTTTTCATTCACAGCGCAGATGATCTCAAAACCGGACAGCATTCCACATTTCGCCGCGACATAACCCGCGAGCGCATCNCCCATGTTTCCGCTCGGCACGACAAAACGTATGGGACGATCTGGTCCCAAAGCCGCCTGCGCCGTTGCGTAGTAGACCGACTGCGCGGCAATACGCGCCCAATTGATCGAATTAACGCCAGACAGGCCCACTGACGCGCTGAACGCATCATCGGCAAACATAGCTTTCACAATCGCCTGGCAGTCATCAAAATCGCCTTCAATCGCAAAGTTGTGGACATTCGCCGCGCCGGTGGTCGTCATAAATAGGCGCTGAACCGGCGACACCCGTCCTTCAGGGTGCAGAATAAACATATCGACATTCGCAGCATCTGCGAAGGCGGCCGCTGCCGCCCCACCAGTGTCGCCGGAGGTGGCGCATACCACGCTCATTCGTTCGCCCCTCTGCCCCAACACAAAATCGTAGATTTGCGCGATTAGCTGCATAGCAACATCTTTGAACGCCAATGTCGGGCCGTGGTGTAGTTCCATCACAAAACTATTCGGCCCGTCTTGGACCAATGGCGTCACGCTGTGATGCGAAAAGGACGCATAAGCTCGCTCGCACATTCCGCGAATGACATCTTGTTCCAATGCGCCGCCGGCAAAGGCCGAGATCACGCGCGTGGCAACATCCACGTAACTCTCATTGACACCGGCTGGCGCAATCCGTGGCCATTCAGCTGGAACGTAAAGGCCGCCATCTGGGGCGAGGCCTGCCAAGATCGCTATGGTGAAATCAACCGGCTCGGACAGCCCGCGGGTGGAAATATATTTCATGCTTAGCTCCGGAAGCGCAAACGGCCCTGAGAGTGATGGAATGCCAAGTACACCGCAAGAAGCCCGATGGCCATTCCCCACCATGTAAGCGCGTAACCAAAATGCCGTTGTGGGGGGAGCGGATCACTCACGTCTTCGAAGGCATAGGGATTGGTGGAACGCCGCGCCTGCGACAGGTCAGAACTATTTCGGATCGTCACTTCCAGCGTTTCGAGAAACCGCACTGAGGGGGCGTCGTAGCCCAAATTCGCGGCCATCTTCGCCGCGTCAGGCGTATGCCAGAGATTGTTCTCCGGATTATCCTTCAGCGCAAATGTCCCTCGCTTCGAAGGCCGCTTAACGAGACTTCCAATCCGTGCAAAGTTCGTCGCCGTATCCGGGATCACAAGCTGTACGGGTTGCGGTCCTCCAGTGGCATCCCACAGAACGAGAACGAGCTCGCCATCATCAAGGTGTGCGGGNACATAACGCCGCCAAACCGGTTCCCCATCGATCGCACCATAGATNTGTTGGGCCATGCCATTGTTCGCCGTATCAATGATTGCCTCGATCGTCGTTTCGATGACGGGTTCATTGGTCGGCGAGCTGGCGGACATTTTATGCGTGTACCTGTCATACTGCCAATTGCCCAAGACGATCAGGATAACCAAGCTAACCAATGTCAGAACTGTCAGGACGGGGAGTGGACGGAAGCTCACCTTGAACGTCCCTCTTTCGGGTCGAGCCATTTGGCTTCTTCTGCCTGATTGCTCCACTGTANGGCNAAGAGAATAGATTTGGACAGCCGTAGAAGCCACACCGAAGTGAGCACGATTATGGGCGCCCATAGCAACACTTGCACCCATGCCGGCGGGTCGAACAATACCTGCACGAGCAAGACCGGCGGTGTTACCAAAATCCCCACGAGGAACATCACGAAAAATGCGGGCCCATCACCGGAATCGGCTTTGCTAAAGTCTGCGCCACATGATGTGCAGCCTGGCGCGAGGCCCAAATATGTTTTGAATGCTGGCCCCTCGCCGCACTCGGGACAACGGCACCCTAGCCCTGCGGAAAGCGGGGACACTTTGGTGCTCATTGCTTAGTGCCCGAGAACCAGCTGCGGAATGACGTAAACAAAGGCAAACAGGAACAGCCAGACAATATCGACGAAATGCCAATACCAAGCGGCAAATTCAAACCCGAGATGTTTGGTGGCCGTCATGTTGCCCGCGTACAGACGGATCAAGCAGATCGACAGAAATATCGTCCCGATAACAACGTGCGCACCGTGGAACCCGGTCGCCATGAAGAAGGCGGAACCGTAGACCGTGCCACCATAGCTGAACTGAGCCTCAGAGTATTCCAATACCTGTAGTCCAGTAAATGACAGGCCAAGAATGATGGTAATGAACAGCATCAATTTTGCCGCATCCATCTTATTGTGCTGCAGTGCGTGGTGCGCCGCAGTGACCGTTGTGCCTGAAAGAAGCAGGATCAACGTATTCATCAGGGGCAAGTGAAACGCATCAAAGGTGACAACACCAATGGGTGGCCACTCACTAAACCGACTCAAGCCTTCAGCATAAACTGGATTTGTAAGGTCAAAGGTCGACCCAACCCTCGCCGCATGGAAAATCGCAAACTCGAAAAAGCTCCAGAACCAAGCGCCGAAGAACATAACCTCCGACACGATGAACAAGACCATGCCGTATTTCAGACCAATCGAAACGATCGGCGTATGATCACCTGTGCGGCCCTCTTTGATAACCACAGACCACCAACCGATCATTACCCAGATCACCATGGCAAATCCAAGCAACATTACCCACGGGAAGCCTTCGGGGAGACCAAACAGCCCCTTCATGAAGATCACCGCCCCAATGGCCAGCACAAAAATCGCCACCGAGCCGAAGAGCGGCCATGGAGATGGATTTACGAGATGATAGTCGTGTTTAACAGCGTCGGCCATGCGAGGGAATCCCTTGAGGCTAGTTACAGATTTCAGCCGCTTTTAGACCGTCACGACGCAGAACTGCAACACCTCAATCAAGAGATGCTGATTTCGCCGCACCCGGAAAGGCGTCTGTTTGGAAAAATGTGTACGAAAGTGTGATTGTTCTGACATCATCGAGATTGCGTGTCTCGTCCAATGCCGGGTCAATGAAGAAGACAACCGGTAGCTTTTTCGTGTCTCCGGCAGCAATNGTGCGTTCCACGAAGCAAAAGCACTCCAATTTGTTGAAAAACCGGCCCGCCTTGTGTGGCGTGACATTGTAGCTGGCAATCACGCTGACATCCTGTGCCGATGTGTTTGTGACCTCNTAGAAGGCAAGCCCGTGCTCACCTAGCTTGATGGGCAATTCCATCTGCAACGGTTTGAACATCAGAGGCGCATTCGCGACATTCGCATCGAATCGAACGCCAATTTCACGCTCCAGAACTTGGGTCGGGGCCGCCTCTGCCGTTCTCGTCGTGCCGCCAAAACCCGTGACACGGCAGAACGTGTCATAGAGCGGCTTGGACGCGAACGCTAAACCGAGCATTCCGAGAACGCCAATCGTCAATATGAGGGCGATACGCGAATCTCTCATGGCGTCGAATCATCCGGCTTGCTGGGCGATTTGGTTTGCAACTTGCCGTCAAAATAGAAGCCATCGCTCTTGCTATAGTCGGTTCCCTGAATGCGGATGACCGTTGTCACGCCAACAAGAACCACAAAGGCCAGTAAGGCCAGGGCCAACCACACATTGCGTTTCTTTTGAGCTGCACGTTCGGCCGCACTCAATTCCGGAACTTCCACGGTCATTTGAACGCCTCCACCGGAATGTATGCGCCGAGGCCATGCTCAATCAGCAAAGCCGCGAAGAGGGCAAACAGGAACAGAATTGAGAACGCGAACATGCTCATCGCCAGTTTCCGCTCCGAAGCGCCAGCATCCGCCTCCCCTGCCCGACTGAAAAACAGCTTCACCGCAAACCCCATAAAGCCAGCACTGAGAACGGCTGACGTTGCAAGATAAAGCCATCCGCCCAATTGTGTGAAGACCGGACTAATTGCGATCGGCGCTAATAGAGCGGTGTATGCCAGCACATGCCATCGAGTGTTTTTCGCCCCGTGCGTAACAGGCAGCATCGGTACACCGGCCTTCTCATATTCCTTGTGCGCAACCAGGCTCAGTGCCCAAAAGTGCGGCGGTGTCCAAAAGAAGATAATCGCGAACAATATCCATGCATCTAATGTCAGGTTTCCCGTAACCGCAGCCCAGCCGATAACCGGCGGAAAAGCCCCGGCTGCACCGCCGATAACGATGTTTTGCGGCGTACGACGCTTCAGTAACATTGTGTAAAACCAGCCATAATAGGCGATTGAAATAGCTAACAAACATGCCGCCAGAATATTCGATGACAGCCACATCAGCAGAATGGAAACCGCGGACATAACGATGCCAAGCGTCAATGCTTCCGCTCGCGGTATGGTTCCAGCGGGAACTGGTCTCGTGGCCGTACGCGTCATGATCGCATCGATGTCCGCGTCGTACCACATATTGATTGCGCCCGCCGCACCGGACCCAAGCGCAACCGCCAGAATCGAAATTCCAGCCATAACCGGGTTCATCCCGACGCCGGTCACGCTTTCGGCGACGACCAAACCAACAAGCGCGGTGAACACCACCAGCATAATAATGCGCGGTTTCATCAGTTCAAGATAATCCCCAGCTGCCGCCGGGCGGGCCATGTTGGCCTCGGAAAGTACGCCTGCCTGATCCATACCAGATCCTCAATAGTAACGACAGAAACAGCCCTCCACGTCGTTTACGTAAAGGGCCGCTTCGACTTTAACTCGTGTCTCGCGGGCCTAGTGGCCGCCCTCTGTATCAACCACCGGAAGCTCGTTGAACTGGTGGAATGGTGGCGGTGAAGGCAACGTCCACTCCAGTGTCGTTGCACCTTCACCCCACGGGTTCGCCTCGCCCTTACGACGGCGAAGAAGGGCTTCGACAAGACCAACAAAGAAGACCAGCGTACCGACCAATGTTACNGCGTACCCGATAGACGACACATAGTTCCACAGCGAGAAGGCATCCGCATAATCGATATAACGACGCGGCATACCATTCAGGCCAAGGAAGTGTTGCGGAAAGAAGACCAGATTTGACCCAATGAACATAACCCAGAAATGCACGTGGCCGAGCATCTTGTTGTACTTGATGCCAAACATCTTCTCGAACCAGTAGTACCAACCGGCGAACAGGCCAAATACGGCGCCGAGCGACAACACATAGTGGAAGTGCGCAACAACATAGTAAGTGTCATGTACGGCATGATCGATCCCGGCATTCGCCAGAACAACGCCGGTAACGCCGCCGACAGTGAACAGGAAGATGAATCCGATCGCCCAAACCATCGGCACTTCGAACGTGATTGACCCGCCCCACATCGTGGCGATCCAGGAGAAAATCTTGATCCCCGTCGGCACCGCGATCACCATCGTCGCGGCAACAAAATATGCCTTCATGTCCGAAGGCATACCTACGGTGTACATGTGGTGTGCCCAAACGATGAACCCGATCACTCCAATCGATACCATCGCATATGCCATCCCAAGATAGCCAAAAATCGGCTTCTTTGAGAAAGTTGAAACGATGTGACTGACGATCCCGAATGCCGGCAAAATCATGATGTAAACTTCAGGGTGACCGAAGAACCAGAACAAGTGCTGGAACATGACTGGATCGCCGCCACCTGATGGATCGAAGAATTGTGACCCAAAGTTACGGTCTGTCAGCAGCATGGTCACGGCACCCGCAAGCACAGGAAGCGATAGCAGTAGCAGTGTCGCAGTAATCAATAGCGACCAGGCAAATAGCGGCATCTTGTGCATCGTCATGCCGGGCGCACGCATGTTCAAGATTGTCACAATGAAGTTAATCGCACCAAGAATCGAAGCGATACCAATCGTGTGAATGGACAGAATCAACAGGTCCATAGATGGCCCCGAGTGTCCCGCCGAGCTCGACAATGGCGGATAAAGAACCCAACCGCCGCCGAAGCCATTAACGCCGTTGCCCCCCGGTACCAGCATTGACGTAACCGCCAAACCAAAGCCGAAAACGGTGAGCCAGAAAGAGATATTGTTCATCCGCGGGAACGCCATGTCTGGCGCGCCAATCATGAGCGGTACGAACCAGTTACCGAAGCCGCCAATCAACGCCGGCATCACCATGAAGAAAATCATGATCAGCCCGTGATAGGTAATCACCACATTGTAAAAGCTTTTGGCCTTCTCAATGGCTTCCGGACCCGGCGTAGCACCAAAAAATTCCATGATGTGCATCATCGGGCCGATGCCCGGTTGCGCCAATTCCAGCCGGATAAGGCCNGANAGCGTATAACCGATAATCCCNGCGACAAGCGCGAAGATCAGGTAAAGCGTGCCGATATCCTTGTGGTTCGTCGATANGAACCAGCGCGTAAAGAAACCAGGCTTGTGATCGTGGGCGTCGTGGCCGTGATCCGCGGTAATTTCGTCCATNGGCATAACAGTCAGTTTCCTCGGTCTTACTCGGCCATTGCGAGGCGTGTNGCCCCGTCAATCGACGCAATTTCTTGTACGGCGGCGGATGCAGCTTCGACATCGCCGGTTTTCATGATTTCCAGCCAGCGATCATACTGCGCCTGCGGAACAACCCGCACTTCAATTGGCATGAATGCATGGTTCTTGCCGCAAAGTTCAGAACATTGCCCGTAATAGACGCCAGGCTTTTCAACCAGGAACCACCCCTCATTGAGGCGCCCCGGCACAGCGTCGAGCTTGACGCCAAAAGAAGGAACCGTCCACGCATGAATGACGCGGTCGGACGTTGTCTGATAGCGAATATAGCGGTTTGCCGGGATTACCATCGGGTTATCGGTGGCCAGATAACGCGGCTTNTCAGGTGTCGCAGNTGGGTCTGTCGGCAAGCCGAAGTGAATCCCATTGGAGACAAACGAAACTGGGTACCCATCAATATCCATGTCGTTTGGATAGTGGTAGGTCCAAGCCCAGTTCCCCATGCCTTCAGCCTTGACCACGATCCAATCCTGTTTCGCAGCCTCAATGAAGATGTCTGGGTCGTCCAGATCACCGCTTTGCGCGATTACGGCCAGGTCTGGCTCATTTTCTTGATAAAACAGATTGGAAAATGATGGCGCGGCAATGCCNACGAGTATCAAGACCGGAAGTGCGGTCCAAACNATTTCAATCAACGAATTGTGGCTGAATTTNTTNGCTTCTGGGTTTGCGCGGCGATTGAAGCGGACAATGACGATCAAAAGCAATGCCGTCACGAAAACCGTAATAAGCGTAATCGCGATCATCAAGCCGTCATGGAAGCCAACAATACGCTCCATAATCCGCGTGGCTGGCTCCTGCATCCCGAACGCGCCAGNGGTTGGTTGTGAAGCAAAAGCGGGCGCACCGGCCAACAGTGCGGTAAAAATAGCAGTAAGATAACGCAAGGAACACTCCATCCGAATTTGCAAGAGCCATAGTTACATCGCGCGCCAAGGTCCACCCGGCGTATTCACAACACATAAAATGTCGCAGCCTGTTCGCCTATGCAACCAGAATGTGGTATAAAGCGCTCAAGAAAAAGCGAGAGGCTACGCCATGACTATTGGAAAGAAATTCGCCGCATTGTTCGCCATTTTGCTACTGATACCAGTTGCGCAGGCACAAGTCTTTGTGCTGGGCACGGGTATGGGCGGGGAGTGTTACCAACAGACGAAGTTGAAGTANGGCTCTGCAAGGCANGCGGAGCGGACCTGCACGCGAGCGATTCGTGAAGAGACAATGTCACGNACGAATCTAGCGGCAACCTATGTGAACCGCGGGGTTCTTCGGATGCGNGATGGCCGATATGAGGCCGCGATCGCAGACTATGCCGAAGCCCTGAGNATCAAACCTCAACTCGGCGAGGCCTATCTCAATCAGGGTGCNGCTCACATATATCAACGCGACTTTAATGGCGCTCTGACGCCACTAAACAGAGCTATNGANCTCGAAACCAACGACATTTTCGCTGCTTATTACAACCGCGCCATCGCACGTGAGCATACTGGCGATCTCGCNGGGGCTTATGCGGANTTCAAAAAGTCCCTCGAATTGAAACCTGATTGGGAGATGGCGGAACAGCAGCTTGCACGTTTTACCGTCGAATCCGCTGAAGGATAGATTTTTACTATGAGCTCTTGCTCTTGATTGGAGCCGGGCTTGCCGTCACATAGACGGCATGACCCAAACTCCTCTACCGTTCGACCCGCAACAGGCCGGGGAAATCCTCGCTGACGCGGCCCAAAATGCCGACGATGGCGATATTTATGTACAGAGATCCCGATCAGAAGGCTTCGTCTTCGATGACGGCCGCCTCAAATCGGCGACTTACGATACATCGCAAGGATTCGGCTTACGCATCGTTGCCGGTGAGGCGAGTGGCAACGCCCATTCCGGCGAACTAACCTTGAATGCGATCGCCCGGGCGGCCAGCACAGCGCAGCAGGCCAAGCGCGGCTATTCCGGCACCTTGGCAGCCAGCCCCGCCCCAACCAATCGAAAGCTCTACGCACCGATCGACCCGACCGAGGCCCCGGACTTTACAGTCAAAACCGACCTTCTGGCAGAGATCGACGCATGGGTTCGCGCAAAGGATCCCCGCGTCGTCCAAGTTTCGACGTCACTCTCCGGCAGCGTTGATGAGATCGATATCCTACGCCCGGGCGGTGAAGCGTTTCACGACGTCCGCCCCCTCGTCCGCCTGAATGTTTCAGTCACTTTGGAACATAATGGCCGCCGCGAATCGGCTTCAGCCGGCGCCGGAGGACGGGCCGCCTATGAGTCCTGGATCGAACCGTCGCGCTGGAAAGGTTTGGCCGAGCGCGCGTTGCGTAAGGCCTCCGTAAACCTCGAATCGATCCCCGCCCCTGCTGGCGAGATGGAAGTGGTTCTAGGGCCTGGCTGGCCTGCCGTGCTGTTGCACGAGGCTGTGGGTCACGGCCTTGAAGGCGACTTCAATCGCAAAGGCACCAGTGTCTATTCCGGCCGCGTCGGGGAGCAAGTCGCCGCAAAGGGGTCACAGTCATCGACGATGGGACAATTGACGCCCGCCGTGGATCGCTGTCATTTGACGATGAAGGCACATCCACCAATCGCACTGTCCTCATCGAGGACGGCATCCTGAAGGGCTATATGCAAGACCGTCAAAACGCCCGACTGATGGGTGTGGAGGCGACCGGAAATGGTCGCCGCGAATCATATGACGCGTCGATCATGCCGCGCATGACAAACACCGTTATGCTTGGCGGTAAGGACGACCCAGACGAGATTGTTTCATCGATCAAACGGGGTATCTGGGCTGTCGATTTTGGCGGCGGTCAAGTAGACATCACGTCTGGAAACTTTGTCTTCCAATGCACCGAAGCTTATCTTGTTGAAAACGGAAAAGTCGTCGCGCCAGTAAAGAATGCGACCCTTATCGGCCACGGGCCAACCGCCCTCGGCCAAATCTCCATGATCGGCAATGACTTCGCAATGGATGATGGTGTCGGTTCCTGCGGCAAAGGCGGCCAAACCGTCCCCGTCGGCGTCGGCCAACCAACCCTAAAGATTGGCGGC
>JGI24724J26744_10002849_pt1 | contig 11348 bp, 13 predicted proteins | sample Cruoilmetagenom7_FD_26744 | JGI IMG/M metagenome (IMG submission 26744)
CACCAAATCGAAGTAAGCGCAAATCTTTGATTTGCGTTATCCCAAAAATCGAAGATTTTTGAGGAATTTGATTGCATTTTCACGGTGCTCAAAAACCAAAGGTTTTTGGCATACGGAAATCGAAGATTTCCGAGTACACGAAATCGGAGATTTCATTGCATTTGAAAATCTTTGATTTTCAGTGGTTATCGATCTTTTATAACTTTCCCCTTCATCCTCTTCACCCCTTCAATCATCCTATCCAGATCTTCATCCAGTTCACTCATAAATACCTTTGTCTTCTCGGTGGTTGTCGCACCGTGAAGGGACGGTCTAATCAAACCCGCTGTCTCCAATACTCTCAAGGAATATCTGACCCTATGAGGTGGCATTCCTATGTCTTCTGAGAGCTTCATTATTCCAACGGGTTCACTCTTTATAACCCCTTTCAAGACTGTAAGATGCCTTTCGAGCATTTTAAGCTCTCTTTCAATACCATCTGTGAGCATCCCCCTTCTCCTTAGGGAACCAGTCTTCTCCTGTCTCTCGGAAACATGACGGCTTCCCTTATATTATCCAGGTCGAGCATCGTCATCAGAAGCCTTTCCAAGCCGAGACCCCAGCCGGCGTGGGGCGGCATACCGTATTTAAACGTGTTCAGGTAGAAAAAAAAGCTCTCTGGACTAAACCCCCTCTCTTCTATCTGTTTTTCAAGCAGTTTATGATCGTGAACGCGCTGTGAACCGGATGCCAGTTCTGCTCTCGGGTGCATCAGATCAAATGATTTTGACAAAAATTCCCCGCCTTCCTCTTTTCCTCCACAAGGCATCGTGTAATAGGGCTTTATCTCAAGGGGCCATTTTCTTATAAAATAATGCTCCCCCATACTTTCTCCAATCTTTCTCTCCTCCAAAGCGCCGAAATCGTCTCCCCATTCTAAATCGGAAATCTCGATGGCTTCGTCATAGGAGATTCTCTTGAAAGGGATATCTGGAATCTTAATCTCCCTCTCAAGCACCCTCAAAGATCTCGATGCATTTTTTGCTATATATTTGTATGTATGATAGATGAGCTCTTCCAATAATCTCATCACCCTCTCATCGTCTGCATAACTCATCTCCATATCGATGGAAGTGGCCTCGTTCAGATGTCTTCGAGTGGAATGCTCCTCCGCTCTGAATATCGGCCCTATCTCAAAGACCTTTTCAAAACCGCTTGACATGAGCATTTGTTTGTAGAGTTGTGGGCTTTGATTTAAGAATGCCTCTCTCTCAAAGTAAGATATTGGGAATAAAGCTGTTCCTCCCTCCGTGGCCGTTGCGACGATCTTTGGTGTATTAACTTCGATGAAACTTTCTTTATAAAAGAATTCTCGTATCGCTCTTAACGCATAACTTCGTATCATGAATATGGCTTTAACTCTCGGCCGCCTCATATCCAAGAACCTCTGGTCAAGCCTCGTCTCTATCTCTGCGGAAACCTTCTCAGTAGGATCCAGAGGAAGAGGCGACTTTGCCATCGCCAAAATTTCTATGGACGAGGGGAGGATCTCAAATCCATTTGGCGCTCGCCCGTCTTCTTGTACATTTCCCTTTACACGAAGAACACTCTCTCTGCTGGCCTTTTTTACCTTCTCCAAGATCTCTTTTGAGATCTTTCTCTTGGGCAATGTGATCTGGGTGATCCCCTCTCGATCTCTCAGTAGAAGAAAAGTTATTCCCCCCAAATCCCTTATCTCGTGGATCCACCCCGTGACCTCCACCTCCCCCTTCGTCTCCGGACTTATATCTATAGAGTGCATCAGATCATCCTCTTTCTTACTGAGTTCGCGTGGGCATTTAGACCTTCCATCCCTGCCATGCTTATCACCATATCTCCGATGGACGAAAGCCCTTCTCTTCCTAACATCTGAACACTGATCCTCTTTAAAAAATCATCGACGGATAATCCTGAAAATACCTTTGCATATCCAGCGGTCGGAAGTATGTGGTTCGTTCCAGATGCGTAATCTCCGGTAGAGACGGGAGAATAGTTGCCTAAGAATATAGAACCCGCATTTTTTATTTCCTTCAATATACTTATATAATCTTCACAGACGATCTCCAGGTGCTCTGGAGCAAATCTATTCGCAAAATTTATGCATTCTTCTATAGAATCCGCCAAAAATAGATCTATCCTCCCCGGGACCGAAAGCCCTTCTCTTTGCTCGATAACCTCTTTTCTAACGTCCTCGCACAATCTTCTCGACGTCGTGACCAGTATCGAGTGAGCCGCCGAGTCATGCTCCGCCTGTGCTAAAAGGTCAGAAGCCATAAAGGATGGATTGGCAGAGATATCTGCAATTATCAAGACTTCACTTGGTCCAGCAGGAAAATCTATCTCTATTTTATCCCGTAAAAGCATCTTTGCCGTCGTGACGTATTTGTTTCCCGGGCCAACTATTTTATTTACTTTCGGAATACTCTTGGTTCCATAAGCCATTCCCGCTATCGCTTGTGCTCCACCAATTTTATATAACTTCACACCGGTTAGAGATGCAGCAATCAAGATTAAAGGATTTATTTCACCTCTTTCATTTGGAGGAGTGCAGACGTAAATCTCTTTCACGCCAGCGACCTTTGCAGGTATCGCCACCATCAATAGACTCGAAAAATAAGAGGAGGGAACGTAGCATCCAACTTTCTCGAGTGGAACGAATATCTGCCCCAACGTTATCCCGCCCTCCTCAAAGAACCAGTTCTCTCTCATCTGCTTCTCGTGAAAATGATAAATTCTATCGTAGGCGATCTTTAAGTGCTCGATTAGTTTTTTATCTGTCTCGTTGAATGCCCTTTCAAATTCTTCTTCTTTGACGGTAAAATCTTCCAGTTCAACACCATCAAATCTCTTCTCATATCTTCTGATCGCGTTATCGCCCTCTATTCTGACGTCGTCTATTATCTTTTTGACGTCTTCAAAGACGTCTTCAAAGATAGATCTCCGATCGAAGAAATCTCCACTCACGTCTCCAATACGCCTCGTCTTAAGCTCCAATTTAGACATCCTTCTCCTTATACACCACCTTTATATCTGATATCTCCGTCTCTGGATACTGTCCGTTCTCGTCTTTTTCCACCGATTTTACCATGTCCCATATCGTTAATAAAGATATGTTCACTCCGTGCAGGGCTTCCATCTCCACGCCCGTCCTTCCGAGCGATTCTACGAGAACCTTTATCCTTATAAATCTCTCATCTAATTCAAAGTTTATCTCCACATTTGTTATAGGTATTGGATGACAGAGCGGTATGGTGTCGGAAGTTCTTTTGACCGCCATTATCCCAGAGACCTTTGCGGTTGCCAATACGTTACCCTTCTCTATCCTTCCTTCCTTTATTGCTTCTATCGTGGATTCTTTCAGGTATATCTTTCCGGAAGCCATCGCTCTTCTCTTGACCTCTTTTTTCCCCCCGATGTCTATCATTCTTATTTTATCCATGCTTTTAGAACCTCTGGATAGTTATAATAGGGTGTAAGAATGTTTTATCTAAAATAGGTTTTCATCAAGAATATATGATAGAGAGATTCAAAACGATCTTCCATAAACCAGATGAGGTATTCGTCCTTGGAGAGAAGGAGATAGAGGATTTGATCTTTGAGGCAGGAAGGATCATCAGGGCGGAGAAGAATTTGATCACCTTAAAAGATGGAAAGGTGATCTTCGTCGGAGATACGCACGGCGATCTCGATGCAACGAGAAACGTCATCTCCAAGTATTTAAATTCCAAGAATAAAGTCGTATTCTTGGGCGACTATGTGGACAGGGGACCAAATTCGATGGAGAATATAAACTTCCTCCTGATATCAAAGATCCTCTATCCCAAAAATCTTCTCTTACTTCAGGGAAACCATGAGGGAAGGGGAATTATCAAATTCTATCCAGCAGATTTTTGGGAAGGACTATCTGGAAGGCTTTATAGTTTATATTCCTCTCTCTTATCAAAGCTCCCTCTTGCGGCGATCACCAAAAATGGGATCATCGCCCTCCATGGAGCATTACCTAATGTCTTTAGAGTGGAAGAGATAAACGAGATCGAGGTTGGAAGCGATCTCTGGAGAGAGATAACATGGGGCGATTTTAGGGAGAGAGAGGGAAAATTCCTTGGCGACGATCCCTTTACAAGAAGGCCCCAATTTGGAAGAGGATACTTCCAAGAGATCATGGATAGGTTGGGAATGAACGTATTGATCCGCTCCCATCAGCCGGATGCAGAAGGAAGGATGTATGGAGGGAGATGTCTCACCATCTTTACTTCCCATGCCTACCTTCAACGGAGGACGATAGCTATCTCGAATCTCAAAAAAGAGGTGAGAACGGTGGAAGATCTTGAAGTTTTAGAGGTTTAGCGGTAAAATATTATTAAAGACTTATAGTCATCTGGCAAGTTTAGAATAAGTTCATCCCATCCATTTTTTAACGTATGTATGCCTATCGACTAAATGGGGCATCTTTAAATATTCTTAACTCCCCTCCTTCTTTCAGATAAAGATGAGCAAGGAAAAGAAAGATGAGGTAGAAGAGAAAGATGAGGTAGAAGAGGAAGACGAGATGATGTTAAAAGAGTTAAAGAAGCAGATAAGCTTGGATCGAGATCACAGGAAATATCTTGGAGGGGAAGCAGAAAGCAGATATGTAGATGAAAAAATAAGAAAGATGCTTAAGAAGCGTTCAGATTGAGTCGTTCATTCTTCTTGGATATAATTTCATAAGTTGGGGATTTGCAAAGTAGAGAATGCCGANGGTATGGGTCTCGGATATCAAAAATTGATGAGGGGTTTGTGCATAACAGCAGATGAAAAGGAATTAAAAATTTCCCAAAGATTCTCCTTCGATAAATTCATATACCGCCCCTTGTGATGAGGGGGCAATTGCTTTTAATATAAATTTTGTAAAGAGAAGAGGTAAACACATGCAAAAAAAGATCTGTGTCTTCAGCTCGTCGAGTGATGCGGTGGCCCCTATATTCTTTGAAGCGGCCTTTGAACTTGGTACATTGATCGCCAAGCGGGGTTATACGCTTATCTATGGTGGTAGTAACGTTGGGTTGATGGGTGCAATAGCTAGATCTGCCCATACAAACGGTGGAAAAGTTGTAGGAGTGATACCAAAGTCGATGCAAGAGAGAGGCATAGCCCATAAAGATTTAGACGAACTAATCGTTACCAATAGCTTGCACGAACGAAAAGCGATTATGGAAGAACGTGCAGATGCCTTCATAGGCCTTCCCGGTGGGTTTGGAACACTTGAAGAGATGTTTGAAGTGCTCACATTAAAGCAGCTTAATTTTCACGATAAACCGGTAGTCTTTATAAACACGAATGGCTTTTACAATCATCTGATCGATCTTTTTGACTGCATCTATAAAGAGCGCTTCGCCAAGTCGGATTATCGAAAGCTCTACTTTATTGCCCCAGATACAAAAAGCTCATTTTCATATATCGAGGCATATCAACCCATCAAATTTCCTAGTAAATGGTTTTAGTTAAGAAGAGGAAGGGGAGTTTGAATGATAAAGGTCAACCATTTTGAGGAAGTTACTCAAGTGAGGATGGGGCGAGAGATCGAAGAGTTTGGAGGACAGGTACTTTATTGGGTTGCCGCGTACCTTGTTGATGGTCTCCTCATCGATACCGGCTGTAAATATACATCTGATGAGTTTGTTAACTTTCTGGAAGGTCAAGATCTCAAGTTTGCCGTGAACACGCATTATCACGAAGACCACATCGGCGCCAACCGCCTTCTCAAAGAGAAGCTCGGCATCGAGATATTTGCACATCGCGAATCGGTTCCTCTGATCAACCGAGTCCCCAAGTTGTACACGTATCAGGAGATGGTCTGGGGTTATCCAGAACCTACCGAAGTCTCTTTCTTGCCTGAGAAGATAGATACCGATCATTTCCATTTCGATGTGGTGGAGACTCCCGGGCACTGTAAGGGACACGTGGCATTGGTAGAGCCCGAAAAAGGCTGGTGCTTCTCTGGAGATCTCTTTATTGGAGAAAGACCAAAGGTTATCCGACCAGAGGAGAATATAGCGGAGATCGTAAGATCGATGAAGAGACTTGTGGATCTCGAGACTGATAGGCTTATTCTATTTACTTCCGCCGGCAAGGTGATGCAGGATGGTCGCGATGCCCTTCGGTCATGTGTGGAGTACTTCCAAGACCTATCGCATAAAGCAAAGGATCTTGAGAATAAGGGGCTCTCGGTGACCGCTATTCGAGATGAACTTCTCGGTGGGGAAGGCTCTGTTGGACAACTTGGTTCTTTTGCAGAGCTTACAGACGGACAGTTCTCCTCTGAAAACCTGATTCGGGCCGTTCTTCGTGCAGAGATATGAATTTGATTAGTATTCTTTTGCCTCTTCCTCTCCTCTCAATACTCCTAATCCACTTAAATTTAATGCTTCCATCTCGTCCTCGCCGGGATACACCATCACGGGTGCGATCTGATCGACCCTTTCTCTAATCCAACCGACCAAACGTTTTGAATTTGCCAACCTTCCGGTCAGCACGATCGCATCCACCTTTCCCATCAGAACTGTGGACATCGCGCCGATCTCCTTTGCGATCTGGTAAGCCATCGCCTCGTAAATTAGAGAAGCATAATCGTCCCCATCTGAGATCTTTTTTTCGACAACTCTCGCATCGTTCGTTCCCAGATAGGCGGCAAGCCCGCCCGTGCCAACGAGTTTTTTCTGCAGATCTTCCCTGGAAAATCTCCCCGAGAAGCACAACTCCAAAAGACCGCTCGTTGGGAGAGAACCTGCCCTATCGGGTGTGAATGGACCCTCACTCAAACCGTGTGTGGCATCCACGATTCTCCCCTCCTTGTGCGCCCCGATGGAGATACCTCCGCCCAGATGGGCGACCACGAGGTTTGATTCATTATACTTCTTCCTAAGATCGCTCGATGTTAGTGGAAATCTCTGATTTCCACATGCCAAAAATCGAAGATTTTTGATCACCTTTCTCGCCGCCGCCTTCTGGTTTAATGTATGAAACGCACTCACTCGCCTGATCTCTGGCAGACCTGAGATTCTTGCCAGGTCATCGAATTCGTCCGATGAGGGGGTATCGACCGTGATGGCGGGAACTTTGAGAGATCTCGCGATATCGAAGGCAATTATCGGCCCCAGATTCGTCGGATGTTCACCCGATGGGTGATGATATAGATCTTCACACATCTTCTCATCAATATGATAGGCGCCCGCAAAGAGGGGTTTTGTAAGTCCCCCCCTACTCACCACGATATCAATCTTTTTTCGGTCTTTTTTTATGATTTCTTCTACCACCTCTCTTCGAAATGGCAACTGGTCGTTAATCGTGTGAAAGTGGGACAACTGAGAGAATGAATGATATACGGTCTCCGCTATCAAATTTTCTTCATTTCTGTATAGATAGACCTTTGTCGATACGGAGCCGATATTTATGATCAAGAGATGATACTCCTTCCCTTCCATCCTTCAACACCTCAATACACCGAGAGCTATCTCTAATACCATACTTTTGGGTGTACCAATCCCAACATTAAGTATAACGGGTGATCTGGTCCCCATCAACGTGCCTGTCATCTCGGCTCCAAATAAGAAGATGAGAAACTGATAGAAGGCGTATGCAGACTCTATATCCGGAAATAAGAAGACATTCGCTTCTTCAGGAACAGCCGCATCAATTCCCTTACGTTTTGCCGCAATCTTTGAAGATGCCGCGTCGATATCCAAAGGTCCCTCGACCACTGCATCGATCTGCCCCCTCTCCGACATCTTCGATAGGACTGCCGCATCCACCGTCGAAGGTATCGCCGGATTAACGTATTCTATCGATGATAGGGCGGCAATCTTCGTTTTTTTAATTCCAAATGTCTCTGCCAGCTCGATCGAATTTTCTGCGATCGCTATCTTTCTTGAGAGGTCTGGAAAATCGTTGATATACGTATCCGTTAGAAGCATTAATCTATCCTTCAATTCAAATAGAGAGACGTAGCTCAAGAAGTTATTCTTCATCAAACCATCTTTATCCGATATCGCGCTTAAAAATCCCCTCGTTTTGGTCATCCCTCGCATCAATAAATCTGCATCTCCATCATGAATCATCTGTATGGCCCGATTTACCGCTTTTATCTCCTCTTTCTCCCCAATAATTTCGGTTTTCTCCTCGAGTATCTCAAGAGATACCAATTTTTCTTTTATTCTTCTCTCTTCTCCGATGAGGATTGGTTCGATCAAACCTGCCTCTGCAGCCGTCATTACCGTCTTTAAAATGCTTTTTTCATCTGAATATCCTTGATCTTCAGGAGCACTAATCGAAGATCTGTAAAGATCTATGCACGGCATCACCATCCTCTTTCTCCCCCTATTCTTCGCAGAATTTATGATATCTTCAAAGTTCATCATCATCTCTTCTCCTCCATGAGATGTGCGATTGCCACCCCGAAGGCGATGTTGTTGATCATCATTCGATGATCGTCGCCCCGTGAGGGGATGAGAACGGGTGTTTTTGCTCCTCCTATGATGTGTGCTGGCCATCTCACACCTTCGAATAGATGGTATAATTTTGCCAGAATATTTCCGGCATCGAGATTCGGAGTTAAAAATATGTGTGGGGTTTTGGAGAGATCGAGATTTCCACGATCAAAATATCTTCTATATCCTAAAAATAGATCTGATAGACTGAACGCATCTTCTATAACACAATCATCGACTCTTCCCTCTCTTCTCGCCGTCCTTAAGAGACGATTGTCTCTGGCAGATACCAGATCGGGATTTACTTCCCTTGCCGCCGACAATGGAAGAACGCTCGGTTCGGGATAACCAAGAAGATGAAATATAGAGACAGTATTTTGGATGATCTCGAGTTTCGTCTCAAAATCTGGGGTTATATTGATCCCAGAATCCGTTATGGCGATGAAGTGGTCGATGGAGGGCAACTCATAAAAATCTATCACGTTAAATTTTTTGACGCCCGGCGATCTAAATCTCTTTCTTATAACTGCCCTGTAGAGATAAGAGGTTGGTAGTCTGCCTTTCATCTGCATCTCGGCGTCTCCTCTGATCGCCATCTCCACACTTGCGTATGCCATCACTTGAGGTTCTCTTTCATGAACGATCTTGACGCCATCTAAATTAAAGTCCGCGCCTTTGGAGGCTTCTTTTATCTTATCCTCATCTCCGATCAGTATAGGCTCAATAAACCCCCTCTCTCTCGCCTCTTTGACGGTAAGCATCACCTCCGCATCTCCCGCGGATATCACGGTCATACGCATGGCATCTTCCCTCTCGGCGATTTTAAATACCTGATCAAAGTTCTTGATCGTTGGCATCTCTTTATCACCCTATTAGTTCATCATAAAAATCGCTCAGATTGCCATAGTATCCCCAGCCAGTTCCTTCTGCATTTTTTACTATAGCTCTCAATCTTGGGCGAAAGTATTCAATTAGTCTTACGTCTTCACTTTTATTCAGTAAGCTAACCACTTTCCCGTACATGGATTCCATGCTCATATAAAAGGCTTCGTTAATATCTCCATAGTCTTTTGTGAATTTAGTACCTGTTTCGACATAGAAGATCATCAGATCAAGAACAGCCTCCTTATTTTGAGATGCTTTTTTGAAATCACTAACCGCCCTCTTCGCAATAGACAATCTCATTTTTGGCTCGCCTCTCATCGGATAGAACTCGTTTTGAACGATCTTCTTGTAGTATTGGGTTACTTCCAGTAACTCAGAAGGCTCGGCAAACTTGGCTTCAAGGTAAACAAGATTTTCTTTCCTCAAATTTGCCAGTTCTATAATCAGATGGATAAGTTTGGATTTGTTAAGATCATTCAGGTGTAATTTAAGCAAGTTTTTTCTCATAGGCATTCCTCTACTTTTACTCTCATCTTGCCGGCAAGCAGACTTTACATCAACCTTTTTTCAGTTCTTCAAGTTTCTCCTTTTTCTTGCGCTCTATCTCTATCTGTTCATTCGCTCATTTTAACACACCCTTACTAAACCTCTGGATACGTGATCTTCCCATAGATCGCACTCGTCGCCGCCGTTGCAGGCGAAGAGAGATATATCTCGGCGTTATTATTTCCCATCCTCCCTTTAAAATTTCTGTTCTGCGTCGATAAAGCGACCTCGCCATCCCCCAACGCGATGGTTCTTCCTATGCAGAATCCGCATCCCGGAGGACAGACAGCGGCACCCGATTCAACAAATATCTCTATAAGTCCCTCCTTAATCGCATCCATCAGTACCCCTCTGCTCGCCGGGTAGATCACGAGCCGGCATTTGGCCTTTTNACCCCTCAATATCTTAGCCGCCACTCTCAGATCCTCAAGTCTTCCGTTCGTGCAGCTCCCTATGCAGACCTGATCCACCTCCGTTCCTTCATATTCAACGACGGGAGCGACGTTATCAACACGGTGCGGATAGGCTATCATCGGTTCTACCTCTTCTGCCTCTATTTGGAGTTCATCTCTATATTCTGCATCTTTATCCGGTTTCAAAGCCTTAAACTCCTCTTCCCTACCATATCTCCTCAAAAATCCCCTCGTCTTCTCGTCTGCCTCGCATATACCGTTCTTAGCACCTGCCTCTATAGACATGTTTGTGAGCGTAAATCTCGATTCAACACTCATCTCATTAACCGTCGAACCTAAGAACTCCATCGACATATACGTCGCACCGTCCGCCCCTATTTTTCCGGCGATATCTAAAAAAAGATCCTTTGAGAAGACATTATCCTTTAGAGATCCATCTATCTTGATCTTAAATGATTCTGGAACCTTGAACCATGTCTTACCATAGATCATCGCCGCTGCAATATCCGTGGATCCCATCCCTGTCGAGAAAGCCCCTAAACCGCCATGCGTACACGTGTGGCTATCAGCACCTACGATAACCTTATAAGGGGCAGAAAAGTTCTCCAAGACAATCTGGTGGCATATACCATCCCCGTTCTCATAAATTTTTAGATCGTTCTCCCGTGCAAACTCCCTCATCAAGATATGGACGTTTGATACCCTCTCGCTCGGAGATGGAGATGCATGATCACAGATAGCCACCACTTTCTTCTCGTCGAAGACCTTTCTTTTTCCCAACGCTTCCATCTTCTCTATCGCCAGCGGCAATGTTCCATCGTGGCCAAAAGCCAGATCAACAGGGGAAACGATCATATCCCCTGGAACAACATCTCTTCCTACNTTTTTAGATAATATCTTCTCTGCCATCGTTCTTCCCATTTTTCCCATTTTTCCCATAATGATCTACTCCGTAGTAACGGGTCTATAAAAATTTTTTATATGATTCATTCTTCAAAAGATCTCGGGTTTTGGTGTATAT
>JGI24724J26744_10002851_pt1 | contig 11338 bp, 8 predicted proteins | sample Cruoilmetagenom7_FD_26744 | JGI IMG/M metagenome (IMG submission 26744)
CTGGCTGAAGTGTCGGAGTATGATCTTACTACCGTGTTAATGCATTTTGGTGAAGAGAAGTTTGCGAGACGAATTGCAAGCGCTATTGTTGAAACAAGAAAAGAAACAGTAATAGACGATACGGTTCAACTGGCGAATATTATAGAAGCGGCGATTCCGGTTAAACCTAAAAATAAGCATGCAGCAACAAAAAGCTTTCAGGCTATCAGAATTCATGTGAATCGTGAGCTTGAAGTTCTTGAGCATGCGCTTCAGGCGGGTCTAAACGTTTTGGCTGTTGGTGGGCGTCTAGCGGTTATTAGTTTTCATTCGTTAGAAGACAGAATGGTAAAAAGGTTTTTCAGAGAAATGTCTCGAGGTCCGCAGATTCCTAAAGACATTCCTGTTTTGGCTAAGGATTTACAGCAGCCATATAAGTTAATTGGTAAAGCTATAAAGCCGGGAAAGAATGAAATTGCAGAAAACCCTCGTTCTCGTAGTTCTGTTTTGCGAGTAATCGAGAGGGTGATGTGAAGGTAATGTGGGTATTGATCGCGATTTTGATAGTAGCGATTATGGGAACTGCAATAGGCGTAATTTATAGTAAGCATCAAACTAGAAAAGTATTTGTAAATTTGCAAAAACTGCATAAACAAATTGATGAGTTAGATATTGAATGGGGGCAGCTGCAGCTTGAGCAAAGTGCATGGTCCTCGCATGGACGGATAGAAAAAGTGGCGCGTAAAAAGCTACAAATGACATTGCCAAAGGCAGATGAAGTTTTATATATAAAACAATGAAAAATAAAAATTACAAACCACATTATCAGTTTAGACGCATTGTTGTTCTGTCTGTATTCGCATTTGTGATAACGGGTTTGTTTTGGCGTGCGTTAGATATGCAGGTAATTAACCAGCCGTTCTTTCAACAGCAGGGTGATGCGCGACATTTACGCGTTGTTCCCATATCTGCGCATCGTGGTGATATTTATGACAGAAATGGTGAGCCACTGGCAATAAGTACACCGGTTGACTCTATATGGGCAAACCCGAAAGAAGTTTCTAAAGATTTACAGCGAATTACTGAAATCGCAAAAGTATTAAAATTAAATGCAGAGCACTTAAAAAATAAATTAATTAAAAACTCAAATAGAGAGTTTGTTTATATATTGCGGCAGGTCTCACCCGATGTGGGTGAAAAAATTAAAGCGCTAGGCATTTCTGGTATTTATTTGCAGCGAGAATATAAGCGTTATTATCCTGCGGGTGAGGTGACTTCACATGTGATTGGTTTTGCTGATGTAGATGATAAGGGACAAGAGGGTTTAGAGCTTGCTTATGATGACTGGTTAAGTGGAGAGCCTGGCTCGAAAAGAGTTATTCGAGATCGGCTTGGTCAAGTGGTAGATGATGTTGAAAGGATAAAAACGGTAGAGCCCGGAAAGTCAGTAAAGCTGAGTATTGATAGGCGAATACAATATCTCGCGTATCAATCATTAAAATCAGCGGTTAAAGAACATAAAGCCATTGCAGGATCTGCAGTGGTTTTAGACGTTACTACAGGGGAGGTTCTTGCGATGGTGAATCAGCCTTCCTTTAATGCAAATGACAGAAGTCAGTTGAAGCCCGGAGTATATAGAAATCGTTCTGTTACAGATGTATTTGAGCCCGGTTCTACAATGAAACCATTTACGATAGCTGCAGCTCTTGAAACTGGGCGTTGGCATCCGAAAGATAATGTGCGCACATCGCCAGGGCATTACAAAGTGCAGGGAAGTACGATAAAAGATATGCGAGATTATGGAAAAATTAATCTTGAAGAGATAATTTTGAAATCTAGTAATGTGGGAGTAAGCAAAGTCGCGCTTTCTCTTGATCAGGAACAACAGCTTGGTATGTATATGAAACTGGGTTTTGGTGTGAATAGTGGAAGTGGTTTTCCTGGTGAAAGAAATGGTAATTTACGTACAGGTCATTTGAGTGAGTTTGAGCGTGCGACAATGTCATTTGGTTATGGTTTGTCGGTAACGGCATTACAGTTGGCAAGAGCATATTCAGCCATTGCAGCGGATGGCGTTTTATATCCTGTTTCATTTCTACGGGTAGATGAAGAGGTTAATGGTGAGCGAGTGATGAGTAATCAAACTGCCAAAAAAGTTCGTAGCATGATGGAAAGAGTGGTAAGTCCAGAAGGCACAGCAAATAAAGCGTCGATTGCGAATTACCATGTTGCTGGAAAAACCGGAACACTGCATAAATTTATATCAGGTGGTTATGCGAAAGATCGTTACTTATCTGTATTTGCAGGAATGGCACCAGCTTCAGATCCGCGGCTAGTTATGGTTGTAATGATCAACGAGCCAAGAAAGGGGCAGTATTTTGGCGGACAAGTTGCTGCTCCTGTTTTTTCTAGAGTAATTTCTGGCGCCTTGCGTTTAATGGATATTGCACCGGATGATTTGAAGATTGCACAGAGAAAAATAGCTAATGTAAAGGGAAAGAACACATGATGGTTGCTATAAAAAACAATCAATCGGTGATCACGCTAAAGCAGTTGTTAAGTGGCTTATCTGATGCGGAGTATTTGCCAGATATTGAAGTGAATGGGCTTGCACTTGATAGTCGTGTTGTAGAGCAGGGGTATGTTTTCGTGGCGCTCGAAGGTCAGATGGAACATGGTCTGGCTTATGCTGAAGCTGCAATTAGTCGTGGTGCGATAGCTGTTTTATGTGATGCTAAGTTTGACCAGTATTGCCAACAAATTTTATCAAGGCTTATGTCAAGAGCGATTTGTGTGCCAGTACGTGACTTGCAAGATAAATTAGGTGAAATGGCTAATAAGTTTTATGGTGCTCCTTCAGAAAAAATGTTTGTAAGTGGTGTAACAGGTACAGACGGTAAGACGTCGGTGAGTCATTTTATAGCGCAAGCTATGAATCAGGCATATGGTTCTGCTGCAGTGATTGGAACCCTGGGTAATGGTTTAATCGGTAAGCTTGAAGAGTCAAGTCATACAACACCTGATGTTATAAGTCTGCATAAAATGCTCGCAGAATTTGTGCAGCAAGGAATCACTAATGTGACGATGGAGGTTTCATCTCACGGTCTTGACCAAAGAAGGTCGTCAGGAGTCGATTTCGATGTTGCAGTATTAACTAATTTATCTAGAGATCATCTGGATTATCACGGTGATATTGAATCTTATAAGCAGGCTAAGAAAAGGCTGTTTACTGAAAATTTAAATAAATCATTAGTTTTGAATATTGATGATGATTTTGGTGTTGAACTGTTTATAGATAACAAAATGGATAAAACCATTTGGCTGTATGGTTTAAACGAAGAGAGTGTAAAACAAAGTAAATTATATGCTTATGCAGAAAATATTATAAATCAGGAAGATGGTATTAGCTTCTTGTTGAATACCTCGCAAGGAGTGTCTGAGGTTAGCGTGCGGTTAATAGGTGAATTTAATATTTATAATGTTCTTGCCAGCGTTTGTGTTTTGTTAGAAAACAATATTAATTTTAATCATGTTGTTAGATATATAGAAAACTTAGAAACTGTTCCTGGAAGAATGGAGTTACTTGTAAGTGAAAATAAGCCATCTGTTGTTATAGATTATGCGCATACACCAGAGGCTTTGTCTCAGGCATTAATTAATGTGCGTAAGCATGCAGCGGGAAAGGTGATTTGTGTGTTTGGTTGTGGCGGTGATAGAGATGTGGGTAAGCGTCCACTTATGGCTGCAACCGCAGAGAAATTATCAGATTTAGTTATTTTGACCAATGATAATCCACGGACAGAGAGCCAAGAAAAAATAATTGATAATATCAAGCAGGGTATTACTAGTGAAATAAAGTTGATAGTTGAAATGGATAGAAAGCTGGCTATCCAGCATGCAATAAAGACGGCTTCATCAAATGACCTGGTATTAATTGCAGGTAAAGGGCATGAGCAATATCAAATTATTGGTGATGAAAAACTAGTGTTTAGTGATAAAAAAGTCGCTTTAGATTCACTAGGAGTACATCAATGATGTCACTGGTTCAGGCTTCAAAAGTATTGAATGGAGCAATGTCAGGTGAAAGTGTAGATTTTAATGCTGTTTCAATAGATACACGTAGTTTGAATGCGGGTGACTTGTATGTTGCCCTGAATGGCGACAGGTTTGATGGGCATGACTATATCGAGCAGGCTCAGCAAGCAGGAGCTATAGCAGCGATTGTGCATAAAGATGTAAAGACCTGTTTGTCAGTTATAAAAGTTGATGATACGCGTAGAGCTTTAGGTGAACTTGCAGCAGCATGGAGACAGTCATTTAGTGGAAAAGTTGTAGCGATTACAGGGAGTAATGGAAAAACCACGGTAAAAGAAATGGTCTCGTTAATTGCGGCTAAGCAAGGCTCTGTTTTATCAACCAGAGGGAATTTTAATAATGATATAGGCCTGCCTCTGACATTATTACGTATTAAGCAGGAAGACTTTGCAGTTATTGAAATGGGCGCAAATCATTTGGGAGAGATTTCAGGTTTAACCAATATTACTCGCCCCGATGTGGCTTTAATAAATAATGCAGGTCAGGCGCACCTTGAAGGGTTTGGTTCACTGAAAGGGGTGGCGCAAGCAAAAGGTGAAATATTTCAGGGCTTATCTGATGATGGTATTGGTGTTGTAAATAAGGATGACGAGTTTGCCGAGTATTGGAATGAATTGCTAGAAAATAAAAAGATTATCAAATTTTCTATGCAGGATAAGACGGCTCATGTTTATGGTGAGTGGCAACAAACTGAATTAGGTGGTCATTTAAAAGTTAATGTATGTGGTGATGAGTTAAGTATTAATTTAAAAATTCATGGTGTACATAATGCGATGAATGCTTTGGCGGCAATAGCCGTCTCGGAAGCGTTGAATATAGAACATAAATACATTGCACAGGCATTGAATGAATTTGAGGCAGTTAAAGGTAGGCTTAATTTTCATAAAGTAAGTGAAAATCTGACTGTTATTGATGATACATATAACGCCAATCCTGAATCATTGTTGGCAGGAATTAAAGTGTTAAAAGAGTTACCGGGAAAACACTGGCTCGTTTTGGGTGATATGGGTGAATTGGGTGATGATGAACAAAATATTCATTTTAATGCGGGTGCTGAAGCAAAAAAATCGGGTGTGGCTCGTTTGTTAGCAATAGGCAAAAGCAGTGTTTATGCTGCGCAAGCGTTTGGTGATAAAGCAGATGTTTTTAAAGACAAGGAAGAGTTGATTTCATTTATAAAGCGGCACCAATCAGAGAAGTTGGGCGTTTTGATAAAAGGTTCAAGATTTATGCATATGGAGCAAATAGTTGAATCATTAGTGAAGGAGACAACCTGATGTTGCTTTGGCTTGCCGAGTATTTAACTCAATATCATAGCGGGTTTAATGTGTTTCGTTACCTGACTCTTCGCTCAATATTGGGCGCATTAACTGCATTGTCAATTTCGCTGATTATTGGCCCATCAATGATTCGCAAATTAACCATGTATAAAATTGGTCAGAATATTCGTGACGATGGTCCGCAGGCCCATTTGTCCAAGGCGGGAACGCCGACAATGGGCGGCTCGTTAATTTTAGTTGCAGTAGCAATTAGTACAGTGCTGTGGATGGATATTGATAACCGTCAAGTTGTTGTTGCACTTGTTGTTACATTGCTATTTGGCGGCATAGGTTTTGTTGATGATTATAAAAAGCTAAAAGGCGGTAATAGTAAAGGCTTGTCAGCAAAGGCCAAGTATTTTTGGCAAACCGTATTTGGTTTGGGTGCAGCAATTTATATCTATCAAACCGCACAACAACCAATAGAGACTACGTTGATAATTCCGTTTATGAAAGATGCGATGATTCCTCTGGGTATGGGATTTGTAGTTTTAGCTTATCTGGTAATAGTGGGAACTAGTAACTCGGTAAATTTGACAGATGGACTTGATGGATTGGCTATTTTACCAACTGTTATGGTGGCGGGCGCACTAGGCGTGTTTGCTTATTTAACCGGTAATATTAATTTCGCTAATTATTTAAGTATTCCATACGTTAGCGGTGTTGGTGAATTAGTTGTTTTTTGTGGGGCGCTCGTTGGAGCCGGTTTAGGTTTTTTATGGTTTAACACATATCCTGCACAAGTGTTTATGGGTGATGTGGGAGCGCTAGCTTTGGGTGCTGCATTAGGTGTGGTTGCAGTATTGGTGAGGCAAGAACTGGTATTGGTAATAATGGGTGGTGTTTTTGTAATGGAAACAGTGTCTGTAATTTTACAGGTGGCTTCATTTAAATTAACGGGTAGACGAATTTTTAGAATGGCGCCATTGCATCATCACTTTGAATTAAAGGGATGGCCAGAACCAAGAGTGATAGTGAGGTTCTGGATTATTACAGTTGTATTAGTTTTAATTGGCCTGGCTTCATTGAAAGTCAGGTAATCGTGCAACAGGTACAGGTTCGAGGTTTATGGGTGTAACTGCAGATACATTGTCGAGTATTTCAGTAGCAGCGTTGGTAACAGCTATGGTCACAGATGATAGTCAAAATTCTGAATATGTTTTGGTCGTTGGATTAGGTTTGACGGGGCTTTCGGTTGTTCGTTTTTTACATAAACAAGATAAAAATATTGTGGTAGTTGATAGCCGTAATGAGCCACCTGGGCTAGAGGAATTAGAAAAAGAGTTTCCTGATGTGAGCGTGTGTCTGGGTGAGTTTGATGAGGCTGTTTTTATGGGTGCACAACAAATAGTTCTAAGCCCTGGCGTAGCAATAAAAGAAGACGTAATACAGCATGCGATTGCTCAGGGAGTAAATGTTGTAGGCGATATTGAATTGTTTGCGCAACAAGTTAATGCACCCGTAATTGCAGTTACAGGTTCTAACGGTAAAAGTACAGTTGTTAGTTTGCTAGGTGAAATGGCAAAAGAGGCAGGTGTAAATGCAGTTATTGCCGGAAACATAGGTGTGCCGGCATTAGATATAATTGGTTCGAATGTAGATTTATATGTTCTTGAGTTATCGAGTTTTCAGCTTGAAAGTTTACATAGTTTAAAACCAGTTGCAGCCGCAGTATTGAATGTAAGCCCTGATCATATGGATCGGTATGATAATTTTAGCGATTACATTGAGGCAAAGAAGCATATATATAATGCCTGTAAAGTTGCAGTTATTAATAGAGATGATACTGAAGTGACTGTAATGGAGGCAGGACATCGTTTTGTTTCTGGTTTCACATTAGGAGAGCCTGTGCATGGTGATTTTGGATTGCGGAAAGTTAATGATGAAACGTGGCTTTGTAAAGGTGGTAAGCAGTTAATTGCTGAAAAATCATTAAAGTTAACTGGAACACATAATTTAGCCAATGCATTAGCAGCGCTGGCATTAGGTGAGGCTGCGAATATATCTATGTCTGATATGTTAAACGCGCTTACAAAATTCACGGGTTTGAAACATAGAACACAGTGGGTGGCCGAAACAAACTTAGTTACTTGGGTTAATGATTCTAAAGGTACAAATGTTGGAGCGACTTTGGCTGCGATTACAGGTGTACAAGCTAAGAATAAGTTAATTCTTATTGCTGGCGGTATTGCAAAAGATGCTGACTTTATGCCGTTAAAATCTGCGATTTGTGAAAATGTGCGAACAGTTGTTTTGATAGGTAAAGATGCACCTCAAATAGAACGTGTGTTAGAGGGCTGTGTTCCAGTCTTTTATGCTAAGGACATGTCTGAGGCGGTTAGTATTGCTGCGAATTTATCTCATCCTGGTGATACAGTTTTATTGTCACCGGCATGTGCAAGCTTCGATATGTTCGATAGTTATGAGCATCGAGGGGATATTTTTGTGAAAGCAGTAGAGGATCTGCAATGAATGTAGGCCAGCTATTTCAGCAGACGCAAAATATAGTTAAGCGTGGCCCTAAGCCGGGCTTAGAAAAACCTGTCGTACTGGAAGGTATGGACGGTGTGCTGATTGTTTTAGTTGTAAGTTTATTAGGTATTGGTCTGGTGATGGTTGCATCAGCATCAATCAGTATTGCAGATAGTAAGACTTCTACTCCATTTTTTTATCTTTACCGTCAAATGATAGCAGCTGCATTAGGTTTGATAGCGGTTATGGTGATTTTTAAAATACGCCTGGTGTATTGGGAAAAATCGGGAATGTTACTGCTTGCGCTATCATTTGCGATGGTAATTATGGTGTTGATACCGGGTGTAGGAAAAACAGTTAATGGTTCAACTCGATGGATACCAATTGGTATTTTGAATTTGCAGGTTTCAGAAATTGTGAAACTATTTTTAATGGTATATGTAGCAGGCTATCTTGTGAGGCATGGTGAGCAAGTTCGTTCAAGTCTCTGGGGCTTTTTAAAGCCAATGATGATGATTGGCCTGGTGTGTATGTTTTTGTTACTTGAGCCAGATTTTGGTGCATCAGTAGTTATTATGATGACTGTTTTGGGAATGACGTATTTAGCGGGAGTCAGGTTTACGCAGTTTTTGGCTGTGATTACTTTGTTTGGATCTGCTGCTACGTTGCTGGTTGTTACATCACCATATCGTTTGCAGAGATTAACTGCTTTTGTAAATCCGTGGGCCGATCCTTTTGATAGTGGATTTCAGTTAACGCAGTCGCTTATCGCTATTGGTTCAGGGGGGTGGACGGGTACAGGTTTGGGTGCCAGTGTACAAAAGTTATTTTATTTACCTGAGGCACATACAGATTTTTTGTTTGCAGTATTGGCTGAAGAGCTGGGGCTTATTGGTGTGGTAGTGGTGATAAGCTTATATACAGCGTTAGTGTTTCGTGCGTTTATGATTGCAAGAAAAGCAGAGTCATGTGGAAATCAGTTCGCATCATATTTGTCATATGGAATTGGTATCTGGTTAGGCTTGCAGGCATTTATTAATATTGGTGTAAATATGGGGGTTTTACCTACGAAAGGATTAACGTTGCCCCTTATGAGTTATGGCGGTAGTAGTTTGATTGTAGTGAGTGCATCTATTGGCCTGTTATTACGTGTATCGTATGAGTGCTCAAATGGTCAGGCAATGACCAAANCATCAGCAAGAAAAAGGCAAAAAACAAAAGCCGCTCCACTAAAGAAACGTAATAAAGATTTACGTGATTTAATTCAGGAGGCAGCATGAATAATATCTTAATGCGACCTGTAATGATAATGGCAGGTGGAACTGGTGGACACGTTTATCCAGCACTTGCTGTTGCAGAAGAGTTAAAACAACGCGGTGTGCCTGTTGTGTGGATGGGAACTAAAAAAGGAATAGAGGCTCGGCTGGTACCAGAAGCAGGTATAGAAGTTGATTGGCTAGGTATGAGTGGTGTACGAGGTAAGGGAGTGATTACCTTAATAGTTGCGCCACTGAAAATTATATTGGCGTGTTATCAAGCAGTAAAAATATTGCATAAGCGCAAGCCATCAGTAGTTTTAGGTATGGGTGGCTTTGTGTCTGCACCGGGTGGATTAATGGCATGGCTGACACGTATTCCATTGCTTATACATGAACAAAATGCAGTGCCTGGTATGAGTAATCGGTTATTGTCAAAAGTAGCGAATAAGGTAATGCAGGCATTTCCAGGTAGTTTTAAATCTGAAGCAGTTCATGTTGGAAACCCTGTTAGAAGGTCAATAACTTCACTGGCTTCACCACAACAAAGAAACAAGCAGCGTGAAGGTGCATTGCGTATTTTAGTATTTGGTGGAAGTTTGGGAGCGACAAGATTAAATGAAATTGTTCCACAGGTTTGTGCAGACATAATTAAAGATACAGAATTGGAAATTAAGCATCAGGCAGGCCTGGGAAATTATGATCAAACACGCGAGAATTATGCACATTTAAACATTAAGGCGGATGTACTTGAGTATATCGATGATATGGAGTCTATGTATTCATGGGCAGATTTGGTTGTTTGTAGGGCAGGAGCAATGACGATTGCTGAATTAGCTGCGGCAGGTGTAGCGTCAGTTCTTGTTCCCTATCCTTACGCAGTGGATGATCATCAAACGTTTAATGCAAAATATTTAAGTGATGCAGGTGCGGCAATACTAATAAAACAAGACGATTTAAATGTTGAATCATTAGAAGCTGTATTAAGAAAAATGACTCGCAAAAAAACATTGGAAATGGCTAATAAAGCAAGACAGCTTGGTATGCCCGAATCAACAAAACTGGTTACTGAAGCCTGCTTATTAGCTGGAGGGTATGATGTTAATTGAAACTCACCCTATGAGAAAAATACAACGCGTACACTTTGTCGGCATCGGCGGCGTAGGTATGTGTGGTATTGCTGAGGTTTTATTGAATCTGGGTTACAAGGTCTCTGGCTCTGATGTAAAAGAAAACGCAGCAATTAAAAGACTTTTGAAGCAAGGAGCGAAAGTTTTTATCGGTCAGAAAGCCAGCAATGTTATAGATGTAGAGGTGGTTGTAGTTTCAACGGCGATTGCTGTAGATAACGTTGAAGTAGTAGCTGCGAAAGAACATCGTATACCTGTTATTCGTCGAGCAGAGATGCTGGCTGAAATTATGCGTTTTAGACATGGAATCGCAATTGCGGGTACCCATGGAAAAACGACTACTACGAGTTTAACAGCGAGTTTGTTAATTGAAGCGGGACTTGATCCAACTTATGTAATTGGTGGAAAACTTAATAGTGCGGCAACCAATGCAAAGCTAGGAGAAGGTAAATATTTTGTAGCCGAAGCTGATGAAAGTGATGCTTCATTTTTGTTGTTGCAGCCGATGATGGCAGTTGTGACAAATATTGATGCTGATCATCTGGAAACGCATGATGGCGATTTTGAAAGATATAAACATTCATTTGTTGAGTTTTTACATCATCTGCCTTTTTATGGTAAGGCGATAATTTGTCTGGATGATCCAGAAAACAAGCAAATTATGGATAAGGTGTCACGTCCGGTTATTACTTATGGTATTGATTCAGAAGCAGATGTGAAAGCTGAAAATATACAGTGCAATGGGATGCAGTGTCATTATGATCTTGTGCTGCCTGAGAGTACTACAAAAACAAAAATCATATTAAATATGCCGGGCAAGCATAACGTATTAAATTCTCTCGCAGCTATTACTGTTGCACACTTGCTTGGTGTTGATACCAGTGCCATGCAAAAAGCATTGCAAACGTTTGATGGTATCGGTAGACGAATGCAACAGTATGGTGAAATTAAAACGACTAAGGGTAGTGTGCTGTTAGTTGATGACTATGGGCATCATCCTACTGAAATTAAGGCAACTCTTGAGGCGGCTAAAAATGCCTGGAAAGAGAGGCGTATAGTTGTTGTTTTTCAGCCTCATCGCTATACA